>Ga0206116_1000331_pt1 | contig 60814 bp, 42 predicted proteins | sample 3A1Ametagenome_FD_178000 | JGI IMG/M metagenome (GOLD analysis project Ga0206116, IMG submission 178000) | Enriched microbial communities from leaf-cutter ant dump, University of Wisconsin, Madison, United States - 3A1A | ecosystem: Environmental > Terrestrial > Nest > Insects nest > Nest dump...
TGATTTAGGTTTCTCGCCGCCGCCGGGCTTTCTGAATTTCCGCCGTTTTTTATTTTTAGCTCCGGCCTCCGGTGAACCCTCCTGCTGAGGCGCGGGTGCGGCCTGGGGTTTGGCTTTTGCTTCGGGGCGGGGAGCCGGGGCTACCGCTTTGGGAGCTGCTCCGGTCTTGCTTTTCTTTTTACTTTTCTTGTATTTTTTGTCAAGCCGCTCCAGATCTGTATTGATAGAGGCGGTTTTTACCTCGGGTACATCGGCCAGCTCCATCAGGTTTTCCAGTCCTACCGGTTTTTTGCCTTCGGCATTCATTTTCTGGATGTCGGCTACCTGGCTGCAGGGAATAGGATACCAGTTGGTGTCGTCAGGGTAGCTGAACCACATGATCCGCCTGAAAATATCTGTTTTCTGAAGGGTGGCGTTTCCTTTTTCTGTTTTGAGGGGCTTGTCTACGGCGGGTATGCCCCGGATGGCATCAATATAGGTTTCCAGCTCGTAGTTCAGGCAGCATTTGAGGCGGCCGCACTGGCCCGACAGCTTGGCCGGGTTGAGCGAAAGGTTCTGGTACCGGGCGGCTGCCGTAGGAATGGCTTTGAAGTCGGTCAGCCAGGTAGAGCAGCAGAGCTCACGCCCGCACGAGCCTATGCCTCCCAAACGGCCGGCTTCCTGCCGCAGGCTGATCTGGCGCATTTCTATCCGCACCTTAAATTCGGAGGCCAGCATTTTAATAAGCTCCCGGAAATCCACGCGGTCATCGGCCGAGTAGTAGAAGGTGGCTTTGGAGTTATCCGACTGGAATTCTACTTCTGAAAGCTTAAGGTTCAGCTTGAGCTCTTTGCAGATCTCCCGGGTACGATACATGGTAGGGAGGTCACGGTTGATGGCCTGGGTATGTTTTTCCAGGTCTTTTTCCGTAGCCAGGCGGTGAATCACCCGTAGCTCGGAGGTATCGTGTATGCCTTTTTTGAGCAATTGAAGCCTGACCAGCTCGCCCTGCAGCGACACGTGGCCGATGTGATAACCCGAGGCCATTTCGCACACCACAAAGTCGCCGGTGTGCAGCTCTATATCCTGCTTATTGATAAAATATTCTTTTCTTCCGCCTTTGAACTTTATTTCTACTACTTTGTAGGTGGGCTTCCCGAAGTTCATGCCCGAGAGCCAGTCAAAGGAATTCATTTTGTTGCATCCGCCCGAAGAGCATCCACCGCTGCCGCATCCGGAAACGAGAGTACCTATACTACCACAGCTTCCTGAAGAACACTGTCCACATGCCATACCATCTATATTTATACTGTTTATCAGGCATTAAGCCCGTTAAACAGGTCAGATCCGAGAATAAATAAGTCCATTGATTTCCCCTTAAACCGCCCCCCCGTAGCTGCCTCGCCCAAGAGAGGAAAATAGCGCCGGTCCGCTGGAATTAACGGGTATTCAATAACAAATTTAATTATTTATTTACATATTTTTGTAAATCCTGTCCAATATCTTTTCTGTAATACCGGTTTTTGAATTTTACTTTTTTCGCCATTTTCTGTGATTTCCGGATGGCGGAAGCCATTGTACGGCCCATCCCGGTAAGGGCAATGACGCGTCCGCCATTGGTGACGGTAACCTGGTCACGCAGGCTTGTGCCGGCATGAAAGATAACGGTATCTTTGTCTGCTTCGGGGATTTCCATGACATCTCCTTTTTGATAATCGCCGGGATAGCCTCCGGCCACAACCATGGATGTTACTGCATAGCGCGGGTGAACGGCCAGGCGTATTTTATCGAGCTTACCCAGGGCAGCAGCCTGGAAGATCCGGACCAAGTCTGTTTTGATCCGGGGCATGACCACTTCTGTTTCGGGGTCGCCCATGCGAACATTGTATTCGATCACCTGTGGATTGCCTCCGTCGTTCATCAGCCCGATGAAGAGGAAGCCCACATACCGGATGCCTTCTTCTTGCAGCCCTTTCAGCGTGGGCACCACCACCTGTTCTTCTACTTTGCGGAGAAAGGCGGCGTCAGCAAACGGGACAGGCGACACTGCACCCATGCCGCCGGTGTTCAGGCCGGTGTCGCCTTCGCCTATGCGTTTGTAGTCTTTGGCTTCGGGCAGCAGGAGATAGCCGGTGCCGTCTGTCAGGATAAAAACGGAGAGCTCTATGCCCTTCAGGAACTGCTCGATCAGTACCTTGCTGCCTGCCTCGCCGAATTTCCCGCCCTGCAGCATGTCGCGGAGGGTCTCCTGAGCTTCTGATACATCTTCAGTAATGATCACTCCCTTGCCCGCTGCCAGGCCGTCGGCTTTTAATACATAAGGACCGGGATTTTCCGCGATGTATTGCAACCCGGCCTCCAGGGTTTCCGGAGTGAAGGTATGTGAGAATGCAGTAGGGATGCCGTATTTATTCATGAACGCCTTGGAGAAGTCTTTGCTTCCCTCCAGGCGGGCACCGGCTGCGTCGGGACCAATGATCTTTACTTTTTTCAGTGATTTATCGCTGCGGAAAAAATCAACAATACCGTTCACCAGCGGGTCTTCAGGCCCTACAATCACCAGCTCTATCTGTTCGTTAAGAACCAGCTTTTTTATGCCTTCAAAGTCGTTTACTCCCAGGTTTACATTGGTGGCAATTTGTGCCGTACCGGCATTGCCCGGGGCTACAAAAAGCCGGGTACATTTCGGGCTTTGCGCCAGTTTCCAGGCAAATGCATGTTCCCTTCCGCCGGAACCTAAAACGAGGATGTTCATTCAGTCAGTTTGGTTTGAAGGGACAAAAATAGCTAAGACAGGGCTGAGATTTTACATTTGACCGCATTTTCCGGCCGACCGGCAGTAAAAAAAGGAAGATGTATGCAACTTTTCAGCGAAGTTGATGTCTATACGTTATATAATTTCAAAAACAGGAATAAGTAAAATGAAAAAGTTAATGTTACTGATGGCGCTGCTGTCTTTGGGATATATGGATAGCCGGGCGCAAAAGAAAAGTGTAAGAAAGTATAAGGTGGAAGAGAAGGTAAGTGCTGATAACCCCGACAAGAAGATTGTCAGGATCGAGAAGGATATTGACGGGAAAGTGGAGGTCATTGAAAGGGAAGTGGATATTAAAGCCCCGCGGGCCCGGGTGTATACGTTCCGTGCACCGGATAACCCCGAAGATACGCTGAAGGATGGTGAGCGGGTGCTGCGGTACGGTGACGGCTTCTCCTGGGAAGAGGATTTTCCGCGTTTGTCGGACCGATATAAGCGAAACCTGGACTCGTTTAAGTTCAATATGGAAGAGCTGGGGGACAGGCTAAACCGGGATTTCAGCAATTTTAACGGGAATTTTAATTTTTCGGACGGCTTTTCCCAGGTGAATGTGTTTACCAATAAGCCGGCCACTCACATCCTGAACCTGCGCTTTAAATCGTCGGAAGAAGGCCCGGTGACCATTTCTGTAGTGAACCTGCAGGGAGACCTGGTGGTACGTGAGACCGTGGAGGATTTCAGCGGTGAGTATATGGGGCAGCTGAACCTGAAAGAGGGTACAAAAGGTACGTTCTTCGTGATTATTTCGCAGGGAGATAAGGGGATCAGCAGGAAGGTGAAGGTGGAGTAGGGGAAGTGAAAAGATAAAAGTGAAAAACTAAAAGTGGAAAGTGAAAGGCTAAAAGTTGTTTGTGGTTTTATGGGTTGGAGGGGGTGATATAATACTTATCCGGCCGGGGTTAAGCGGCGCATAAGTGAAGGTTAGCAGAGATGACGCAATCAGTGCCACCTCTGCTAAAAGGTGCTTATTTTTTACCGAAAAGCCTTGCAAAGAAGCCCCGGGTCTTTTTGGTAACTTCCTGGGCGGTCTCTTCTGCTTCTCTTGCCAGCTCAGCGGCTTTGATCTTTGCTTTTTCAAGGGCTTCGCTGGTGTCTTCTGCCAGATCGGCCAGCTTTTCAGCCGCAGCATCTTTGACTTCAGCGGCTTTGCCGGCTACTTTGGCTGCAACCTCGGAAGCATCTTCTTTCAGCTCAGAGAATTTCTCTGCAGCTGCTCCCTTGAATTCACTTGCCTTTTCAGCTACATCAGAGGCGATTTCCGCTGCTTTTTCTTTGGCATCTTCTATTTTTTCAGCGGCAGCATCTTTCAGCTCACCTGCTTTTTCAGCCGCTCCGGCGGCCAATCCGGCAGCCATTTCTTTTGCCCCGGCCAGCTTTTCAGCCGCAGCATCTTTTAAGGCCTCCACTTTACCGGCTGCTTCAGCTGCTTTTTCAGCGGCGGCCTCTTTTACTTCTCCGGCTTTGGCCTCTGCGGCCTCAGCTGCATCCGATACGGCCTCTTTGGCTTCAGCCGCTTTCTCCGCTGCGGCTTCTTTGGCTTCTTCTACTTTTTCAGCAGCTGCATCTTTGAGCTCTTCTGCTTTTGCTGCTGCGGCATCTGCGGCACCGGCAGCGGCTTCTTTAACTTCTTCTACCTTTTCAGCAGCTGCATCTTTGAGCTCTTCTGCTTTTGCTGCTGCGGCATCTGCGGCACCGGCAGCGGCTTCTTTGGCTTCTTCTACCTTTTCAGCTGCTGCGGTTTTCAGTTCATCTGCTTTACTTTCTGCAGCTTTTGCTGCATCGTTGGCCAGTTCTTTGGCATCATCTATGATTTTTTTCTCGTTTTCCGACATAATGTTATTTTGTTTTTTTACAAAAATAAAGAAAATCAGATCATATATTTTAATCTAATAACTTCTTTTTCAGTTAAAAAACGCCAGTTTCCCCTGGGCAGCTCTTTTTTGGTGAGCCCGGCGTACGTGGTACGATCCAGCTGGGTAACCTCATACCCCAGGTGTTCAAAGATGCGGCGTACTACCCGGTTTTTCCCGCTGTGTATCTCTATGCCGATCACCTGCTGGTCAGGGGTGATCACCGATACCTGGTCGGGCCTGATAAAGCCGTCTTCCAGCTCAACGCCTTCTGTCAGCTTATCAAAGTCTTCGCGGCTCAGGGGCTTATCAATCTCCACCTGGTAAATTTTGCGTATTTCATTGGAAGGATGCGAGAGCTTTTCAGCCAGCTCACCATCGTTAGTGAAGAGCAAAAGCCCGGTAGTGGCCCGGTCAAGCCGACCTACGGGGTAGATTCTTTCCGGACCGGCTTTGGCTACCAGCTCCATAACTGTGCGTCTTCCTTCCGGGTCTTCTGTGGTGGTAATGAAGTCTTTGGGCTTATTGAGAAGCACATACACCAGCTTTTCCGGGTTAAGAATCTTCCGACCGTATTTGACCACGTCGGTTACTTTAACCTGGTAGCCCATTTCGGTGATGGTCTTACCGTTTACAGTGATCTGACCGCTTTCAATGAGGTCATCGGCTTCCCTGCGTGAGCAAAGGCCCGAGTTGGCAATATAGCGGTTCAGCCGGATAAGATCGGTCGGTTTCTTTTCGGTGGAGACCATCTTTTTTCGCTGTTTTTCCGGGAGGCTTTTGACCAGGTTTTCTTCTGAATAGTCAGGGCGGCGCTGAGGCTTTACATTTTTCCCGTATTCAAATGAGTCTTTCTTTTTTTCGTAACGGGTGTTATCCGGCTCGGAACGCCTGCCGAATTTCCTCTTGCCCGGAAATTCGTCGTCGGAAGGAAAAGGTTTCCTGCTTTCGTAGCTGTCGCGTTTCGGTGCACTATCGCGATGATTGAAAGAATCGCGGCCCTCATTCCGGCGTGAACGGGGGGCAGAATCGCGGGTATAGCTCCGGTCAGGCCGGAATGAACCGCGTTCTTCCCCGGAGCCGCTTTCCGGGAACCCCGGCCGGGTACGGCGGAAATCGCCTTCTTTCCGGAATCCTTCGTTATCTTTCCGGGGGGCAAATTTACGATCATCGCTCGGGAATTTTCTTTCCGGGTCGTTGTATCCGGACCGGTCTTTCTGAAATCCACGCTTTTCGGAGCTGAAACCGCCTTTTTCAAAACGGGAACCGCCTTTTTCCGGTGAGAATCTTTCATTTCCGAAGCGTCTTCCCGGCTCGCCGTCTTTCCTGTAGCGGGGGGCATCATCGCGGGAACCGAAGCTGCGTTTCCCGCTGCCGGAGCTTCGCGGGGAGTCACCTTCTTTTCTGAAGCGTGAAGGGGTATCCCCGTCTTTGCGGTTAGAGAAACGGGGGGAGTCGTCGCGGAAGCTTCTCCCTGAATCTCCCTCTTTTTTATAACGGGAAGGGGCGTTCTCATCCCTGTGAGAGGAGAATGGACGTTTCCCGAAGTTTCTTTCCGGGGCGCCCTCTTTTTTGTATCGGGGGGCGGTGTCCCGGTCTTTTCGGGGCCGTTCAGAGCCCCTTTGGTCTTTTCTGTTCATTGCAATATCACTACTGTAAAAGTGGATGCAAAAATAGTTGATTCAGAGCGAATTGATTCGAAAAGTACCAATTATAAAAACAGATTACCAGATATTGTCGAAATCTTCCGGCTGATAGGCGTGATTCCGGGTATGGTAAACGGTATCTCCTTTGTCTTTCAGCGACAGGAAGTTTTTACGGACAAAGATTTTCTGCAACAGCGCAAAGGGAGTCAGGAATATGAAAAATACCAGACCCAGGATGATCCTTGTGTTTATATAACCCAATACCAGGGCTATTTTAAACCATACCCAGAGGATCATATCTTCAAATACCGAAGAGATCAGGGAAAGAACGCCTACTCCAAGGGAAATAAACAGGAAGTAGTCTGTTTTAAATTTTCCCCAAAGGATGGCCTCTTTGTGGTTGAATCTGAAAAGCGTGTACAGGGCCAGAAATCCTACCACGATAACGAGTATGGATTTGGTTCTGTCCTGGTTTTTCAAGGTTTCTTCTGTCATCTTGAATCAGAATAAGGTATAAATAAACGGAGCGATAGCCGAGCTTCCGCCGATTACGATCAGGATGCCTACCAGTAAAAGGATAATGATCAACGGTGCGAGCCAGAATTTTTTCCGTGCCGCCATGAATCCCCAGAGGTCTTTAAGAAATTCCATATTTTTTTGTTTTAGTCGAGTACAAATTCTTCTTTCCAGTTATCTTTTTCTTCCCATTGGGGCTGATCCTTTTTGCTGAAAAGGAAATTACCCACTACCAGGTAGTCCATTTCGGTTCTCATAAAGCACCGGTAGGCGTCATTGGGCGTCATCACAATGGGTTCTCCCCGCACGTTAAAGGAGGTATTTACTACTACCCCGGTGCCTGTGAGCTTCTTAAAGCTGGTGATCAGCTCGTGGTACCGCGGATTGGTTTCGGGATGTACCGTCTGGATCCGGGCAGAGTAGTCAATATGGGTAATGGAAGGCAGGTCGGAACGAAGATGATACAGCTTGTCTCTCAGGTTCATGCCGTCATATCCTTCGGGAAGGGGCTTCCTGATCTGTTCTGCTACCGGGTGTACCAGCAGCATGTAGGGCGATATCCCGTCGTAGTCGAAATATTCACTTACGTCTCCGGCCAGCACAGAGGGCGCAAACGGACGGAATGATTCGCGGTATTTGATCTTCAGGTTAAGCTTCTTCTGCATTTCCGGACTCCTCGGGTCTCCGAGAATGCTTCTTCCGCCCAGGGCCCTCGGGCCGAATTCCATTTTACCCTGCACCCAGCCTACCACGTTTTCGGAGGCCAGCAGGCGGGCCGTTTCATCGGCCAGGTCAGTAAAATTGCTGAAATAGGTATAACGGGCATTGTATTTCCGGGCCATCAGCTCTACGTCGAGGTCACTGAAGGTGGGTCCGAGGTAAGAACCTTTCATGGCATCCATTGTGTAGCCGGTTTCACGCGGCTGGCGGTAATAGATGTAGTTGGCGGCAAGCGCAGCCCCGAGGGCGCCCCCGGCATCACCGGCAGCCGGCTGTATGAAGAGGTTCTCGAAAATGCCTGATTTTTGCAGCTTACCGTTGGATACACAGTTCAGAGCCACCCCGCCGGCCAGGCAAAGGTTTTTGCTCCCGGTCAGCCTTTTAGCCTCTTTGGCCATCAGCAGAACGGCTTCTTCCGTAATATGCTGGATGGCCAGACCCAGGTTACAGTGCTGCTGAAGAAGCTCATCTTCGGGTTTACGGGTTTTGAAGCCGAAAAGATCTTCCCATTTTTTTTCGTTGACCATTTTGAGGCCCGTGGCATAGTCAAAGTAGTCCTGGTTCAGCCAGATAGACCCGTCTTCTTTCAATGACATAAGATGGGTCTTGATGATCCCGATGTATTTTTCAATATCCGGCGATTTCGGGTTGCCGTAAGGCGCGAGACCCATCAGCTTGTATTCGCCCGAGTTTACCCGGAAACCCAGGAAATAGGTAAAAGCCGAGTAGAGAAGCCCCAGAGAGTGCGGAAAACGCAGCTCTTTAAGAATAGTAATGTTTTCTTTCTGGCCATGGCACAGCGATACCGTGGCCCATTCGCCCACACCGTCAATGGTCAGGATGGCCGCATCTTCAAAAGGAGAGGGATAGTAGGCGCTGGCCGCATGTGAAAGGTGGTGCTCGGGAAAGAGCAGCCGGGTCTTTTTCCTGTCGTAAGTGCCTATTTTATCCAGCTCTTCACGGATAAGCCGCTTCAGAAACATTTTCTCTTTGATCCATACCGGGATGGCGGTAATGAATGAGCGGAAGCCGGAAGGTGCGAAGGCGTAGTAAGTTTCAAGCAGCCGTTCAAATTTGAGCAGCGGCTTGTCGTAAAATACAATGGCATCCAGGTCTTTCAGCTCAATGCCGGTGTATTCGAGACAGAACTTTATGGCATTTGACGGAAACCCGGCATCATGCTTTTTTCGGGTAAATCTTTCTTCCTGGGCAGCAGCAATTATCTCGCCGTTTACCGTAATGGAAGCTGCGGAATCGTGATAGAAGGCGGATATTCCGAGAATTTTCATAGTTCAGTATTAAGCTTTTCTGTGAAAGCGCTGCAAATATCCTTATAAATACCCGAAAAAAAAAGTGCTGCTACCGGTGAAGGTCCGATTCTGCTATTGCTGTCAGGGAGAAATAACCCCTAGATAGCGACCCATCCAGTAGGGGAGCAGCCAGATATCGCCGGCGCTCAGCTCAGATACTCCGTTCCCTTTTTCTTTTTCCAGGATAAACATGTTGGCGTTGTGGCGCTGCACGGGCCTTTCATCCGGAGGGAGAACCGTTTTCAGGGTTTGTCTCCGGAAATTGTCCGGTATTTTCTCAACGTCTTTCCGGTGGCTGTTCCGCACTTCCCACTGGATCAGGTCAAGCGGGTGCTCCTGAAGATACCAGATGGCATTTTCCAGGTCAAACTGCCGGGTACCCGTGAGGGCGGCAAAGAAGTTCCAGAGGCCGTCTTTTTCAGGCCTCTCGGCTTCCCAGTGGTCAAGGATGCTCTCCCGGTAAGCGGCTTTCAGGGTGTCGTTGAGGGCATACCGGAAGAGTCCCCAGTAGCCCAGGAAGTACATCTCGTCATCCGAGTGATTCCAGGCTTCTGACAGCATCTGGGCGTAAGAATCGCCGCCTTCCGGGGTAATGCCGATTGTTTTCATGGGCCGCATCAGGTTGTCGAGGTAACCGTGCCTGTACAGTAATTCCAGTGCTTTTGCCCGGTATTTTTCTTTGCCGGTGAAATGATAGGCGGTTTGCAGCATAGCGGTGATATTGGAAGAGTTCAGCTTGCGGTCGCCTACGTTTTCCGGGAACCCGTTTACGTACGAAGGATTCCATTTTCCCCAGAGGGTGGGTTTGCCGTCGTAATCAACCAGGTAAAGGTCATTTTTCAGGATATGGCTCATCAGGGTATCCATCAGCAGGATGGCTTTGCCGCGTATGCCGGGGTCATCCACCAGCTCGGCCAGCACACCGAATACAAACATGTGCCCGATGGCCTCGTCGCTGCTGGTGGTTGATTTCCAGCTCCATTCCGGGTCAGCGGCATTTTGCCAGCGGTTCGGATCGGCCAGCACCCTGATGTACCCGCTTCTTTCAAAAGAACGTGCCGGGAAACCGGGCACGGGATTAATGCTGTAGAGCCTTTCCATGGCATCAAGCGACTCCCGGCAGTTTTCAAGCGCCTGCTGACTGCCGGTCACCGAATACCGGAAAGCCTCGCCCGCCAGGTACATGGAGGTCCAGAGCCCGTCATTATCCGAGTCAGATAGGTAGCCGGTGGCCGGGTCTCCTTTTTCCATACCGGTAAGGGTGGCATTAAACCCGTTCCGGATATGCCGTGAGCGTACCTGGCGATCAAAAAAACCGGCTTTTTCGGCCAGGGTCATGGGCTTGAAGTGGATCTGGCCGAGGCCTTTCCCGGTCAGGATGAGCACCGAGTTTTCCGGGCCCTTTTCTATCCGGGTGACGTCATTTGACGGCAGCCACCGTTCACCGTAATAATAGCTTATAGTGCCGTCAGATTGTACTGAGAAAGCTCCCTGGGGAGTGCCGAACCAGGCCTTATCGCCGATTACTTTTACGGCCGTAATTTCAGTGACGGGAACCCGGGTACGGGTTTCGGACCGGCCGGAAAGGAGGTCGTATTCCAGGTATCCGTCAGAAGTGCCGATCAGCAGGGTCTGGCCGTTGGCGCTGAGGTCAAATGCCGTAAATTGCCGGCCCTGCACCACGGCGGTAAGCCGGGGCGTAGCCAGGCTGCAGCGGAATACGCCGGTTTTTTTCAGCACCCAGAAGTAACCGTTATGGTAACGGATATCCAGCACGGGGTCTGCCGAATGGCTTTCGTTGAAAATGACCCGACTACCCCGGAGAAGGGCCAGCTGCCGGCCGTCTGAAACCATAAAATTCAGCTGCTCGTCACCGGCCATCAGGCTGACCTTCGGAAACGGGGTTTTGATAAAGAGCGAACCTGCCCAGGCTTGTGAAAACAGGTGGGTTTCGTCGGCAAAAACCAGCTGACCGTTAACAAGGGTCAGCGCTCCTGTTTTTTTCTGGGCGGCGGTGCGGTAGAAATTGTCCCGGATAAAGCTGCCCGGATAGAGGAAGTGACCGTTAACAGGTTGCTGCAGGCCGGAGCGGGTCAGTATACGTATCGAGCCGTTCCGGTCTGAGCCTATTTTCTCCGGCGATTCACTGCTATAGTATTTTACGCTGTAGTCCTGCATAAAGGGGGTATCGTAATGTACCGGCTGCTGGCCGGATACCCCCGCTGAAAAGAGTATAAAAGCGATAAAAATAAGACGGTTCATAAGGTTATCGGGTTAAGCTTTCCGGTTTTATCTGAACATGTTTGATGGTCTTCCGGCCACTTTCCGGGTGGTAGGAATAGGTAATATGAATAAGGCCGTTAGCCGACTGGATCACGCAGGGGTAGGAATATCCGCCTTTTTCCTGGTCTTCCAGCCGGTATTTTCGTTTCCAGGTTTTCCCTTCATCATCCGATACATAGAGGCTCAGGCGGGTGCGTCCGCCGTTTATATCGTTGCCCACAAACAGCCAGAGCCCGTTTTGCAATACCAGGGTTTCTACCGAAGCCGTATTGGGGATGTCTGTTTTTACCGAGGGGGTCCAGCTTTGTCCCTGGTCGGCTGATTCGCTGTAATGCACCCGGTTCGGGTAATCGCCGCTATCGCGCAGGTAGGCCACCAGGGTACCGTCTTTTTTCTTTGCCAGCGCCGGTTGAATGGGCCCGCGGCCTACCAGGGGGCTGCCGGGCCTCCAGGTTTTCCCGTCGTCGTCTGAGAGGGCCATCAGGCTGAGGTTGTAGCCGTCAGAATAGAGGGGCAGCACGATCCGGTTACCGGGCAGCAACAGGGGCTTGATCCGGGTCATCCACCCGAAGCTCCTTTTTGCGGCATCGCGGGCTGCTTCGGTGATCATGCCGTCGTAAGAAGGGGCATATTCGGCCCAGCCGTGACCGGTAGGGGGCAGCATTTTGAGCTTGTTTTCTACTTCCCGGGCAAAATCGTCGCCCGGTTTCAGCAGGATGTCATCCTGCCAGGTCCAGCGCGGGGCACCTTCACCCCGGTAGTCGGTGGTGGTACGTACCCGTAGTACGGCGCTCTCCCAGCGGTTGGCCTGTACGGCTATCCACACCAGGTACAGCTCTCCGGCGTGGTTCAGGAACAGCACCGGGTTACAGTCAGGAATATGAGGGGTGTCTGCCAGGAGGAAAGGAGCCGACCATTTCCCGTTTTTAAAGCGGGCTCCCATAATGCGCACGTCATCGGCCGTTCGTTCTCCGCTACCCTGGAACCAGGCCGCCAGCAAATCACCGCCGGGCAATTCTACGATAGAACTGCTGTGAACGTGCTCCTGCTGAAGAGGGAAAAGCAAGGTTTCGGCTTCCTTTTTGAGTACCTGGGCATATAATCCGCCACCCAGTAACATCAGTAAGATAAACGTTTTTATCATTTCAAAGGGATGGTTTTGTTCCCGATATAGATAATGGCTGTGGCAGTGATAAACATGATGATGCTGTAAATGGCTGAAGGGATAGACATGGTGGCATTGTGGAGGAGGGTAGTGGCGATGGCGATCCCCAAGGTGCCGTTTTGTATACCCGATTCGATCGATATGGTCAGGCTCTGCCGGAAAGAAAGCCGGATCAGCCGGGCCAGCAGGAAGCTGATGCCCAGTGTGAACACATTGAGCAGGAGCGCCGCCGGGCCGGCCAGTCTGAAGAATTCAGCCAGGTTATCTTTTTCCTTATATAAGGCCGAAATAATGATCAGCATGAGGAAGAGTGCCGATAAAAGTTTAAAGGTTTTCTGGGACTTTTCCGCAAAAGCGGGAAATTTCTGCTTCAGAAACATGCCGACGGCCACCGGCACCGCTATGATAAACAGTACCGTAAGAATAGTTCTGAACAGGGGCAGCAGCTCCGATCCGCCTTCGGGCATAAAGTGGCTGATGGAGTAGTTGACCACGAAAGGAATGGTGAAGATGGTGACCATGCTGGAAAAAACCGTCAGGGTAATGGCCAGTGCGGTATCTCCTTTTGACAGATGCGTAATGAGGTTAGAGGTGGGGCCGGCAGGACAGGAGGCGAGGATCATCAGACCCACCGCCAGCTCCAGCCTGAGATTCAGCAGGCTGATCACCAGCCAGGCAATGAGCGGAAGCAGCACTACATGGAAGAGGATACCCAGCGCTATGGCTTTTGGGTACAGGATTACCCGCTTAAAGTCATCGATCACAAGTGTAAGCCCCATGCCCATCATGATGATAGCCAGCGCCAGCGGAAGAAATACCTGGGTTATGATGTTTGCATCCATAGTTGAAAGAAAGGTTTTAAGAGTATCACTTCTTTTTACGGGATATGGACTAGCGCATAGTGCATTTTTTTGACGTTGCTTACACTGTACAGTATAAGCCATCAGGAAGAATGCAACTTTCCGATGTTATGATAATATTAAAAAATGTACAAATATTATTAAAATATGAATATTTACGGAGTTTGCGCAATTTGAGGATTATTTTACGCATTTTGCAAATATTGTGTTGCCGGATTGTTTTAGTTTTACTCTTAAATACTTGACAACGGGCAGGTTTGAGAACGGTAAATACTTCTAATCCTAAAAAGCATTATAGAATGGAGAAGGCAAAATTTTTTCAGGAGCAAAAAATTGGCGATGAGGAATTCAGGAAACTATATGAACGCTATTACCGGCCCGGGCTTACTTTTTTGGTCTCTATTGTCAAGAGCAGGGAGGATGCAGAGAATATGCTTCAGGATGTCTTCATGAAGCTATGGCTGAGGAAGGAAAAGCTGGCGTTTGACACCGGTCTCCAGGCCTATATATTTGCCAGTCTCCGGAATATCGCTTTCGATTTTCTGAAAAAGCTGGAACGGGAAGAGCAGGTGCGGAAGAGCTTTTTTGAGCAGATGGCTGAAAGAGACGATGTCATGGACGAGACCATGGTTTCAGCGGTAGCCGGGGCCGTTGAAAAACTCACGGAGAAGCGCAGGATGATTCTCCGGCTCAATATTGAAGAGGGGAAATCGTACCAGGAGATCGCTGAAATTATGCGTATTTCGAAGAATACGGTAAAAAACCAGCTGATCAAAGCCAAGCAGCACCTTAAAAATACCCTGGAGTACCCGCTGGCCATACAATAATCTTCTAAAAAACAGGAGGAAGCGAATAGTCCTTTTTACAGCATAGGGAGTAGTAAGAGAATAAAACTCTAAAGATCCTATGAAAGAAAGTTCTAACCGAATAAGGATGCTTCTCTTCTGTGTATTTCTGCTGGCCGGCATGGGCGCCATGGCTCAGGGCAGAACCGTTAAGGGTAAAGTAACATCCTCTGACGACTCCGGCGGCCTGCCGGGAGTTAACGTGATCCAGAAGAATACCAACCGTGGGGTAACCACGGATCAGAACGGGAACTACAACATAGAAGTGACCGGGAACGATGCGGTGCTGGTATTTACATTTGTGGGCTATGAGCGCCGCGAAGCGGCGGTGGGGAACCGTAGTGTGGTGGATATGATCCTTATCCCGGACGAGAACAGCCTGAGTGAGGTAGTGGTGACCGCCCTGGGAATAAAGCGGTCGGAGCGCTCGCTGGGGTATTCTGTAGGTAAAGTGGAAGGAAAAGAACTTAACCGGGTGGTGCAGGAGAACGTGCTGAACAGCCTGGCCGGTAAGGTATCGGGGGTGACCATCAACTCTACGGGTGGAACGGGCTCTTCGGTAAGCATGGTTATCCGGGGCGCCAATTCGCTGAACAGCGATAACCAGCCTTTGTTTGTTATTGACGGGGTGCCTATTGCCAATACGCTGAATAACGTAAGTGCCGGTGGTAACGATAACCGGGTTGACTTCGGTAATGCCATCAGCAGCCTTAACCCCGATGATATTGAGAATATTTCTATCCTTAAAGGGCCCAGCGCAGCAGCCCTGTACGGTTCAAGAGCAGGTAACGGCGTGGTGCTCATTACCACCCGCAGCGGTGCCAATGTGAACAAAATGACCGTATCGGTCAATAGCAGTACAGTCTTTGACCAGCCCTATAAATTTCTGAAATGGCAGACCCAGTTCGGTTCAGGCCAGTTCTCCGCCATTCCGCCCGATATTTCCGGTAACCCGCTCACCAACCCGTTCGGCAAGCTGGTGGAGGAGAATGTAGACGGAACCTACGGTGCGGCACTGGACAAAGGCTATGAAGAGGTACAATGGAACAGCCCTATCGGGCCTGACGGGAAACCCATGAAGATGCCGCTGGTATCGCATAAAGATAATGTGAAGAACTTTGTGCAAACGGGTATCACCACTACCAACGGTATTTCGATAGCCAATAATACGGGTGGATACAATTACCGCCTGTCTTATTCCAATATGTGGAACCGCGGAATTGTGCCCAATTCAGACCTGTTCAGGAATACGATCAACCTGAACACCTCCATCAAAGTAACCAATGCCATCCGCCTGAGCTCAGTGATCGATTTCAGCCGGAATAATTCGAATAACCGCCCGGCGGGTAACCGGGGAGCTAACCCCCTTCAATGGGCATACAGCGTGTCGCCGCATACCGATATCCGGGATCTGCGCGATTACTGGATGCCCGGCCAGGAAGGCCTTCAGCAGCGGTCGCAGTATGCAGGAGTATACAACAACCCTTATTTCCTGGCGTATGAGGTTAATAACGCCTTTGTGCGTGACAGGATTTACGGAAACATCAGGGCCGATTACCAGATCACCCCTGATTTCAGTGTTTTTGCCCGTTATTCATTGGATAAGCTGGATGAAAGAAGAGACCTGAAAGTAGCCAACAGCTATACCAGCGACCCGAAGGGGGCGTATGCCCTGATCAATATCGGGAACTTCGAGGAAAACATAGATTTCCTGGCTACCTATAAGAAAGACATTTCAGATTTCAGCCTGTCGGTATCGGCCGGGGGAAACAGCCGGTACCAGAAAGGCACGAATGTCAACAATGCCACCAAAGGCGGGACCGGGCTGATTGTACCGGGCATTTACAACATTCAGAATATAGCACCGGCTAACCTGGATTATTCCAGCACCTGGTTCCAGCGGGCGATTTACAGTGTTTACGGACTGGCCAATTTCGGGTTTAAAGATATGGTATTCCTGGATGTTACCGCCCGGAACGACTGGTCATCTACCCTGCCGGTTGAAAACCGCTCGTATTTTTATCCTTCGGCTTCACTGAGTGTCCTGGCCAATGAGTTTATACCGCTGCCCAAAGCCGTGAGCCTGCTCAAATTACGAGGCGGTGTGGCCCAGGTGGGTAATGATGCCAACCCGTATAACCTGCTGGGTACCCTCGACAATAAGGGGGCCTGGGACGGTATACCGCGGCTAACCACGCCCAATACGTTGCTGATCCCGGATCTGAAACCCGAAATTGTAACCTCTTATGAAGGCGGGCTTGACCTTAACCTGTTCACCAACCGCCTGCGGATGGCGGCTACCTATTACATCGTAGAGAACCGGAACCAGATTCTCAGCGCCAAGCTGCCACCTTCGTCGGGATACATCACGAAAAACGTGAATGCCGGTTTGCTGACCAGCAAAGGCTGGGAGCTGAGCCTGGGCGGAACACCGGTTTCCAATAAAAACTTCCGCTGGGATATCAATGCCAACTGGACCCGCAACCGGACCCGCATTGTGGAGCTATCGGATGAGCTGCCGTATTATACCTTATGGACTGACGCCAAAGGAGGTGCCTGGACGTACGTAGGGGATGAGATCGGCGATATTTATGATGCGGAGATCGTGACCGTCAAAGACCCGAATTCAAAATATTACGGGTACCCTATCCTGGATGCTACCGGGAAATGGCAGTCGATCGATGCCATCAATACCAAGAACAAGATCGGGAATTTTAACCCGAAATTTGTTATGGGATTGCAGACCAGCCTGAATTATAAGGGAATCAGCCTGAATATGTCTTTTGACTGGCGCAACGGGGGTGATTTTGTGTCGCAAACCTATCGTTACGGAGAAGAGAACGGACGCTCGCAGCTCTTCCTGGATAAGCTGATCAACCCGAACGGGCTTGAAGGCCAGGCCCTGAGCGATTACCTGGTAGCCAACAAGGAGACCATGATCTGGATCAACGGAAATGTTTTCCCGCTGGTAGGTGGTCCTACACCGGATTATAACGGCTATCCGTTCAAATACGGACCGTACACGCTTCCGCACGGCGGGGTTTTTGTGCCGGGTGTGATTGAAACAGGGAAAGATGACCAGGGCAACCCGGTTTACAAAGAAAACCTGGGCGGTCCGGGAACCGCCGTACTGCCGTTTGCCGGCGCTACCACCTGGTCGTTCACCCGGGCGTTCCTGTATGACGCTTCCTACATTAAGCTGAGAGAGATCTCGCTGGGCTATGATCTTCCGTCGGGCCTGGTGAAGCGCTGGGGCATGCAGAATGTAAATTTTGCGGTGTACAGCCGGAATATCATTCTCTGGACCAAGGCCAAGATCAACATTGATCCTGAAATGGCCTATCAGCTGGAATCAAGTGTGCAGGGGGGAGTTTCCCAGTTTAAGCAGGGAATCGAGCGTTATAACGTAACACCCTGGGTTATGCCGATAGGTTTCCGTTTAGGTATTACATTTTAATTGTTAAAGATCATGAAAAAATACACATTGAGAAAGGTCAGTTTATGGGTGCTGTTCCCGCTGTTCCTGTTTTCCTGTCATGACCTGACAGAGCTGAACGTGAACCCGAACGGAGTAGACCCGAACAAGGCGAACCCGAACCTGGTGCTGTCTACTGTTCTTTCTGAAACAGGCATGCAGCTGACGAAGCTAAATTTTGACGATATCATGGGCGGGTTGATGCAACATACCCAGAAAGACGGCTGGTCTACCGCCCATAACGATTACGATTGGGGCGGAAGTCAGTCGTGGTCAGAATGGTACTCCATTCTGCGCGACAACCAGTACGTGCATGACCGCTCAGTAGAGCTGGGCTATGAGCTGCACGAGGGAATCACGCTGGTAATGAAGTCTATGATCTTCGGCCTGATTGCCGACTTGTGGGGCGACGCCCCGTATTCGGCTGCTTTGAAAGGGGCTGAAGGCGGCGGAGCCAACACTTTCCCGGTTTTTGACTCCCAGGAAGCCATTTATACGGGCATCCTGGCTGACCTCGAAAAAGCCAATACCCTTTTATCAAAAAGTGCGGCCGAATATACCAGCTCTACCGGTAGCGCCGATGTGTACTACGGAGGAAACCCGGTGAAGTGGAGAAAGCTGGCCAATTCGCTCATGCTGAGGTATTATAACCGTATTTCTGCCAAAAAGCCGGATGTGGCCAAAGCAGGGATTGAGAAAATTGTGAGCAACCCTGCCCAGTACCCGATTATCACCGCTGCCGCTGATGATGCGGCCATGGGCTTTGCCGGCAACAGCAATGCCGACTCCTGGCCGGCTAACGCTGTCTATGACGCCAGCGGAAGCTTTTTCAGGAGGATCAAGATGTGTGCTACCCTGGTGAATAAGCTGCAGGATCTGAAAGACCCGCGTATCGGGATTTGGGCGGCCAAAGTGCAGATACCGCTGGTGTTAGATACTACGCTGACCGGTGTGGTGGACAAGATCGAGAACGGTAAAAGGATAGTTTCGCGCCAGCGCGTGCAGGGACTGGAAATTAATACCAACCCGGATTATGTAGGCCTGCCGCCGGGCATCCTGGGCGGAGCCACCTACAACCTGAGCCCTACAGCTGAGCAGGCGGCCAATAACCCGCATGTTTCGTGGTTAAACGATATTTACCGGCAGGCCAAAGGAAACCTGCTCAAAGCCCGGCTGATGTCGGCGGCAGAGGTGAACTTTATCCTGGCCGAGGCGGCGCAGCGGGGTTGGGCGGTAGGCAATGCCGAAACCTATTACAATGCCGCCATCAAGGCGTCATTTGATACCTGGGGCGTAGCTGGCGGGTATGCAGCGTATATAGCCGGTGATAAAGTGAAGTACAACGGTACGCTGAAGCAGCTGATGGAGCAGAAGTGGATCTCGAGCTGGACAGCCGCCGCCGAGTCGTGGTTTGATTACCGCCGCACCGGCTATCCCGAGCTTGCAGCCGGCCCGCAGGCCCTGAGAAAAGTACTGCCGGTACGGTTCTTCTATATGCTGGATGAAAGAAACCTCAACAAGACCAATGCCGAAACGGCTATGGGCCACCTGGAGAATACTTCCTATTCCGGACCCGAAGGATCCAACAGTGCCTGGTCTAAACCGTGGGTGATTCAGGGAACCGGCAAACCGTGGTAAGATGAACCGGATAAAAATTACCGGCCTGTTTCTCCTGCTGGCCGTACTGTCTGTACACGGGCAGTCGCTGCAGGGTGGAGCCGCCGTAAGAAAGATCACGCCTGACCCCCTGCTGGCGGTTTCGGGAGGAGTGGGAACACCCTCGCCGGTTACGCAGAAGAAAGGTGACCTGTTTGTACGGGCCGTGGTGCTGGAATACCGGGGAACCAAGGTGGCGTTTGTCTCCCTGGATAACCTGGGCTGGCCGGCGGTTCTGGGCAACAAAGCCCGGGCCCTTGTAAGCAGTATTCCACCGGAAAATATCCTGATCGGTGCCACCCATACCCACAGTGCCCCGGATGCCTATGCCTTTCCGGATGCCAACGGGAAGAGCTACGCCGATATGGACTACCTCAACAAGTGTACCGCGCTGATCGCGGAGACTATTCTCGAGGCAGAAAAGAACCTGGAACCGGTAGACCTGAAGGTGGGCTACGGGAAGGTTCCGGCAGGGATATCCTATAATTATTACGCCCCTGATTTGTATGATCCCCATTGCGGGGTCATACAGATCCGGAGTAAAAAGACAGGTAAGCCCGTCAGCACCCTGGTCAATTATGCCATTCATCCCGAAGTGATCGGATCGAAACGGGGTATACTGAGCCCGGATCTTTGCGGACCGCTTTATGAAACCATAGAAAATAAGGGTGGCGGCATAGCCGTTTTCTTTAACGGAGCCCAGGGCGGGATGGTCACAGCCGATAACCGCCGCCAGGAGAAGGAAGAAAATACCTGGGAAGAGTGTATCCGTATCGGAACCCTGCTGGCCAGCGAGGCCCTGAAAATAGTGGACAAAAGTGAGACAATAGCCCAACCCGTACTATCGGTGCGGTCACAGACGGTGGAGTTCCCGGTAGAGACTCCTGTGATGAAGTATATCCTTGAAAAATCACCGATGGGATACCGGCTAAGCAACGGCAACAAGGTCAGCACCGTACAGAACTTTATAGAACTGGGCCCGGCACGGATCCTGACCATTCCCGGAGAGGCGCTTCCGAACATCGGGTACTACCTGAAAAGAAAGATGAATACCGGTTATCCGTTTCTCTTTGGTCTGACCAACGATGCATTCGGCTATATGCTGACCCGGGTAGATTATAACAGTTTCGAGAAGTACAATTATATCTCGCGGACCAGCCTGGGCGAAGAAACCGGTGAAATACTGATCAATGAGTCGTTAAAGCTGATAGACCGTAAATAAGTTTTGCTTACTGCATAAAAAGTATAACCAATAATTAAAATGTAAACAAAAGGCTGTGCTGTCATTTCCTTCCCGGTGAAGGACTGGCGGCTGAAAGCTGCTAACCTTAATTCAAATGAAAATAGCAAAAATAATGGTATGTCTGCTCCTGCTGGTTCCGGGAGTAATTACGGCACAAAAGAAAAAGAAGGGCGGTCCGGCTGAGCCGGCGGTAAAAAAGGTGGAGGTTACGCCTGAAACCGCCCTGAAAAGTTATATATACAACGGTGACACCACCTATGGCTGGGAGATCCGCGATACATTTACCGAAGACGGGGTTACCCGGTATAACCTGGTCCTTACTTCGCAGAAATGGCGTGAATTTACCTGGAAGCACCAGCTGACGGTTTTTGTGCCGGAGAACATTGCCTATGACGGAGCCCTGCTTTTCATTACCGGCGGATCGGTGAAAGACGGAGAGCCCAACTGGTCATCGCAAGACGGGTACTGGCCGGTCATGGCCGGGATAGCCAAGCAGAATAAGGCGGTTACGGCTATCATCAAGCAGGTGCCTAATCAGCCCATCATCGGCAAAATGACAGAAGACCAGCTGATCTCTTACACCCTGCACCAGTTTAAGAACGACAAAGATTATACCTGGCCGTTGCTGTTCCCGATGGTGAAGTCGGCCGTAAGAGGAATGGATGCCATCCAGGAGCTGGTGAAGCAGAAAACCTCGGGCACCATCAACCGTTTTGTGGTGGGCGGGGCCTCCAAGCGGGGCTGGACCACCTGGCTGTCTTCGGCCATTGATGACGCCCGCGTAGTGGCTATTGCTCCTATGGTGATTGATATGCTGAATATGCCTGCCACCCTGAATTACCAGTACAAGACCTATGGCGATTACAGCGTGCAGATCGAAGATTACACCAAGCTGGGCATTGCCCAGGATATCGGCTCGGCCGACGGAAAAGCCCTGCAGGCTATGATCGATCCGTATTCGTACAGGGCCAACCTGACCATCCCCAAAATGATCTTTATCGGCACCAACGACGAGTACTGGACGCTGGATGCCATTAAGTTTTCGTGGAACGATATTCCCGGGAAAAACATGATCCACCTGGTTCCTAACGCCGGACACGACCTGGGCGGCGGAGAGCAGGCTTTCCAGGCGCTTAACGGATTTTTTGCCACCACCCTGCAGAATAAGCCTTACCCCGTGCTGGGCTGGTCAGCACAGTCTTCGTCTGCCGGAACAGAGCTGAGCATACAGGCGCCGAAAGAAGGGCTCATGGAAGCCTCCCTGTGGTATACCAGCTCGTCAGACAAAGACTTCCGGAACAATTTCTGGCAGAAAACACGGGTAAAGCTCACCGACGGCGATGTGCTGAAAGTACCGGTGCCCAACCCGGAGAAAGGATACTACGGTTTCTACGTGGACCTGAAGTACAGGAACCCTTCCGGCGGAAGCTACCTGGTGAGCACACGGGCGTTTATTTCGGATAAAAGCGGATTACAGGAATAAATTATGCAGCCCTCCCGTTCCGAAATATTGATGGAAAAGCTGATCAGCAATTCATTGAGCTCCGAGGAGCTTGATGAGTTGCTGGCAGCCATGAAAGAACAGGAGGTACAGGAAAAAATATCGGTATTCCTAGAGCAGTATTTCAGGCATCTTTTGGAGCAGCTCAATGCAGAGGATGAAGGGGCGCAGTAAGGAGGCGGCACTCGTTGGAGACTTATTTAACAAAAGAAAAAGGAAGCAAAGAAGAAAAAACAAGGACTATTACAACAATAGTAGTAGTTTTATTCCTTTAATTAGTAATTTAATTGCTATCTGACTTTTGGAGGATGAGTATCGTTAAAAACAGTGTGGGGCTTTTGGGTATAGAAGTGCCGGAGAAGATGTAGGATGAAAATATATATTTAGATGAGAATAAGCGGTTGGGCAGGTAAGGTTCTGTATTTGGTTGTATCCCTTGTTATTTTGGTCTTTTTTCTTTTTAACTGTAAATATACTTATGACTTTCCTTATCTGGATGACTTTGATACGCCTGTAAATTTCCTCCGCAGGCTTATTGAAAATAATGGTATACAGGAAAAGTTAAAGATTTTTTTTGAATTTCACTCTGACCACAGGCTTTTTAATTTGAGAGTGGAGGTGCTGATATACTATTTGTTGTTTGGGTATATTAACCTGCATACTATCACGTTTATTAACAACCTGTTTATCCTGTTTTCATTTTTAATTGTTGTTAAGTTTTTGAATAGAGGAGCCTTTACACCTCTTATCGTTTTGATTCTTGCTTTATTTTTATTCTCAAATTCTTATTTTACGGCTATTAATTGGGCTCATGTTTCCGCCAACTACGGCCCTGTAGTATTTTTTAGTATTGCGGGCTTGCTTTTATTTGAAAAAAACGGAAGTATTTCAGGGTTAAAACTAAGCTTAATTTTTATTTTTTGTAGTATAGCTCTTTTTAGCTTTGGAAACGGAATCATCAGTTTTTTCTCGTATATTTTACTTCTGATATATTTTAAACACTACCGGAAGGCTCTTATTTTTGCAGTTTTTACACTTCTTATTATTGGTGTCTTCTTTATTGATTATCAGAGGGCAACATATTTAGAAGAAGTGCATTGGGGAGTAGAGGGACTTTTGGCTAAAATGCTGGGATTTATAAGGCTGGTTGGAGCATTTTCTTTTATTAATGATGATTGGACTGTTATTCCCACAGTGACCGGAACAGTTATATTAGCGGTTACACTTCTTCTCTTTTATCTTTCCTTTTTTAAGAAAGAAGAGAAAAAAACAAATAATGTGTATTTGTGGGCTGTTTATATTTTCTTTTTAGGAACATTACTTGCAATCGCACATGGCAGGATAAATAACTTTAATGAACTGAAAGAGGCATTTGTAGACAGATATAGGTTCTATTCACTTTTTGCCCTGATTACTTTTGTATCAATTCTGTTTAATACTATAAATTTCCGCACTATCAGATATATAGGTTTTCTTATGGTTTTTGCAGCTTTGAGCTTTAATATTTACTCCTACTTAGCGGTCCATAAAGTAGCCTACAACAATTATTATAAGAAACTTTTGGTTTGTACTGAGAATAATTTTATTAATTTCAAAAGAGGAGTGTATTATTATCAGGGGGATGACAGAACCATTGTAAAGTCATTGGCAGAGGTCTATGAAAAGAAACTTTTAAAGTTTAATAATAATGTACTGCAACAGGTAGATTTGGGAAGTAATGATGCCGGGGAAGTACAGTTAGATGTTAAAACAGATAGTGTTTACAGGCGGTATGGTAAAACGGTATTTTATGATAGAATGCTGTTTGTAAAATTAAAAGACCTGAGGTTTAAAAACCATAATTTGTCAGGAGCTTACCTGGCTTTGGAACATAATGAGGGTAAGGCCTATTATTATCCATTTTACCAAAATTCTCATATTGGGAGAAATTTTGTCAAAGGGGGTGTGGGAGGATATACGGACCTGAATATGATTAATATACCTAATGGATTGTATAAAGTTAAGGTGTTGGTATATAACGGCTTGAAGAACTATGAGGTTTATTCGAGCAATGAAGTTATCAGAGTTCTGTAAATGGGCCTATATTAATTCTGCTTTGACAGTTCAGCTAAAAGAAAAAAAGTGTTAAACGGTTTGCAATGAGTAACAGGCAAATCATCAGCGATTCAGTTTGAAATGCCCGGTTACTCAACATATAATCAGCGGCTAACTCATTTCCGGCTGCATCACCTTGAATGTACTGCCCGGTAAGGGTTTCTTTTTTAGCTGCAAATGCAGGCAGTAAGCCTATTATCTCACCCGGGAGTATTTTTTCTTTATTTCCCTTTAACAGGTCACAGAACAGATTACACCACAGGGGATGAGCAAAAAACAGGATCAAATATTTTTTTTCACTGCCATTCAATTTAGGGTAGCTATAACCTATAATTGGGATGGTACAACTAAATTTATTCTCCAAAACAAGAGGGGTAAATTTTTAAAATCCGGCAAAAACGCCCTTAAGTGCCTGTTTATGCCCTATTTTGAGTGTTTTTAGATTTTAGTTGGATAACCGTAATTTAGAATTAAAAATTAATCTCATTGGAGAATGCACCACGGGTGGGTGTTATATTTGCAAACTTTCAGGCCAGGTAGGAATTATTGGTTTAGGAATAGTGGATCCTAACGTATTCAAAACTGCGGCATAGATCCGGAAGAATAGACCGGATTTACTTTTGACATGGGAATTGAAAGAATTACCATGCTTACATGCGGAGTAAATGACCGGCAGTTATTTTTTGAAAACGATCAAAGATTTTTAAAACAGTTTATAGAGATATAAAACGGGCTTTAATTATGAACTTAATCTATAAAGAGATTACTTCAATATTCTTTTTCTTGTGTATTTGCACCTGTTCTTATGCTCAGTTGAGTATTCAGTTCCCGGTAGAGAGGTCTGTTTTTCAGAGAAATAACAATAATACGGGCAATGTTCATATTTACGGGAATGTGAAGCAGGAATGTGATAAAGTAGAAGCCCGTTTAATTGCCAGAAGTACCGGACAAGGTGTTTCTACTTCATGGACCACTATAGATTCTGAAGTAGCAGGAAAGGCTTTTTCTGGTAAAATTCAGAGTGCAGGTGGGTGGTACAGGTTAGAAGTAAGAGGTATCAGGGGAGAAAACGTTCTGTTTTCAGGTACGGTAGAGAGAGTAGGAATAGGGGAGGTTTTTGTAATAGCCGGTCAGTCGAACGCTCAGGGAGATGGATCAAATCCTAATGCGAAGGGAGCCACTGATGACAGGGTAAATGCTTTTCAGCCCAATTATTACAATGAGTATATAGATCGTTACGAAAATTTACCTGACTTCTTTAGTAATATTGCATTCACTAAAATTAACGCAAATACAAATATCGGGCCGTCAGGAGTTACACCCTGGTGTTATGGAGAGCTTGGGGATATGCTGGCCTCGCGACTTAACGTTCCCATCTTATTCTTCAATGCTGCCACTACGGGTACTTCATCCAGAGACTGGCAAATGTCAATCAATGGTGGATCAGCTTTATATGATCCTCGAATACCTTATTTGCCGTTTAAAATAACACTTCAGTCGATAAATAAGCTATTTGGAATCAGGAGTGTTTTATGGCATCAGGGAGAATTTGACACCGTGATAGGGTCGTCACAGGCGCAATATTATGATAATATCAAAAGTGTGATTGATAAATCCAGGGCAGATATTAATGCAGTTATACCCTGGGTGGTGTCCAGGGTATCATTAATTAATCAGGCGAAAAGTCAGGCTGTTATAGAAGCGCAGAACAGGCTTATTGCGAATGTTACCGGAGTATGGGGGGGACCCGAAACTGACAATATTCAGCCTGCTCGCTACGACGGTGCACATTTTCAGAATACCTCAGGGAGTATGGGGCTTTCACAATTGGCTACGGCCTGGAATGGATCACTTACAGATAATTTTTTTGTCTCATCTTCTCCTGTTTTATCCGAGGATATTGTTAAACTGCAACACAGCTGTTCAGGATCTACAGTGCGCCTCAGTACAAATCGTCAATTCAATGATTACTATTGGAATAACGGCAACAGGGGAAGTTCAATAGAAGCCCGGGAAGGTTCTTACCAGTTTTTTGCCAGAGATGCTTACGGGAATATATACCAGACAAATGCAATTAATGTAGGAGATGTGTTTCCTGGTGTACCCGTTATAACAGCTCCTGAAGGTTTGCTGGGTTGTGAGGGCAAAACTCTTCCTTTACAGGTTGCACCATCCAAATACGAAGTACATTGGAATTCAGGGTATATCGGGAACAATATAACGGTATCCAATGAGGGTAGTTATGCTGCTACCTACAGGTCTGCTCAAAATTGTTATTCAGCAAGTAGTCCTAATACACGTGTGAATTTTGTTAAGCCCCCTTTGAAGCCTACTTTGACGTTTATTAATAGTGATGGCAATGAGTGTGAAGGTAATTCTATTCGTGTAGCTATAACCAATGTGCAGGGGGGAAGTATACAATGGAGTACCGGAGAAACTTCCAGTGAGATTATTTTAAACAGGAACCTGGATGAGCCCATAACAACTACACTATACAGTTTACCTAACTGCCCGAGTCCGGTTTCTGATGTAGTGAATTATAAGTTTTTTCCTACACCGCCTTCTCCAACAATTATGACAGCAGGTCCTTTTTATCTTCATGCTGAGAATGCTTTAGATCAAGACTCATTTAACTGGAGTCTTAACGGAAATATAGTCAGCGGAGGGGTTGGAGAGTATTTCCATTTAGAGCAGCCCGGGGTTTACAGAGTTCAGGCGGAGCATGCCTATACAAAGCTGAATGGGGGGGCATTGAAATGTATTTCGGGATTTTCCGATGAGTTTCTTGTAGATGGGAGTAATACGCTTACAGGCTTTAGCATTTACCCCAATCCGGTTTCAGATGGTTTGATAAAGATTACGTCAGATGGGGAGAGGCAAAACCTGGAGGTGTTTATATACGATATAACAGGTCGGGAGATTTATAAAACACGTTACGATGTTATCTCTTATCCCAGAATGCTGGATTTGAGGTCGTATAATTTATCAGGTAAGTATTTTGTTGTGTTGAAATACGAAAATCTGTCCAAGACTTTTCCGATGGTCTTCGTGAAATAATCGCGCAGGAATACCCCGACGGATACACCTGGCTGTAGCTTATTTCAGCTTTCAGTCAATAATAACGAAGCTTTTCGATGAGTTTACGGTTAACGAAGCGTTTATACACAGCTTAATCTCTTTCATTTGAGCGTAAATTGTTTCCTATACTCACTTGGAGTGCACCCCTTCATTTGCTTAAACTGGCGCGACAGGTTTTTGGTATCGTTCATGCCCAGCTCCATAGCGATTTCGAATACATTCATATCGGTTTCCAGTAGACGGGCCGTCAGCTTTTCCATTCTCAGGTTGAAAATGTATTTGTATACCGGGAAACCGGTAATTTCCTGGAAGCGTTTTTCCAGTGTACGGCGCGAGAGCGGTACCTGTCTCACCACATCATTTACCTGGATGGGCTTTTCCAGGTTCTGGTGAATGAACTTCAGCACATCGGAGATGTGCTCATCATGGGTAGCATAAATATCAGACGACTGCCGGGTGATGATCTGGGTAGGCTTGACCACGATATCATAGAAATCAGAGGTGCCGTTCCTGATCATGTGCTCCAGCAGGCGCGCTGCCTGGTACCCGCCGTTTTCGGCATCCTGGGCTATGCTGGAAAGGGGCGGATCAGAGAACTCACAGACCATTTCGTCGTTATCCACGCCCAGCACGGCCACTTCCTGCGGGATAGAGATGCCCGAGTGGCGGCAGGCCTCGGTAATGTGCTGGCCCTGGTTATCGTCACAGGCCATGAGGGCTATGGGTTTGGGCAGCGACTTCAGCCACTGGCTCAGGGCACTGGGCCGGTAATACCAGATGTTGTCGGAGTTGTCATTTTCAAAATAATGTACTTTGTAGCCCGCTTTGTTGATCCGTTCTTCATAGCCTTCCGCCCTTTCTCTTGACCATACGATATTTTTAAAGCCGTAAAAGGCAAATTGCTTGAATCCTTTTTTCAGGAAATACTCGGCTCCCATTTTGCCGGCCTCCTTGTGGTCGCCGGTGATGTTGGGGATTTCCGTGAAGCGCTCTTTAAAGTCCTGTGCAATGATGGGTATGCCGGCTTCAATAAAGGAAGCCACACGCGGATCATTGTACAGCTGCCCGATGATCCCGTCGGCACCCCATTCAAGGGCCCATTCCAGGATGCCGTCCATGCCCTTGGTTTCACGCTGAAAAAGGGGCATACGGCAAAATACCCAGGGGCCGTGCTCTTTGGAATACCGGGCTATTCCTTTCAAAAGTTCTTTGCTGTATTCTTCCGCAAAGTCAATCATCAGGATGATCTTATACATGGGTTTTTTAGCTATGAGTGATGAGCTGTGAGCTATATGCTGGTTTGAGTTACCAAATATACGGATGGGAAAGGTTTTACAGAAGTTTTCAGGAGAAGATTAACGGGTGCCGTTTTCCAAAAGACGGACGTGCAGGAGATTTGGAGGGTCGTTTTGTGGGGTCTTGATAAAGTACTTTCGCTACTTGAAATTATTCAATTTTTTTAACCTGCTTGCTATGAAGTACTTTTTTGGTTTGCTCCTGTGGATGAACGTGTTGGGATTGTCTGCCCGGGAAACCCTCAAATCTCCTGACGGAGATCTCGAATTAACGTTTTTGCTGGATCAGAAAGGAACACCCGTCTATGCGCTTACTTTTAAAGGGAAGCCGGTGATCCTGCCCGGTAGGCTGGGGATTGTGATCGCCAACGACAGCATCTCTCTCCGTGACGGCTTTACAATGACCGGAACCCGGGTGAGCTCGGTCAATGATTCATGGGTGCCGGTGTGGGGGCAGTCGAGCCGCATCAGGAACCACTATAATGAATTGGAGGTAACGTTATACCAGGAAAAGCGGGCTACGGAGATCCTGCTGCGTTTCCGGCTTTTTGACGACGGGCTGGGCTTCCGCTATGAATTTCCGAAACAAAAGAACCTGAATTACTTTATTATACAGGATGAGCTGACCGAATTCAGCCTGGCCGGCGACCACAAGGCATTCTGGCTGCCGGGAGATTACAATACGGAAGAATACCGGACCAGTACCACGCTTATTTCAGAGATCATTCCCCGCTTAAAGACACGTACGCTGACGGTAGGTGAAAATTACCCGCTGTATGAGAATAAGGGCGTGTTTTCTGTGCAGAGCCCGCTGATGATGAAAAGCGCGGACAACCTGTACATCAATATTCACGAGGCGGCCCTGGTAGATTACCCGGCCATGAGCCTGGAGCTGAACAACCGGAAGTTTAAAGTGCATCTGACGCCCGATGCCGTAGGCAACAAAGCCTATATACAGACCGGGTTTACCACGCCCTGGCGTACTGTGCTGGTGAGCGACGATGCCCGCGACATCCTGGCCTCCAATACCATCCTGAACCTCAATGAGCCCTGTGCGCTGGAAACCACCGACTGGATAAAACCCGTCAAATACGTAGGAGTCTGGTGGGAGATGTTTGTAAAAGGCTCTACCTGGGCATACACCAACGAAACAAACACCAAGCTGGGCAAAACCGATTATTCGGCCCTTACCCCCAACGGAACCCACGGTGCCACGACAGAAAACGTAAAAAAATACATTGATTTTGCCGCAAAGCATGGCTTTGACCAGGTGCTGGTAGAAGGCTGGAACGAAGGCTGGGAAGACTGGTACGGCCTCTGGAAAGAAGACGTGTTTGATTTTGTAACGCCTTACCCTGATTTTGACCTGGCTTACCTGCGGGATTACGCCCAAAGCAAGGGCGTAAGGCTGATGATGCACCACGAAACCTCAGCGGCGGCCACCAATTATGAAAGACGAATGGGGGAGGCGTTTACATTCATGAACGATAACCGGTACAATGCGGTGAAAACGGGTTATGTGGGATATCCTATCCCGCGGGGAGAATGGAGAAGCGGACAGTGGATGGCCTCGCATTACCTGCGTGTGGTGAAAGAAGCGGCTAAGCATCACATCATGGTGAACTCGCACGAGGCGGTCAGGCCTACCGGGCTTTGCCGTACCTATCCCAACTGGCTGGCCCAGGAGTCGGCCCGGGGAACAGAATTTGAAGCTTTGGGCGGCTCGGCGCCGGATCATACCACCATCCTGCCGTTTACACGCCTGGTGGGCGGGCCTATGGATTATACGCCGGGCATTTTCCAGCTTACGTTTGACTATTATAACCCCGATAATAACAACCGGGTACACACTACCCTGGTGAAGCAGCTGGCGCTGTACGTTACCATGTACAGCCCGCTGCAGATGGCTGCTGACCTGGTTGAAAATTACGAACGTTTCCCGGATGCATTCCGGTTTATTAAAGATGTGGCCGTGGATTGGGACGAGACCCACATCCTGGAAGCAGAGCCCGGAGACTATATTACCATTGCCCGTAAAGCCAAAGGGAAAGCGGAGTGGTTTGTGGGCGGTATAACCGATGAAAACGGCCGGACAGCGAAAATCGACCTGGGCTTTCTTCCTGCAGGGCGTAAATTTACAGCCATCATTTACGAAGATGCCAAAGACACGCATTGGGAGACCAACCCCATGACCTATAAGATCCGGACTGTGGAAGTTACCCCGAAAACGGTGCTGAGCCCGGTTCTGGCGCCGGGCGGAGGTGTAGCCATCAGCATTAAATAAACAAAATCCCCCTGCCCTGTCCTGGTACTTTCCGGAAGGGCAGGGGAATAAGGTTTCTCCGGACCGGCAGGCTGCTGAGGATAATTTTACCGGAACGGGAATCCCCTCAGTGGAAAATCCCTACTGCCAGCTCTGCCCAGATCACCACCAGGAAAACCAGGATAACACCGCACAGAATGAGCGCGGTGTTTTTGTTTTTTGTTTTCCGCAAAGTGAAATCACAGGCAATGGCCGTACCGTACAGCAGAACTCCTGCCACCATAAAATCAGCAGGGGTCCAGTTAACCTCCTGCGTAAACTGCATAGCCAGCAGGGGAATCAGTAAAAGAAGGGTTGCCGTTGCAAATAGCGCAATACTCGTTTGGTGCTTTGTCATGATAATAGTATTAAAAGTACTTTTAAATACAAAGTAAACGAATTGAAATGAAAATGCAAAAAAAATTAGTCTTAAAAAACTTTAAGACTAATCCGATTTCAAGTGAATCTATACAACTTAATATTTTTTGGCTCCTGGCACCTTTCAGGTGAAACCTGCCGGGAGCTGCCCCTTACCGGGAAAATTTTTTAGTGGCGTATCATTCCCATAATACTCCGAAACAAGCAGGAAAAGCACGTAAGTCCGGTTATTCTTTAATTTATGCACGTTGTATAGGGGTTAACTTTTCGTGTCCGGTCGGCTAACCTGATACAAGTTTAATTTATTGAAAATTTATTTCCAAATAAAAAGACAGAAAATTTTATATTTTCAGTAAAAATTGAAAATATAATATGAAAGTTTAGGTTTTGAGTAGAGAGTTCCGAGTAGAGAGTTCCGGGTGAGGGGGCCAACTCGGAACTCTTAACTCTCAACTCATAACTCTCACTTCCTCCACTTTTTATACGTATTGATCAGGTTATTGGTAGAGCTGTCGTGCGAGGTGACCGCTGCATCATTCTGTAATTCAGGGTAAATCCTGTTGGCCAGCTGCTTGCCCAGTTCCACGCCCCATTGATCAAAGGAAAAGATATTCCAGATGATGCCCTGTACAAATATCTTGTGCTCATAGATAGCAATCAGGCTGCCCAGCACCTTTGGGGTAAGCTTTTTAAACAGGAAAGAGTTGGTAGGCCGGTTGCCTTCAAATACTTTAAAAGGCACCAGGAAATCGATTTCTTCCTGTGTTTTTCCTGCCTTAACCAGTTCTGCACGCGCCTCTTCTTCTGATTTTCCGTTCATCAGGGCCTCGGTTTGTGCAAAGAAGTTGGCCAGCAGCATTTTGTGGTGCTCGCCGATAGGGTTGTGGCTGATGGCCGGTGCCAGGAAGTCGCAGGGGATCAGCTTGGTGCCCTGGTGGATCAGCTGGTAAAAAGCGTGCTGTCCGTTGGTGCCGGGTTCTCCCCAGATCACCGGACCGGTCTGGTAGCTGATATCTTCACCGCTGCGGTTGACGCTTTTGCCGTTGGATTCCATATCGCCCTGCTGGAAATACGCCGCAAAACGGTGCATGTACTGATCGTAAGGCAGAATGGCGTGCGACTGGGCATTGTAAAAGTTATTGTACCATATGCCCAGCAAACCCAGGATCACCGGGATATTCTTCCGGAACGTGCTGTGCCGGAAATGCAGGTCAATCTCATGCGCCCCGGTCAGCAGCTGCTCAAAATTACCGAAACCGATATAGCAGGCAATAGAAAGGCCGATGGCGCTCCATAGCGAGTACCTGCCGCCTACCCAGTCCCAGAATTCAAACATGTTGCGGGTGTCGATCCCGAAGCCGGCCACTCCTTTGGCATTGGTGGATATGGCTACAAAATGCTTCTTGATATGTTCTTCTTCACCGGCTGTTTCGAGAAACCAGCTGCGGGCCGAATGCGCATTGGCCATGGTTTCCTGGGTGGTGAAGGTCTTCGAGGCGATCATGAAGAGGGTGGTTTGCGGATTGACCTTCTTAAGCGTCTCCGCAATGTGCGTTCCGTCTACATTGGATACAAAATGTACGTTCAGCCCTTTTTTACCGTAGGGTTTCAGGGCTTCAGTGACCATGACCGGCCCCAGGTCAGAGCCACCGATGCCGATGTTCACAATATCGGTGATCTTTTTACCGGTATACCCTTTCCATTCGCCCGAACGGATGCTTTCCGAGAATTCTTTCATCTGGTTGAGCACCCGGTTCACTTCGGGCATTACATCTTTCCCGTCTACCATAACGGGCTCATTGCTGCGGTTGCGCAGGGCCGTATGCAGCACGGCGCGGTTTTCGGTAGCGTTGATGGCCTCACCGGCAAACATTTTATTAATGGCTTCGCTCAGCCCGCACTCGTTGGCCAGGTCGATCAGGTAGGAGAGGGTCCGGCCGTTGATCCGGTTTTTGGAGAAATCTACCAGGATGTCCTGGAAACGGAGCGTATATTTGGACGCCCTTTTCGGGTCTGCTTCAAACAGGGCCTTCAGGGGGATCTTTGAAATGGTTTTATGATGGCTTTTCAGTTTCCTGTAAGCCGTAGTCTGGTCAAATTTTACAGATGCAAGCATAAAATCGCAGGTTTATTTAAACAAGTATTTCTGGAATTTATGGTAAGAACCATAAAAAACATTAAGATCTACATTCTCTTTGATGCCCGGAACACGGCCGCCGTCGCTTAGCTGCCACATGATCATATTCCGGATGTCGTATACAGAAGGGTCGTACACGGAGTAGTCGGCCAGCCAGATATCATAACCTTCTATGCGGTCTTTGATGTATTTGTTGTAAATCTGGTGGTTGGTATAAATCACGGGCCGTTTACCGGTTTGCTCTTCCACTACCTGCAGCCACCTGTGTGCATTTTCACCCAGGTATTGGCGTTCAGCCGCATTGCGCCCGTCGTTTTCGAAGTCCAGTACGGGTACAAAGTCGCCTGCTTCATGCTTTACGGTAGAGAGGTAATTGATGGCCTGGATATCGGGATCGGTAAAGGCGGTAAAGAAGTGATAGGCCCCGCGGATCATCCCGTGCTCACGGGCCGCATCCCAGTTGATCCGGAAAAGCGGGTCTACCAGGTCACCGCCCTCAGTGGCTTTTATCACGGCAAAGTAAAGCGACTGGTCAACCAGCTTGTGTTCTTTCACCAGGTCCCAGGCAATTTCCCCGTTGTGCCTCGAAATATCAATCCCATGAATGAGGGGTTCGGAAGGAAGCCGGTATTTCCCCTTTTCCCGGTAGGGGGCATCGTGACCGTCACTGACGAAGATCGGGAACATAACGATCATCGCAACCAGTGTAACCGAGTAGCCTGTCAGGAGGTTTCGTCTCAGTATCTTCTTGAAATTCATTTGATTTAGGAAAGAAACGTAACACAAATGTAATTATTTCAAATGAAAATGTTGTGTCAGACAAAAATTAATGCTAATGTTATGTAAAAATAAGAAAATTTCAGGCAAAGAGCGGTTTTGCAAGGCCGCGCCGCGCCTTACTTACTCAGAACTTCCTGATCCTGCGAAATAGCCATGAGCTATCAGCTTCCAGAGATTCGGCACACCAACCGTCCGATGAATAAGCGGTCCGCCGCTGCGGCTGACGACTGATAGCTGAAGGCACAAAGCTTAAAATTTATACAGATGAAATAGCCATGAGCAGTCAGCTATCAGCTATCAGAAGTCGGGCACACCAACCGGCCTATGAATAAGCGGTCCGCCGCTGAGGCTGACTGCTGATAGCTGAAAACTGAAAGCTAAAATTTTATACAGATGAAAAAAATACTGTTTCCTGTTTTGCTGCTGTTCATAACAGTAGCCGCCGTTCAGGCTCAAAAATATTCAGCGGGCCCGCAGGTGCTCAGCTTTCATTCGCTGGTTGACGGCACAGACCAGCCTTACGGGCTTTACCTGCCCCGTAACTTTGATGAAAATAAGGCTTACCCGTTTGTAGTGATGCTGCACGGTGCGGGCTCCAACCACCGCCTGGCGCTTCGCCGCGTGTTTGGCCGAAGCAATGTCGCGGGCGAAAACGATGTAGACGCCAGCCTGTATTTCCCGCAGTGGGACGATGTGCCCTACATTGTGGCCACGCCCCTGGCCCGGGGTACCATGGGTTACCAGGGAGTAGCCGAAAAAGATGTATGGGATATGATTGCCGATGTAAAAAGGCGGTTTAAAACCGACGAAAACCGCACTTACCTCACCGGCCTCTCGATGGGTGGAGGCGGAACCCTGTGGATAGGCCTTACCCGGCCCGATTTCTGGGCCGCCATAGCACCGGTATGCCCCGCACCGCCTGAAGGCACGGAGATCTATCTGCCTAATGCGGCCCAGCTGCCCACGCGCTTCTCGCAGGGTGGCGCTGACCCGGTTGTGCCCCCGGCTTCGGTGGATAAATGGGTAGAAGGCTTCAAAAAAACCGGTACGCATGTAGAGTACGAGGTGTACCCGGGTGTGGGTCATGACAGCTGGGTAAAGGCCTATGCCGATGGCCGGATTTTTAAGTGGTTTGACCAGTACAAACGGGATCCTGATCCGAAAAAAGTGACCTTTGCTACCGGGCAGATGAAATATTCAAAATCTTTCTGGGTAGAAGTATTGGCGCTGTTGCCCGGCAAAACAGGCCGCATAGAGGCAGAGATCAAAGGCAGTAATTCGGTGAATGTGGTGACTGAAAACCTGGAGGCCTTCCGGATTTTACCCTCGCGCCATCTGAAAACAGGAGCCGACCTGACCCTGACCGTAAACGGTAAGAAACGGGTGCTCAAAAATTTCAAAGGCACCGAAACCGTGCTGGTGGCAGATAACGGGGCGGCAACAGAGGTGCCTGCGTTTACCCGCAGCGGCCGCCAGGCCGGTCCTATGACCGAAGTAACCTCTGACCGGCACATCTACGTCTACGGAACGCTTGATTCTCCTGACCGCGATGAAACAGACCGGAGAAGGAAGATAGCCGAAGAGGCTGCCGACTGGAGCTATTACCGGGGCGAGTTCCTGGGCCGGGTAATGGTGTTTCCGAGAGTGCTGGCCGACCGCGAGCTTACGCCCAACGATTACGATAACTCGAACCTGGTGCTGTTCGGTACGGAAAAAACCAACTCGGCCGTTGCCCGGTATGCTGACAAGCTGCCCTTTAAATTTTCAGGCGATACCACCGGGCTCCTGGCTTATATCTTCCCTACCGAAAAGAACCTGCTGCTGATCAACTCAGGCCTGCCTTACTGGCAGCTGGCCGACATTCTGAAAGGAGAGCCCCACCTGAGAATTCTGCGGAACCCTTCGCGGGCGGCTGTGCTTTCGGGATACGGCGACTGGGTATATTACCGCGATGGCAAAGTGATCTCCGGTTACTTCGGCAATCGCTGGGAGATCCGGCCGGAAGACAGATCCGCCCTGGAAGCGGCAGGCCTGTTGAAGTAGGCGACTTTAAAAGAGGCCGCCTACCCATTCACTGACCAGGTCGGGCCGCAGGAACAGGTAAATGATGGTAAAGCTGAAATAAGAGAGAACAAGAGTGATCAGCAGGTCATAAGAAAACCCGGTATTTTTAGACAGAGGGTCGCGCACGATCATCATGTACACCGGCCGGAGATAATAATAAAGGGCTATGGCCGCATTGAACAGGCCAAACACCAGCAGGCCGTATAAGAGGTAGCCGGGGGTGGCTGAGGCCGCATCGGCCAGCGAGCTGAACACCACCAGCTTGGCTAAAAAGCCGATAGTTGGGGGGAAACCCACCAGTGAGATCAGGATAGCAATGGCATTGAGGGCCAGGAGCGGGTATTTTTTACCTAAGCCGCCCATAGACGGGATATCCAGGGTCTGGCCTTTCTTTTGGATAAAATCAGCCAGGAAAAACGAACCCATGGTCATGGGCAGGTACGCCACAAGATAGAAGAATGTTCCGTATACGTCGCTGTTATTGCCGGTGATCAGGCCGGTCAGGATGAAGCCCGAGTGGGCAATACCTGAATACCCGAGCATGCGCTTGAAGTCGTTCTGCCAGATAGCGGCTGAATTGCCTACCGTCAGCGATAAAACAATGATCAGCGCCAGCGTATAATTCAGATCAGTGAAATCAGCGCTTACCATGCGGGAAATGAACACAAACCCGGCGGCTTTAGGGGCAAAAGACAGAAACGAAATAACAGGGGTAGACGTGGTTTCGTAGACATCCGGTACCCATTGATGAAACGGAGCGGCGGCAATTTTGAAAAGAAAACCGCCCAGCACCATAAACGCAATGATGCTTACAGGGCCCGTAGGGTTAAGCGCCACGCTTTCGGCAAACTGGGAGCTGCTGAAATTCAGGCTGTGGCTGATACCGTAAAACAGCGAGATTCCGAACAGCATAAGCGCCGTTGCCGTGGCACCGAAAATAAGGTATTTGATACCCGCTTCGAAGTTCTTTTTGGCTTTCCCGGAAGCAGCCAGCACGTAAGATGCCAGCGAGATCAGCTCCAGGGAGACGTAGGCGGTCATAAAATGGGTGGTCATGCTTAAAAAGCTGATCCCGAAGAGAACAAACAAAACAAGCACATATACTTCTCCTGCCGGCTTATAGGAGAAAAGCCGGGCGTGTACCATGAAAATAATGGCAGCAATACCGCATAGCTGCTTGATAAGCAGGGCCTTTTTGTCGAGATGGAGCAGCCCCTGGTACAGGTCCCGGCCTTCGGCGGTCACCTGGGGAACAGAGATCATGAGGCTGTACAGGTACAGGAGAACCGTAAGTCCGAACAGGTAAAAGGTGGATTTGTTTCCTTCGCGGGTAACCGACAGGGCCAGGCAGGTGGCAAGAATGCCCACAAACAGGACCCATTCCGGCAGAATATGGGTGGAGCTGTAAAATATTTCTTCTAAAATGCTCATTTCAGGATCTCTGTCAGGCTGGAATTAATGTAGCGGATCACCAGGTTAGGCCACACGCCGGTTAAGATAGTCATAACGGCCAGTGATCCGAGCATAAATATTTCAGTTTTGGTCAGGTCTTTCAGGAGTGTCCGGTACTCGTCGCGGGTGTGAAACTCGCCGAAGAACATGCGCTGGAACGTCAGCAGGAAATAAATGGCCGACAGCACGATCCCCACAATGCCCAGCAAAGGAATGATTTTGGGCAGGTGCTCTGACTGAAACCCGCCGTGCAGGGTAAGAAACTCACCGATGAACCCTGATAACGAAGGTAGCCCCAGTGAGCCGAAGAATGCCACGGCCACCATAAGGGTATATACCGGCATTTTTTTGGCCAGTCCGCGGAAAGAGCTGATGTTCCGGTCGTGGGTTCTTTCATAAATGACGCCGGCAGTCAGAAACAGCATTGACGACAGTATGCCGTGGCTGAACATCTGGAAAACCGCCCCGTTAAAGCCTATGCTGTTAAAGGCCGAAATGCCGATAAACACAAAACCCATGTGGGATACCGAAGAATAGGCGATCATCTTTTTCAGATCGGTCTGGTTCAGGGCGTTCAGGGCACCGTAAATGATAGACACGAGGCCCAGTGCACCGATAAGCACGGCATATTTTTCAGTGACATCGGGAAGAACCTGGTACGCTACGCGGATAATACCGTATCCGCCGATCTTCAGCAGGATACCGGCCAGGATAACCGAAACGGGAGTAGGCGCTTCCACGTGGGCGTCAGGCAGCCAGGTATGGAAGGGAACCACCGGCATTTTGATCCCGAAACCGATCAGCAGCAATAAAAACATACAGTCGCGGGCGGGCAGACCCCATATCAGCACCGGGTTTTTAATGCTGAGAATAGACGAATCAAGCAGGTTGGTGTTGTCTTTCAGGGTCCGGAAGTCGAAACTGTATACCAGCCGGGCGTATTCGCTGGTAAAAAACTCGTCCTGGTGAGAAATGGCCATACAGATCATCACCACCAGGATGAGTACCGAACCGGCGAAGGTATAAATAAAGAATTTTAACGAAGCATAAGCCCGGTTTTCACCGCCCCATATACCGATCAGGAAGTACATGGGCAGCAGCATGAATTCGAAGAAAACAAAGAAAAGGAAAAAGTCTACAGCCAGGAAACAGCCGAAAACCGAGGCCGTCAGCAGCAGGAACAGGCTGAAATAGGTTTTTTCACGGTAAGTGATGCCGAAAGAAGCCACAGCGGCCACCAGGAACACGATGCTGCTGAGCATGACCAGCGATACCGAGAGGCCGTCGACTCCCAGGATATAATCAACAGACAGGATAGATTTGGAGCCCAGAGCCAGCCGGAACCATTCGGAATGCTCAATGAACTGGTACTCCGGGTTGACACGGTCAAACAGGCCGAGCACGGTAGTCACATTGATCAGCAGCAGGATTTGCGTAATGAGGCATATCCACTTGTAAAAGTTTTTATAAGCCCGTGGAAGGATAAGAATCAGCAGCGACCCCACCAGGGGCAGAAGTATTAAAGAACTGAGTATTCCTGACTCCATATTATAGCATGATTAGAATGAATACCAGGGCTGCGAAGGCGGCCATCAATCCCAGCAGGTAGAGTTGAATGTTGCCTTTGCCCCATTTTCTTATTTTGTTCCCGAGTGCCCGGATCAGGGTGAAAAATCCCATTACCGAAGCATCAATAACGTCTTTTTCCATTTTGCCGGCCATTCTGGCAAAATAGAGGGTGCTTTTTCCTAATTTCACTACGGCGGCGTCTATCCACCGGGTTTCTATATAGCTGACCGGCTTCAGGATGTTCTTTTCACCGGTAAATATCTTCCTGAACAGGCGTTCATACAGATCATCCATATAAAACTGGCGCCGGGCCAGCCGGGAAAAACGGGCGTGGGGATCAGGTTCTTTGAAATAATACCGCCTGATCTCCTCCAGCGTATTGTTGTAGCTGATCAGGAGCGCCGACAGGATGATAAAGCTCACCAGCCAGGGCAACCAGTCGTACATTTCCCGGATTCCGCCGAATTCGGTGAAAAACCAGACCTCCTTTGCGTGAAGCGGGTTAGACGAATAAAAGAACCAGAGCGAGCAGAAGGCCAGCCCCAGTGTGGCGGTATCGTAAATGCTCAGGTTCCGGATAAACTGGATCACCCGGTCTTCGCCCGAGCCTTTGTTGTCGCCCGTCAGCAATTCCTTAAACGATTTCAACGCACCGTCTACCGTTTTTTTGGTGGTATCCAGCAAAATTTCCACGGGACTGTCTTCTCGCTGAAAGAAAACCATCACCACCATCCGCACCACGTAACAGGTGGTCAGGAAAGACGTAAGCGTCAGCAGAACCGGCACAAGAAGCTTGTGATCGGCCGACTGCAGCCCGTAGATCCAGGCTGCGTTCAGGATCGATTCCTTGGAGAGGTAGCCACCGGAGAGCGGTAAGCCGATCAATGCGCCCGAACAGATCAGGAAAGCGGCAAAAACGGCCGGCATTTTCCGGATAAGGTCGCCCATTTTCCGCATGTCCTGCTCGTGGTGCAGGTAGGAGATCACGGCCCCGGCACAAAGGAAAAGGCCTGCTTTAAAAAAAGCATGGGTGGTCAGGTGAAAGAGGGAAGCGGCCGTTTCGCCCATGCCCATACCGGCCACCATAAAGCCGAGCTGTGAAATGGTAGAAAACGCCAGAACTTTTTTGATGTCGTATTGATAAAGGGCCGATAACCCCGCCAGGGCACTGGTCAGGGCACCGGTAAGGCTGATGACAAAGCCGGCTTCAGGGGTGATCACCGGGGCTATCCGGCCCAGCAGGAATATCCCGGCCACGACCATGGTGGCCGCGTGAATGAGCGCGGAGGCGGGCGTAGGCCCTTCCATGGCGTCGGGCAGCCAGACCTGCAGCGGCAGCTGGGCCGATTTGGCCATTACCCCTCCGAAGAGCAGCAGCACCGCCACGGTTTGCAGCTGGTGGGCGTTCAGGTAGAGATAATTTCGTTCTACCAGGGCAGAATGGGCAAAGTCGTCAAAACGGAAAGTACCGTAGAGGTAATAAACCAGGAAAATGCCGGCCAGGAAAAAAGCGTCACCAATGCGGTTAAGCAAAAATGCTTTTATAGCGGCTGCATTGGCGGTTTTGCGGGTATACCAGAAGCCAATCAGCAGGTAAGAGCAGAAACCCACCAGCTCCCAGAAGAAATACAGCTGGAGGAGGTTTCCGGCCAGCACCAGGCCCAGCATGGAGAACACAAACAGGTTCAGGTAGGCAAAGAAGCGGTTGACCCCGGGGTCATCGCTCATGTATTTCAGGGAGAAAAGATTGACAAAGCAGGCAATGATCTGCACCAGGAACAGCATAAAGCGGGTCTGGGCATTGATCAGCAGGATAAAATGAATGGGCTTTTCACCAATGGGGATCCAGTCGTAAGTGAGAATAACCGTGCCGGGGTTATTCACCAGCAGGCTGGAAGTTACAATGACCCCGAGTATGCTGATGACAAGCGATATGCCGCCTGCAGTTTTGACAAACACCGTATTATTGAGACTTAAAAAAAATATAAATCCCAGCAGATAAATCTGTAAATTAAAAAATACGAGTGATTCCGGGTTCATCCCTGTGGTTTTCTGAAGGCAAATCTAGTTATATTAAATTTAAATAACATCACGTTTATCCCGGCAATCGTGGTTAAAGCCTTTTTAACGCCAGCTCAGAAACCGTATCGCCTATGGCCAGCGAGGAGGTAGCGGCAGGAGAAGGGGCATTGCACACATTGATGGCCTGCGGGTTTTCAAGAATGGCGAAATCGTCGAGGAGGCCCCCGTCATAATCGCAGGCCTGCGCACGCACGCCGGCTCCGCCGGGTACCAGGTCTTCCTTGCGGAGCTCAGGAATGAGCGCCTGGAGGGCGGTAGTAAAAGCCGACTTGGAGAAAGACCGGTAATATTCACCCATACCGGTTTTCCAGTACCTTGCGGCTACTTTCCGGAAACCCGGCCAGGCCAGGGTATCTTTCAGCTCCCCGAAATTGAAATCGGTTTTACGGTACCCCTCTCTTTTGAAGGCCAGCACGGCATTGGGGCCGGCTTCAATACCACCGCCGATCATGCGGGTGAAATGCACCCCCAGGAACGGGAAGTTGGGGTCGGGTACCGGGTAGATCAGGTGCCTGACCAGGTATTGCTTTTCGGGTTTGATCTCGTAATATTCGCCCCGGAAGGGGATGATCCTGACCTTTATTTCTTCTTTTTCCGTAAACTGGGCCACTTTATCGGAGTAAAGCCCGGCGCAGTTGATCACCAGGGTGGTGTCGTAGCTTCCCTTGTCGGTCACCACGTTCGATACCCCCTGCCGTTCGGAAACGGAGGAAACTTTCTCCCCCAGCCGGATCTCGCCGCCTTTTTCCCGGATAAGATCGGCGTATTTTTCGGCTACCTGCCTGTAATTGATAATGCCGGTTTGCGGTACTTTAATGCCTTTGACGCCGGCTACATGGGGTTCTGTTTCCCGCAATTGCTCCGGTGAAAGAATCTCCAGCCCGGTCAGCCCGTTCTGCAGGCCGCGGTCGTACAGGTTTTGCATGAGCGGAACCTGCCCGGTGGTGGTAGCCACTACAATTTTTCCGCAGATCTCGTGCTCAATGCCGTATTTTTGGCAAAAATCAAGCAGCTTATGATAGCCGTCAATGCAGTTCCGGGCCTTGAGGCTTCCCGGCTTGTAGTACAGGCCGGAGTGGATCACACCGCTGTTATGGCCGGTCTGGTGAGCGGCCACCGAGCTTTCCTTTTCAATAAGTAACAGGCGGATCTGCGGCTTTTTCTCCAAAAGGTTCAGAGCGGTAGCCAGGCCTACTATGCCTCCGCCAATAATAACGGTATCGTATCGCATTCAGCAAAATAAAAGCGTAAAGCTAAAGCGATAGCAGCAGGATCGCAAATTTCAGAGGCGATTTCATATTTCTGCAACAATATACCCTAAATGTGGTATTGCGCGTTGCCGCAGATTGCCGGAACTTTGTTGAAAGATGATCTACCCCCGGAAAATAGTTTGGTTCAGATGGATAGAGGCTACATGAGAATTCACGCAACTTATATTCTTTAGCAATTATACAAGGGGGGTGATCAATTGTTGAGTTATATTTTTTTACATTTGATATATTTAAATAGGATACCCTTATGGCACAAGTTACTTTTCCTGTTTTTAATGCTGACGGCGGTTTAAGAAAACTGCCCGGATCCGGCTGCCTGGCCATGTTCAGCAATGCGATAAACCCGGAGGCCCAGAACAATATTAATGCCTTTAACGCCTTTATCCAGCGCAGCAATCAACCCTCTTTTTTTATATCGGATGCCACGTGGAAGATGCTCTGTGACGGCGAAAACCACAAAGGAAAGTGGCTTCCTGAAGATCATGAAGTATACGGGTTTGTTTTTTGCCTGGCCCTGAAAAGGTGGGAGGTGCTGGGAGAAAGAATCAGTGAGAAAAGCAGGTATTTCGGCTACGCCTATTTCAGGATCAGGACCATACTGAAGAAAAAAGGTGCCGACCTGAACGGCGTTAATGACTTTGAAGCGTATGTGGAGGAAGAAAATATCGCCTACGCCGATGTGGCGGAGGCCCTGCAGGATAACTCGGTGTCTAATGAAGACCAGGTAAAGTTCCTGACCCCGTCTGATTTCCTGCTGAGAGAGATCATCAATAAGGAGGTGGTTAAAAAAGGCGATGAGGCCCATTTGAAAAATACGTTTTTCGGAGGCATAGCTACGGAGGTAGACCGGGAAACCAAAGGGGAAATCAAGGGGATCTTCTCCAATGAAGGCGGGATATTCGGGATAGAAAGACTGGAAGAGATCAGGACCGGCAAAGGGACAAGGGTAAGCATAGCCCGGCGGATCAGGCCCTACGATGAAGAAAAAGACAAGGAAGAAGGCATGCCGGACCTGTCAAGGAGGGAAATCTATTACCACTTTAAGATCAACCCGGAGTACGAAACCGATCTGCCTTGTCCCATGCCGCAGGTGTGTTAAATGGAGCTGTATAATTTTTATAAGGGATTTGCGCAAAGCGTTGAGTTTTTATTTGTTGTTCCTTTGTGTTTTGGCCTCTGGAAGTGGAATACCCTGGAAAAAGGGATGCAATGGATCGTGGTGCTCCTGTTTTGTGAACTGTTGATAAACATTATTTCGTTTTATTATAACAGCGTACTCCATAAGAACACCCTGTTCCTGTCTTACTATTATTCTTTTTGCTGGCTGGTAACCCTGCTGGGGTTCTTTTATCTCATTTCCGGCAGGAAAGGGCTTCTTTCCGGGGTTTTGATCGCCGGCCTCCTTTCCCTGGGGTATGAATATTATCTTTTCGGGGGAAATGGAGGGATGAACTACTATTCAGGACTGATGATCAATTTCCTGATTTTTTTACTGAGCTGCAGTTATTTCTTTAACAGCCTGAACAATCAACATACCTCTACTTCGGTTGTATTGATCCTGCTGGCCCTGGTGATCCAGTTTTTTACGCGCACAGTAGACATTTTCCTTAAAAAATATTTGTTGGACAGCCCATATTATACAATTCTCTGGTACTATGAAACAATCATCTATTATTACGTTATGCTGCTGTCGCTGGTTATCTATTCCGTAGCGTTCTATTCGTTGAAAAAATGAAAAGGCTATTCCTGATCCTGTGTATTCCGGTCTGGTGTTTCGGAAATTCAGACTCCCTGGAAATTACCCGGTTTTATACCAGGACAGGTGTGATACGGAGCGATTCGGTATGGAACCCTAAAGGTGAAATTGTACTGAATGTTCCCCCGGTTTTTGTGTCGATCTCGTTAAAGGAGGAGCCGGGACAGAACCTGGTCTGTATCCTGACCGATACCCTGACCTTGTACGATACCCTTTACCTGGGTGTTAATCCCACCGTGAACTTTTTCAACCTGCCGGGTGGAAATTACACGGCGCGATTTGTGGATTTAAGTAACGGTGCCACGGCCGTGCAAAAGTTTGAGATCAAATCTTCGTTCTGGCAACGGTGGTGGTTCCCGCCCTTTATATTGCTGGTATTTACCCTGGTGATCGGGATCGTATTTTATTATATTTACAAAATTCGCCTCCGGCAACAGCTTCATACCCAGTTAATAAGGGATAACATTGCCAGGGATTTGCACGATGATATCGGCAGCTACCTGGGAAGCATCAGCATTCTCAGCCAGAGCATAGACATTTTAATGGCGAAAAACCCGGATAAAGCCCGGCTGTCTATTGGCAAGATCGGCGATACCGCCCGGCTGATCATGGATACCATGGGCGATATCGTATGGAGCATTAACTCGAACCACGATTCCATGCCCATGGTGATCCAGAGAATGCGCGACCTGGCTTCAGAGCTGCTTTCGGAGCAGGGTATAGTTACTGATTTTGTCATTGATGAATCTATCCAGAAGCTTAGCCTCACGCTCGACAAAAGAAGAGATTTTTACCTGATCTATAAAGAAGCGGTAACCAATATCCAGAAATATGCCCGGGCCACCCGGGTGGAAATCGCTGTCAGGAAGGAAGAAAACGATGTGTTGCTGACGGTAAAAGATAACGGGGCAGGCTTTGACGTATCAGACCCCGGCCAGCGCAAAAGCAACGGCGGAAACGGCCTGGTCAATATGGATGCCCGGGCCCGGAGGCTGGGCGGTACGCTGACCATTACGAGTAAGCCGGGAGAAGGGACAACACTGAATTTCAGCTTTAAAATTTGAAAAGGCATTTATCTGTTTTACAGCTATGGAAGATATCCGGGTTCTTATTTATGAAGACAACAGGTCGCTCAGGGAAGCGCTTTGTTTCATGCTGGAGTCTACTGAGGGGTTCCTGGTGGCGGGAGCCTACGAAGACTGTACCGGCATACTCCGGCAGGTCAGGGAGCACGGGCCTGACGTGCTGTTAATGGACATCGACATGCCCCACCTGTCGGGAATTGAGGCCATAAAGCTGGTGAAACCCAAATTTCCGCAGGTAAATATCCTGATGCTTACCGTTTTCGATGACGACGAGCGGGTTTTTGAAGCTATCAAAGCGGGAGCCACCGGCTACCTGCTCAAAAAAGCACCTCCCGGACGTATCCTGGAAGCCCTCACCGAGATTTACGAAGGCGGGGCTCCCATGAGCCCCGCCATTGCCCGGAAAGTCATCCTGAACCTGCACACCACTCCGGCGCACGTGGAAGAAATAGCCCGTTTAACCACCCGTGAGCTGGAAATCCTGCAGCTCCTCTCCGAAGGTAAAAGCATGAAGATGATTGCTGACAGTTGCTTTATAGCCGTTCATACGGTCAGAACCCACGTAAAAAGAATCTACGAAAAACTACAGGTACACTCGGTTACCGAAGCCCTTGCCAAGTTCCATAAGCGATAAGCCGTTTGCCGGATCATCGCCCGTTTCTCCCTCATTTTCTGCTGCATATCTTCCTGCGGCAACTTCAAAATCACTCATTTTAGGTATTTCCTGCTGTTTAATTATTTCAAAACTTTGTCATGAAAACGGCTGGAAGCCGGTTTTACAGGTCGAATCCGAAAAGCCTTAACAGAGTAGGAGAAAACTAATACGTATAACTAAAATGGCAACATTTGTTCCTATGCCCAATGAGGCTGACTTTATGAGCTACCTGCTGGGCGATGTATTCAGAAAGATCACGAATGGAGGGGATCCAAGAATGTTGGGGCCCAATAATTTTATTGCCTGGGAACCGGTCCCCGTGGTGATAGATAAAGAGGCTTTTGATTTTGCCTTAAAAGGATTTTTCGGGACTACCCCCCGTTTGGAAAACATGACAGACGAGGAGTATTCTGTAGCAAGGGCATCATCACAGTACAGCAAATATGCCTACGCTGAAGAATTTTCGAGACTGGCTGACCAGGTACCCAGCCTGATTCCGGAAGTAGATGAAAACGGGGCAAGAAAATTTACCATTTTTAATCCGCATCCCGACCATACCAAGTCCAATGTATACCAGGATATTATGGAATACTGCGTGGTAAAGAATACAAAAATTGACCCGAAAGTTGAAAAAAAGCTGGAGACGCTGAGAAAGGAGATCGTTACTATAAAGAAATTGAAAAATCCTGATTTTGACGATTCTCAGGTAGAGCATCCGGAAGATAACCCCAAATATATCTTCCAGTCATTCCCGTCACCGCAATATGTAAAATACCTTGAATACGAAGCCCTGTACTATGAAGCAGAAGACAGGCTGACTGATCTTCAGAAAAGGGTAGCGGAGGGAGATACCGAAGCCATGTCAGAAATGGCCATTAATGGAAGGAACTTTATTAAAAGAAGAGATGACGCCTTAAAGCGGTGGGAAAGTATAGGGTATAAGGGGAAGATCGAAAAGGTGATGAATTATATTGATGAAATAGAAAGCAGCAATTTCATTACCGTTAAGAAAAGATACGAATCAGAGCTTCTGGCGGCCAAGAGAACAGGCCTCGGGGGAATGAATACCTACTTTTTCTCCGCTCCGGTTCCTGCAGGTACGCTTCAAAGCTCGTCGGGCTGGATCAAATACGAGTTTAAAAAGAGTGATTATGATAGTAAATACAGCAGTACCGCCCATAGCTGGGGAGCCGGGGCCACGGTATTGGGATTGTTCTCTGTGGGAGGCTCAGGAACTCATAAACGGATAGATTCCAGTTATAATTTCAATGACTTTCATCTATCATTCAGGATAGGGAAATGCTATGTTTCCAGCCCATGGTTCGGCAGCACATTTATTAAGTCGCGATACTGGAAGTACTCCAGGAACGGAGCGGATATCATGAATAACCAGATGGTCAGTGATGGTAACGGCAAAGGCCTTTTGCCGGCAGTGACCACCGAGCTTTATTTTATAACCGATTTGAAAATAGGGTTTACAAGCGCATCTGATTCTTACAAAAGAGCCGAGGATGCTGTTAAAGCCGGGGGAGGGCTGGCTATTGGTCCGTTTATGTTTGGCGGCAGCTACGGCTACAACGATGTAAGAGTCAACCGTTCGGGGCAGGAACAAAAGCAGGGCATGAGCTCCGATGGGATTCTTCTGCTGGGGAGGAAATGTAATATTCTTGATCCGGCACCGAATCCTTTACCCGGTATCAAGGAAGAAGACTGGGTAGAAGTAAATTAAAATTGTGCCGGCTGCCAGCCGGCATAATTTATAGCCGTGGGCTGGCAGCTTTTCAATCAAATAAGTGCCCTTCACTCCTGAGGGGCTGGTCTAAGCAAGGTATCTTAAGTTAATTTATACAGATGAAATACTATATTGCTCTTTTTCAGAAAATAAAAGATTACTATGAGTCGCAAAGCGCTAACGCCCGTGAAATAGCTTTGATTTGCCCCTCCCTGAGGGTTTTTGAAGAGTCGGAGATGAAGCTGCTTCTCCCCCAGATACTGATTACTGAAGAGATGAAAGGGGAGGCACTGTTAAAAAAGGAAAGTATTTCATTGCAGCTGAACTCACTTCCGGATAACGATAAGTATTGGGATGTTAACCCGGGTAATACTCTTTATGAAGCCTACAATACCATTATTAATAAGTCACAGGAGCCTCCTGCAGAAAGTCATGACATGGGATTAGAGGAAGAAAGGAAAATTCTGTATGATGCTAACGGGAAACCTACGCCAGAGAAAAAAGCATATGACAAATACCTGGAGTTGCTTGACGAAATTATGAGAGAGTATGAAGACCATGTATCCACCTGGTCATCTCTGCAAACCGAAGAAGAGAAGTCGGTTTGGGAGGAAAAGTTAAATATTATTCATCTCAAAAAAGAGCGGATAAAAATTGACCATATTCTTCTCGGGTATAAAAATGAAGTTAATAAGGCCATGGCAAAGATCAATAAATCTGATGCCTATGATATTTTTCTCTCGAACCTCAACGCCGCCAGAAATGTCCTGGAAAATGCAAAGAAAACAGGGATATTATCTATGGCATCTTATCTGGATATCAATTTTGTGCCCTATGATTTCATGTCGGGAAATAACGGATGGGCCAGGCTCAGCCTCGATAAAAATGAGCTGGAAGAGCTGTTTAAAAAGTCAGGAGCAGGTACTATGGGGCTGGTTTCCCTTTCGGGCGATTACGATGAAGAAAATATTAGAAGCATTGAACTGGAGTATTCTGTTGTAGGTATGCAGAGACACTGGTTTTCGGTAGCTCCCATTGTATCGGAATTTTTCAGATGGTCAGGAGAGAAACCGATTGCGGATGGTGAGACTCTTTCCGGCGGATTTATCTTGCCCGCTTACCCGAAGAAGCTCCTGCTGATCCGAAACCTGAAATTAAACCTTGAGCCCAGGGTAAAAGAAGCAGAAGTGAGTGATATCAACCAGATTATCAGGTTTGGACCCATCATTATGAAAAATCAACTTTTCACCAATGCAGCCAACAACAATAAGTTTATCAAACCTATCAGGAACAAGGAGGTTTTGGGATCAGTTAACGTCAGAATGTACCAATCTAAAGCGGAAGTTACAAAACCAGCCGCCGTTCCTCCCATTCAACCGGTGGCGTCTTCTGTGATGTCAGCCACCCTACGCCAGCCTGTAACTGTCAAAAGAGCATTCTTCTCTCCAGCCCTTTTTCAACCGGTAAAAGTTATAGCTCCTGTGGCTAAACTTACCCGGGTATTTATCCGGCTGACCGATGCTCTGTCTGCTTCGCCTGTATATAAATCAGAGATATCAATCGTAGGGACGAACAACTCCCTGTTTAAAGAAATTGAATCGGATCAGGAGGGGAAAGCGGAAACTTACGTTCCTGTCGGGCAATATGCCCTGACAATCAGGAAAGATGGTTATACGGTTTTTAAGTGCAATTTGACTGTAAATAATTCCAATACGCTTACACTGGAGTATAAGCTGAACCCTGAATCTGTCACGTATGACACCTATTATCTCATAGGTATGATTTGTGAAAAGTTACCCAAAATAGCAGGAGGGGAGCGCGGTTAAGTGCTTGGGAACAGTTGTTTAAACCGCTCAATGAATAGAGAATCATAGCGGAAGACGGGAAATTAAATTTTATACAGATGAAAAAAATACATTATCAAAGAGAGCTTGTATTGCCGTTTGCACAGCAGAGAGGCGGGCAAAATACAAAGAAAGAAGTGATGAAGATTCAGTCATGGCTCTGCCTGTATGAGACGAGCCATAGCGGATCCGGAACGTATACTTCAATAGATGGTACATTTGGCCCGGCCACAGAAAGAGCGGTGAAAAATTTTCAGAATGCAGTGGGAATCCCTCCTACAGGAATTGTAGACCAGGCCACTTTTGATAAAATGACCTCATCCCTGTGCAATGCTTTTGAAGCATCACTATCCGGCCCGGATTTGCGGTCTTTGATTGCAGAAGCTGCAGAGAAACATTTGGCTGAATCTCCTTCCGAACTTGTTATCAATGGACAAACCAATTCAGGCCCCTGGGTCAGAAGCTATATGGACGGGCACGAAGGCACCGACTGGCTGTGGTGTATGGGTTTTGTTCAGACCATAATTGACCAGGCATTCTCACACCTGGGCAGGACCTTTACAGAGATGTTTCCGCTTACCTACAGTTGTGATGTAGTGGGGATGACAGGTCTGGATAAGGGTGTCCTGGTAAGAAACCCGAATATCCGGAACGGCTCGGCTACCATCAAAAAGGGTGATATTTTTCTTCTTCGCCAGTCGCGGCTGGATTGGATTCATACCGGTATAATCGTAGAGATAGAAGACAAGACATTTACTACTATTGAAGGAAATACCAATATCAACGGCTCTTCTAACGGAATAGGTGTTTTTAAAAGGGTGAGAAATTATAACACCAGCATCATTGATGTCTTTTCAATTGAGAAATGGGTATAAAAATCTTCATAAGGTTAATAGGTAGCTGAATTCACATAACTTTTTGCCCTGTCAGCTCAAAATCTTTTCGGGAATAGGTAAGTCGTTGGGATTTTAATATTTTTACTCCGCATTCCAAATCTCATCAGAATGATCCTGGAGAACAAAAATATCCTCATCGGCGTAACGGGTAGCATTGCGGCCTATAAAACGGCGCACCTGGTTCGCCTGTTGGTCAAAGAAAAGGCGAACGTAAAGGTGGTCATGACCCCGGCCGCCGCGGAGTTTATTACGCCGCTGACCCTCTCTACCTTGTCGCGGAACCCCGTGTACAGCCATTTTTCGGATAAAGACACCGGTGAGTGGACCAGCCATGTGGAGCTGGGCTTATGGGCCGACCTGCTCCTGGTTGCCCCTGCTTCAGCCAATACCCTGGCCAAGTGTGTGACCGGCGTATGCGATAACCCGCTTCAGGCGGTGTATCTTTCTGCCCGGTGCCCGGTGATATTTGCCCCGGCCATGGACCTGGACATGTACCGGCATCCGTCGGTTCAGGCCAACCTGGCCATCCTCAAAAGCTACGACAACCGGGTTATTGAGCCCAATACCGGCGAGCTGGCGTCAGGCCTGGAGGGAAAAGGGCGTATGGCGGAGCCCGAAGAGCTGGTGGAGGCCCTGCAGCGGGAATTTTCTGCAGAGCCGCTTCTGAAAGGTAAGACGGTAGTGGTTACTGCAGGCCCTACCCAGGAAGATATTGACCCCGTGCGCTTCATCAGCAATCATTCATCCGGGAAAATGGGCTTTGAAATTGCCCGGTCTTTTGCCCGCGGCGGAGCGGCTGTGCACCTGGTGGCCGGCCCCGTGGCCCTGCCCGATATTCCCGGCGTAAACCGTATCAACGTGAGAACGGCCGCAGAAATGTTTGAAGCGGTGAACAGCTTGCATGAGCAGGCTGATTTCGTGATCTTTTCGGCTGCCGTGGCCGACTACCGGCCGGAGACCGTGGCCCAGCAGAAGATCAAAAAGCAGGATGACGAAATGTTTATTGAACTGGAGAAAACCGTGGACATTGCCGCTGAGCTGGGGCGTGTAAAGCGGGAGAACCAGGTGCACGTAGGCTTTGCCCTCGAAACCGATAACGAGCTGCAGAATGCAAGAGGCAAGCTTGCCCGCAAAAATTTTGATATGATCGTGCTGAATTCCCTGCAAGATAAAGGGGCGGGTTTTCGTTATGATACCAATAAAATAACTATTTTTGATCAGAACGGCGGTGAAAAGTCATTCGGACTGAAGCCGAAAGAGGTGGTGGCCGATGACATCAAAAACGCCGTTCTGGAATATTATCAAAGCATCCGCTAATGAGAATACTTTTAATGCTGCTTGTCTTTTCTTTCGGACAGGTTTTCGGACAGGAGCTTCAATGCAAGGTGAGGGTCAACTATTCGCAATTGAGCACCAATACGTCGGGAGACCGGGAGGTTTTTTCGGAAATGGAAAGTGCCATCAGCAACTTTATGAACAACCAGAAGTGGACCAACGATATTTACGGTACCGGCGAAAAGATCCGCTGCAACCTGAATATTAACCTGATCCGGAGTTCGGCCCAGTACAGCTATTCGGGCACGGCGCAGTTCCAGGTGCTCAGGCCCGTATACGGTACCACCTATGAAAGTGTGATCTTCAGTTTCCTCGACAGGAACTTTGAATTTTCTTTTGCTCCTGAAAACCGCCAGATGCTCTTTAACGAGCAGGCGTTTACCAGTAACCTGACCAGCATGCTGGCCTTTTATTCGCTGACCGCCCTGGTGATGGATTATGACTCTTTCTCCCGCCTGGGAGGCAACCCATTTGTTGACCGCCTGTACAACATTGTGAGCCTGGCCGGTTCGGCTATGGAAGGCCCCTGGGGCAGCAAGGCCGACCCCAGAGACCGGTATTGGGTCATGGAGAACCTCCGGAACCAGCAGTTTACGGTTTTCCGCGAAGGGTTTTACAATTACCACCGCCTTGCCCTGGATAACCTGACCACCCAGCCGGCAGAAAGCCGGAAGCTCATCAGCGAATACCTGGAGTCGATACGCACGCTCAACGCCCTGCGGCCCAGCGCTACCATGATCAACCTTTTCTTCGACGCCAAAAGTGAAGAGATCGTCAACGTGTTTTCCGAAGCATCCAAAAAAGACAGGGAGGCGGTATACAAGCTCTGCTCGGCCATAAGCCCCGATAAAACGGAAAGCATGCGGCGCCTGTTGCAATAACCCACGCTGTCCGGTTCTGTAACGGTTTTAACCGCCGGTTGCTCTGTAACCGTTTGTTAACGGCTGTTTTGACCCGGTGCTTATTTTAATTTTTTCGGAATGGCGTTTAGCATTTTAACTCTGCCTTGCAGTTTGCGTTGCTCGGCATTGAAGTTTATCCAATGAAATTTCCTGAGCCCGATTTTATGGAAGGTGCCCCGTTTCATCATCCTAACGATCGGGTTACCGTACCAGAAGCGATAAAATACTCACAGGTGGAAATTTAGCCTGTTACATGTATTCGCTTCTTATTTTCAGCCATTGCAAAGATAATTTACGATACTTTAGTTTTGCGCCTATAGACAGGATAGTTTAAACCAGGTTTTGATAACTCATACCCATATAAACTGTTTTGTACGGAATGTCTTAACGCTTTTTGCTTATTTTTGTATCTGTATGCTGCTTTCAACAAAGCAGCCGTTAAATCTTCCTTTTTAAAATGAGCAGAACGGCATTAATTACAGGGGCAAGCTCCGGGATAGGCGCAGCCACCGCCAGGGCATTGGCATCATCACATATCCATCTTGTCATTTGCGGCAGAAGAGCCGAAAGGCTCGAAGCGCTGAAGCAGGAGCTGGAACCGCAGGTAAAGATACATACACTCATCTTTGATGTGGCCGATTTTGGAAGTGTTAAAAATGCCATAGATTCATTGCCGGAGGAGTTCGCCCAAATCGATATCCTGGTCAACAATGCCGGCAATGCGCACGGACTGGGGGCCATCCAGGACGGTGACCTCGACGACTGGACACGCATGATCAACAGCAACGTCATCGGCCTGCTGAATGTATCGAAATGCATCATGAAGCAGATGACCGACCGGGGCAGTGGCCATATTGTGAACATCAGCTCGGTGGCCGGTAAGCATGTGTACGAAAACGGAGGGGTTTACTGCGCCACCAAGCACAGCGTGGAGGCTATCAGCGAAGCCATGCGCAAAGACATGACCGCTTACGGCGTTAAGGTGACCAATATAGCCCCCGGAGCAGTTGAAACCGAGTTTTCACTGGTGAGATTCAAAGGCGATGAGGACCGTGCCGGTAAGGTGTATGAAGGTTTTGAGCCTTTGCAGGCCCGGGATATTGCCGATGCCATTGCTTATTGTGTCAATGCTCCTGACCATGTGACCATTGCTGATATGACCATTTACGCCAGGGCACAGTCATACCCCAATACCATCTATCGTAAGCCGAAATGATCGGGGCGCTGCGTACGATTGTCGGCCCTGACAGGGTGAAAGATAAGTATATCGACCGGGTGTCGTATGCCTCAGATGCCGGCTTTTATTACCTGGTGCCTTTGGCCGTGGTGCAGCCCGACTGTGAAGAAGAGATCATCCGGCTGTTTGAATACGCCCGCCAATATACGGTTCCGCTGGTTTTCAGGGGCGGGGGCACCAGTCTTTCAGGACAATCGGTGACCGATGGCATCCTGGTAGACCTGTCGCGCTTCTGGAAGAAAATAAGCATTGAGCAGGAGGCTGCGCAGGTACGGGTGCAACCGGGAATTACCGGGGCCATGGTCAACGCGCACCTGAAGAAATTTGCCCGCAAGATCGGCCCGGATCCCTCCAGCATAGGGGCGGCCATGATGGGCGGTATTCTTTCCAACAATGCCAGCGGCATGTGCTGCGGTGTAAGCCAGAATTCTTACCATACCATACGCTATATCCGGTTTATTTTGCCTGACGGCAAGGCTTTTTCTACGGAAAATACAGCCGATTATGCCCGTTTTGACCGGGAATGTCCGGAACTCGCGCAGGAATTGCTGGCGTTGAAGGCGCAGATAACGGGTAACCCGGCCTTAAAAGAACGGATCCGCGAAAAATACCGGACCAAGAATACGGTCGGCTATTCGTTAAATTCCTTTCTCGACTACGAACAGCCGCTAGATATTTTTGCCCATCTGCTGATCGGCGGGGAAGGCACATTGGCATTTATTTCGGAAGCCGTGCTCGACACCGTACCCGATAAGCCGTTTAAATCTACCGGCCTGCTGTATTTTACCGATATTTTTTCGGCCTGCCAGGCCATTCAGCCGCTGATTGAAACGGGTGCGGCCATGGTAGAGCTGATGGACAGGGCCTCCCTGCGGTCGGTAGAAGACCTGGAAGGCATGCCGGCCGTGGTAAAGACCCTTCCGGAGGCGGCTTCAGCCCTGCTGGTGGAGTTCCAGGAAGACTCTCCCGGGGAACTGGAGGCCACCGTGGCACGCTTTGAAAGCTGCCTGCCGGCATTTAACCTGGTGGAAATGCCCGAATTTACCCGGAACCCCGCCCTGCAGGCATTTTACTGGAAAGTACGGAAAGGCCTGTTTCCTGCAGTAGGGGCCGTGCGGGCCAGCGGTACCACCGTAATCCTGGAAGATGTGGCGTTCCCGCTTCAGCACCTGGGACATGCCATCATGGATATACAGCAGCTTTTTGTCAGGCACGGTTATACCAACGGTATCATATTCGGACATGCCAAAGACGGTAATATCCATTTTGTGGTAACGCAGACTTTCGCTACCGGCCGTGAGGTGGAGCGTTACGATGCTTTTATCCGCGATGTGGTAGAGCTGGTGGTGAAGAAATACGATGGGGCCCTGAAGGCCGAACACGGCACGGGCCGGAACATGTCGCCGTTTGTGGAAACCGAATGGGGCACCGAGGCCTACGCCATCATGAAAAGGCTGAAGCAGGCGGTAGATCCCCGTAACCTGCTTAACCCGGGCGTGATCATTAACGAACATGCTGATGCCCACCTGCGCGACCTCAAGCGGATGCCTTCGGTAGAAGAAGAGGTCGATAAATGCATTGAATGCGGCTTCTGCGAGCCAAGTTGTCCTTCACGCCAGTTCACTGCCTCTCCCCGCAGGCGTATTGTGATGCGCCGGGTGATGGAGAACCTGAAAGACGAAGGAAAAACGGCAGAATACCGTGAGCTCAGCCGCGAGTTCCGGTTTGACGGACTCGACACCTGTGCCGTAGACGGTCTCTGTGCCGTGAACTGCCCGGTGAACATCAACACCGGTGACCTGGTCAAGCGCCTGCGGGTAGACGAGCATTCGGTGGCAGCAAACCGGCTGGCACTGAGCACGGCCCGGAACTTCGGCGGCCTGGTCAGCCTGCTGCGTTGGGGGCTGAGCACGGGGCACACCCTGAACCGCTGGCTGGGAGAACACACCATGGAGCGCATTACTGCCGCTGCCCGGAAGTTAAGCCCCGCCGTGCCGCTGTGGACCGCGCAGATTCCGCCATCACCCGCGTTGAAATACCGGAACGATCCGGTCCCCGATATCGTGTATTTCCCCGCCTGCATCACCCGCATGATGGGAACCTATTCCGGGAAACCGAAAAACCTGGTAGAAACCTTTTACAGTGTCTGCGATAAGGCCGGAGTAAAATCAAGGGTGATCCGCGACGTAAACAGCAGCTGCTGCAGCCAGATTTATTCTTCCAAAGGCTTTAAAGATGCCTATGCATTCAAAGCCAATGAAACTGTAGAACGGATGTGGCAGTCTTCAGAAGAGGGCCGCCTGCCGGTAGTGATTGATGTCAGCTCCTGCGAATATACCCTGAAGCATATTTACCCGGTTTTAACCCGTGAAAACCAGGTGCGATATACCCGGCTGACCATCTGGGACAGTGTGGAGTTCCTTCACAAAATCGTCTTGCCTCGTGTAGAAGCCCGGGTCAGAAAGGAGAAAGTGATACTTCACCCGGTATGCTCGCTGGAAAAAATGAAAACCACCGGTCTTTTTGTGCAGATCGCCGAAAAATTTGCTGACGAAGTAGTGGTACCCCTGAATACGGGCTGCTGCGGAATGGCCGGCGACCGGGGTTTCCTGGTGCCCGGGCTTACGGCCTCGGCCACGCACCCGGAGGCAGAAGAAGTGTGCACACATACGGGCGTGAACGGCTATTATTCTTCTACCAAAACCTGTGAAATGGCCATGAGCCACGCTACGGAAAAAGATTACGAATCCATTTTGTACCTGGTAGATGAGTGTGTTTAAGGGGGGAGTTCCGGATGCCCGGTTCCGGGTAGTTAGTTCCGGCCTTAATGGCAACCGGTCAGGCGATCGGGTTACAAAGCCATTCCATGGGAAGAGCCGGTTAAACTTTAAAGTAAACAGATAGAGATAATGAAATATGTGCTCCTGGTAACGTATATGCTTCTGACTTCTTCTACAGGAATAGGACAGGATTTTATTACAAATCCTACCCGTGTTCAAAAGAAGGCAAAGAAGATGGCCCGGAATCAATTTATGAGAGCATGGCAGGAACAGGAAGAGGTTTCAAAGCTGGCAGCTAAAAGAGAAGCTGAAAACCGGGTCTTCATACCTGTCAGCTCTTTTGTAATAAGTAGTGATGCCGTTAATTATGACTATTCAAAGAGTATAATACATTACCTGGAACCGAATACGAAATTTCCGCTGGCCATGTCTTTTGTTCTAAAAAAGCAATTCTTTTTTAAACAAAAAATTGATGCGGTAATTGATTGCTATCACCCTATTGCCTATGAAGATACTGATTTGTGCGCTTACCAGGAGGATATCATAGAGGGGGATAAACGGTATTTTGGAGATATGATATATAAGGCCTATAGTGCACTTTCAAACAGGAAATATGATTTCCTGTTTGTTGTAAAGAAAATCAGGGGCTGTATATGGGTAGTAGAAAATAAGAAGGTTTCTCTTTACAACATGAATGATTATAAATTCTATGACCCCGATGAATTTATCAGAATGAAATGTTCTGACGAAATGATAAGAGAATTTGCAGCAGGAAAATCTCCCAAACTATGTAATTAGCAACTCCCTTTATTTTAACCCGGCACTAAAACTCAATATCGCGGACTATCCGTCTACTTCCTCGCCGCCCGCATTGCTTTCACTTTCTTCACCGCAGGATCGGCCATAAGCTGCTGGTATCTGTCTGTTTCGGCTCCATAGAGAGCCATCCTGCCCTCCTGGTCGTAATGAATACCGAAGCCGTACCTTTTTGCAAGGGGAGAGGTACGGAGACAGGGCTGGCCTTTTGAAAAGAATTCCGACCTGGCCTGTTCGTATTCGGAAGGCAGGAGGTCATTTTTCTCGGCAAAAATGCGGAACAACACCTCGTCAGAGGTAAACCGGTACGGGTGCCGGGCAATCAGCTCATATTGCTTCTCGGCTATCGTTTTTTTGTCTTTCCCCGATACGGGTGTCTCCCCCGCATCTGCCGGGCAGTCTTCGGCTATTTCGATAAGCGTGTTGTAATAATTGGTGGAATGCGTTTTCATAAAAATAGTATTTGATGGGTAAAGCTACATTTTTTTATCGTGTTGCGCAACCCAATACCCTGTGTGCCAGTGAATCCTGTTTTTTGGTGAGGTGCACGCAACCTTCCGCCTGTAAAATGCATCCTGATAATAGCAGGCAGCCATTTATACTGTAAACCTGCCGCCTGTAAAATACGGGCAGCAGTCCAACGGAATGGGTTTTACCTTTGAACTTAAATAGAGGCTGCAAGCCGATATTCGCTATTACTTATACAATAAATATGAAAAAGCTGTTACTGTTTTTAGTAGGAGTACTCACTCTTACGTCTTCTGTTTTTGCCCAAAAGCCCGCACAGATCAGGGGTACCGTATGGGATGATAATAACCAGGCGCTGCCCTTTTCCAATGTATTTCTCCTGGCAGCAGCCGACTCCAGCATGGTAAAAGCCGCCCTGGCCGATGAGCAGGGAAGTTTTGTATTTGATGACCTGGCTTACGGAGAATACCGGGTGTCGGCATCTATGGTGGGATACGGGAAAACCGTGACCCCGAAGATCGTGCTTTCAGAAGGGAACCCGGTAGTGAAGCTCGAAAAGCTGGTGCTGACCGCTGCCACCAACGTGCTGAAAGATGTGACCGTTACCGCTAAGAAGCCCCTGCTGGAACAGCATGCCGATAAGCTGGTCATGAACGTGGAAAGCAGCATAGTCAGCGCCGGGAGCACCGCTATGGAGCTGCTGCAGCGGGCGCCGGGCGTTTCTATTGACCAGAACGATAACATCAGCCTGAAAGGCAAACAGGGCGTGCAGATCTATATCGATGGCAAACCCACCTATATGACCCAGGAGCAGCTGGCCAACCTGCTGAAAAACATGGCCAGCGACCAGATCGAAAAGATCGAGATCATTACCAATCCCTCTGCCCGGTATGATGCAGCCGGTAATTCGGGTATCATCAACCTGGTGATCAAAAAGAACAGGAATTTCGGAACAAACGGTAGCCTGACTGTAGGGGGCGGACTGAGCCTGCCGCCGGCGTATGCGGAAGGAATTGAAGGCAACATGCCCAAATACAATGTGAGCCTGAACCTGAATAACCGCCAGGGGAAATTCAATACCTTCGGTAACGTCAGCTACCGGGCCGGGCAGAATTACGGCATAAATAAATTTTACCGTACACTCGATGACCGGACCTTCGACCAGAGTACCCTTCGCTATACCGAATCCAACGGACTTTCGGCCCGGGTGGGAAGCGACTTCTTTGCTACCAAAAAGACCACCTTCGGGGTATTGCTGAATGCCAATATCGGCAAATGGCAGTCGTCTGAGCCCTCTGAAAACAGTACGGTGATCCGTGACCGTGAAGAGGTTTCGTCTTCGCTCTTTACCTATTCCAGCCCGCGCATGGCCTGGTCAAATATAACCTTCAATACCAACTTCAGGCATGCCTTTAACGACAAAGGGCAGGAGATCACAGCCGATGTGGACTATTCTGTATACGACAACAAAAACCGGGAGCGGGGAATGATCACCGAATTCTTTGACCGCAACGGCCTGCCCTCGGGCGATAAGCTGACCGTCACCAGCGATATTCCCAATAAATTCAACATTATAGCGGCCAAGACCGATTACACCCTTCCTTTGCCGGGGTCTGATGCCAAAATAGAGGCGGGGCTTAAATCCAGCTTTGTGAAGTCTGATAACGATATTAAATTCTATAACGACGGAGCCATAGACATGGGCAGAAGCAACCACTTCATTTACACCGAAAATATCAATGCGGCGTATATGAATTACGGCCGGAAGCTGAACGACAAGTGGAATCTGCAGGCCGGTGTGCGTATGGAGCATACGGTTTCAAAGGGCGAGTCGCTGACCCTGAAAGAGCAGAAAGACCGGAAATACCTGAACGTTTTCCCCAGCCTGTATGTGACCCATGTGATCAACAAGAACAATACGCTGAATTTTAACTACAGCCGCCGCATTGACCGCCCGGATTACAAGAGCCTGAACCCGTTTATTTTCTTCCTTGACCCGTATACCTACGAGCTGGGAAATGAATATCTGCGCCCGCAGCTTACCGATGCCGTAGAGATATCGCATACGCTGAAGCAGGCCATTGTAACCTCAATAGGCTACAGCTATACCAACGGTTATTTCTCGCAGATTGTAAAAAATGCCCGGAATGAGCCGGAAATCCTCGAAAAGCTGATCCGGTACAACCCGAATGCTGAGATTGATCCTGTGAACGTTTCATTTGCCACCCTGGAGAACATCGGAACGCGCCAGACCATCAATGCAGGGGTGAGCTTCCCGGTAAAAGTGAGCAAGTGGTGGAATATGAACAACAACCTGTCTGCGTTTTACGCCATCTACAAGGGCGAGCTGATGGGCGACGTGCTGAATGTAGCCAACTTCGGGTACAACTTCTACACCAGCCAGAACTTCGTGGTGGCCAAGGGGTGGAACGCCGAAGCCTCCATGTGGTACAATTCACCGGTGATAGAAGGAATGTTCTCGGGAAGAGAGATTTACGCCATCAATGCGGGCATTTCAAAGTCGCTCTGGAAAAACAAAGGGAGCCTCCGCCTGAATGTAAACGATATTTTTGCTACCGCCCGCTGGAAAGGCCAGACAGACTTCGGCGGTGTAAAAATGAATATCAGCAACGTTTGGGACAGCCGCGGAGTGCGGGCCACACTTGTATACCGTTTCGGTAACCAGAACGTAAAAGGCGCCCGCAGCCGCCAGACGGCCACGAGTGCGGAGCAGAAGCGGGTAGGGGGCGAAGGGAGCTGACAGAGATGCCAGTTAAAAGTTAAAAACGAAAAGTTAAAAGTGAAAAGTTAAGGAGTGTCGATGCCTGAATACAGTTGACCGTATTTGCTTTTATTTAAATACGCTTTCAGTTCAGTTTTTTGTGGTTGCTGGAACTTGATATTTTAAAACAGTCTCATTGATTGGAGCCTTTTAGGACTTA
>Ga0206116_1000332_pt1 | contig 60436 bp, 68 predicted proteins | sample 3A1Ametagenome_FD_178000 | JGI IMG/M metagenome (GOLD analysis project Ga0206116, IMG submission 178000) | Enriched microbial communities from leaf-cutter ant dump, University of Wisconsin, Madison, United States - 3A1A | ecosystem: Environmental > Terrestrial > Nest > Insects nest > Nest dump...
GCCGATGATGCCGTACACCATCGTGTAGCCGATCGCGATCAGGCCGTAGATCGCTCCGAGCGACAAGCCGTTGATCAATTGCTGAAGAAAATATTCCATCAGGCAGGCTTCTCCCACTCTCCCAGATCAACGAATAGGCAGGCACGCAAAAAAGATTGAGCCGTGTGCGGCAGCGGAGTTCCGATCCGGATGAACGGGGGAGAACATCCTGGACCGAGGCAGGGGACGCTTGGAACCCCGCCGCCGCACCCGGTTCTTGCCGAAGCCCCGCCGGATGCGGGATCCGGCGGGGCTTCGGGCGAATTCGTTACAGGGGACCGCTGCGGGCCGGCATGCAGGGAGCCGGGATCGGGCCAGCCTTCACCAGGACGGGCATCCAGGCGGGCATCTTCCGGATACGCGACGAGGTCGCGGGGGTGCGGTCATGCACCCGAGCGGCGTTCCGTCGTTCGACCATGGTCAACAGCTCCCACTTGCGCGGCACGGCTTGCAGCCGTGGCGTCCCCACCGGCATCGCTGCCGGATATTCTGTTGTGAATCACGGGCCAGATCGGACGGAGTGACCGCCCGGACAGCACCAGTCGGCGAAAGGCGCCGTGCCTTACCCTGTTCAAAACTGTTCTTGATCTTTGGCCCCGGCACTTAAGCGCCGGTTGCATATGTTACCCTTTTTCTTGTGACAGACAGGTAATGCAACTTGATCCGTAGGCGCAACACTCTCTTTCCAAGGGTTGAAAAAAACAACAATCGTTCCGAAGCGTCGCGCCTTTTCCGTTCAAAATTTCTGCCCTTGGCGTTTCCGAGAAATATCGTTCAGTTTATTGTCAACAGCTGTTCACATCATCCATCGACCAGTCCGCGCGGGTCGGTGAAGGGCTGTGCAAGCGCCTCGGCCACCGCCGGATGGGTCAGCCGGCCGGCCTGGACATTCAGCCCGGCCAGCAGGTGCGGATCCTCGGCCAGCGCCCGTTTCCAGCCCTTGCCGGCCAGCGCCTGGACGAAGGGCAGGGTGGCATGGTTCAGCGCCTCGGTGCTGGTGCGGGCGACCGCGCCCGGCATGTTGGCGACGCAGTAATGCACGACGCCGTCCACCACATAGGTCGGGTCGGAATGGGTGGTGGCGTGGCTGGTCTCGAAACAGCCGCCCTGGTCGATGGCGACGTCCACCAGAACCGAGCCGCGGCGCATGCCGGCCAGCTGGTCCCGGCGCACCAGTTTCGGCGCGGCGGCCCCCGGCACCAGCACGGCGCCGATCACCAGATCGGCATCGGCGACCAGCCGGTCGAGCGTGTCGGCCGAGGCATAGACGGTCTTCAGCCGCGGTCCGAACAGATCGTCGAGCTGGGCCAGCCGCGGCATGGAGCGGTCGGCGATGGTGACGTCGGCGCCCAGCCCCATCGCCATGCGGGCGGCGTTGGCGCCGACCACGCCGCCGCCGATGACCAGAACCTTGCCGGGCAGCACGCCGGGCACGCCGCCCAGCAGGATGCCGGAGCCGCCATTGCTCTTCTGCAAGGCGACGGCGCCGACCTGGATGGCCATGCGGCCAGCGATCTCCGACATCGGCGCCAGGAGCGGCAGGCGGCCGGCGCGGTCGGTGACGGTTTCATAGGCGATGGCGGTGCAGCCGCTGTCCATCAGCAGCCGGGCCTGTTCGGGATCGGGGGCGAGGTGCAGATAGGTGAAGAGCACCTGATCCGGGCGCAGCCTGCGACATTCCGCCGGCTGCGGCTCCTTGACCTTCACGATAAGCTCGGCCTTCGCGAACAGCTCCTCGGCGGTGCCGGCGATTTCGGCCCCCGCCGCGCGGTAGGCTTCGTCGGAAAAGCCGATCTCGGTGCCGGCGCCGCTCTGCACCAGCAGGGAATGGCCGTCCGCCGTCAGTTCGCGGACCGATGCCGGTGTCAGCCCGACGCGGTACTCGTGGTTCTTGATTTCCTTGGGAACGCCGATGCGCGTGACCATGCGAGAAGTGACCATGAGAGATCTCCCCGATGCGAACCCCCGTCGACGCCGATCTGGTATCCCTGGAAACCATCGGTCAGGCGGATTGTCTCGGTAATGTCACTATACGGCCGGCGGAGCGGGTGGATCTCTGCAAAGCCTTGCATGAATCCCCCATAGTGTGGTGGAGCTTTCGCACGATCCGCCACATCTTCGAATAAAGTTGCATGCACGCCCTGGACGCCCTGGACCACAAGATCCTCCGCCTGCTCCGCAAGGACGGCCGGATGAGCAACGCCAAGCTGGCGGCGGAGGTCGGGCTGTCACCTTCGGCCTGCCTGCGCCGCCTGCACATGCTGGAGCATTCCGGCGTCATCCGCGGCTACACCGCCATCATCGAGACAGGGGAGGAGGAGCGGTCGGTAACCGTCATCGTCCAGATCACGCTGGAGCGGCAGACCGAGGAGTATCTGCGCCGTTTCGACGCCGCCGTCCGCCGCTGTCCGGAGGTGCGGGAGTGCTACCTGCTGTCCGGCAGTTCCGATTACCTGCTGCGGGTGGTGGCACAGAATCCCAGCGACTATGACCGCATCTACAAGGACTCGCTGTCGCGCCTGCCCGGCGTGGTGCGCATCCAGTCGAGCTTCGCCATCCGCAGCGTCGTGCGCCCCGGCAGCCTGCCGGCGCTGGAGGAGCAGGCGGACTGAAAGCGGGGGCCGGTTACAGCGCCTGCTCGAGGATCGCCCGTTCCAGGATCGCCCGTGCCGGCGCGTATTTCTCGGCAACCATCCGCGGCCCGGCGGGGAGGGCGGCGACGCGGGCGGGATCGCTGTTGTCCAGATTGTCGGCCAGCTTGACGCGGATCGCCGTGACGTTGCCGCTCGCGGCGATCCGCCCGATCCAGTCGAGATAGCTTCCCTCGGGGTTCAGGTTCCGGCTGACCAGCTGGATGGCGGCGATGGCCTCCTCCTCGACGCCGGCCGTCCGGAGATCGTCGGCGGTGACGCCGGCATCCTCGATGGCGTCATGGAGCAGCGCGGCCTGGAGCTGGGCCTTGGTGGCGTCGGGGAACCGCTCGATCAGGCGGTGGGCGACCCGTTCCAGATGCCTCCAATAGGGGGCGCCGGACTTGTCGACCTGACCTTGGTGGAGGGTCCTGGCGAATTCCAGCGTGTCCCGGAACCAAGCCTCGTTCTGCACTGCGGTTTCTCCTGTTCATGTGTTGGTGCCACTGACACCCTGAACCCCCTTCACCCGAACAGGTCCAACTCCGGATCCGGCGCGGTTTCCGGGTGGGTAAGGTCGGTGCAGCCGATGCCGACCAGGCGGAAGGCGCGGCCGTCGACCTCGCGCTCCAGCAGGGCGAGGCCGGCTGCCAGGATCGCGTCCGCCGAGCGGGTCGGCTCGACCCGGCGGGAACGGGTCAGCTGCTGGAAATCCTTGGTCTTCAGCTTCAGCACCACGCTGCGGCCGAGCAGCCCCTCGCGCTCCAGCCGGCGGGCGACCTTGTCGGCCAGCGGGCGCAGCTCCTGCGCCAGGGCGGGCAGGGTGGTGACGTCCCAGTCGAAGGTTTCCTCCGACGAGATGCTCTTGCTTGGCGACTCGGGATGGACCCGGCGGGAATCCTCGCCGCGGGCATAGCTGTAGAGCACCCGGCCCATGGCGCCGTAGCGCTTGACCAGCCAATGCTCGTCCTTGTCCTGAAGGTCGCCGACGCGGGTGATGCCGTCGGCGAACAGCTTGCGTTCCAGCGCCGGGCCGACGCCCCACAGGATGGTGACCCGCTTGGGCGCCAGGAAGGCCGCCGCCTCCGCCCGGCCCAGCGCGGAGAAGCCGCGCGGCTTGTCGAGGTCCGAGGCGATCTTCGCCAGCAGCTTGTTGTAGCTGAGCCCGATGGAGGCGGTGATGCGCAGTTCCCGCTCGAACCGGCGGACGATCTCCACCAGCGCCTGGGCCGGGCTGATGCTGAGCCGCTCCTCGACGCCGGTCAGGTCGAGATAGGCTTCGTCGATGCTGATCGGCTCGACCAGCGGGGTGAAGGCCTCCATGATCTCGCGGGCGCGATGGCCGACTTCCTTGTACTTGGCGATGTTGGGGCGGATGATGGTGGCGTCGGGGCAGCGGTCCAGCGCCTCGCGGATCGTCATGGCCGAGCGCACGCCCGATATCCGCGCGACATAGCAGCAGGCGGCGACCACCCCGCGATGGTCGTCGCCGCCGACGATCACCGGGCGGCTGGCCAGTTCCGGCCGGTCGCGCTTCTCCACCGTGGCATAGAAGCTGTCGCAGTCGATGTGGCCGATGGGCAGGCTGTGCAGCTCGGCATGGCGGAACAGCCGCCGGCTGCCGCATTTCGGGCAGCGCGTCACGTCGCCCGATCCTGCGCCGGGGAGGGCGGCGGCGCAGTCGCGGCAGACGCTGTGCTGGGGCGTGGTCATGGTGGCTGACCCGTGGCCTTCTCGATCCGGCGGTATGACAAGGCCGAGAGTAGCAAGGTGTGGCGGCTGAGGCCAGTCTTTGGGTACATATGGTGAACGGAACTGACAATCGGTGTCAGGGACTGCCGTTGGTCGGCGTAGACTGCGCCGGCAGATGGTCGAGCGGCAAGACGCCGCCAGCCTTGACGGTCTGGATCGCGAAGTTGCTGCGGATGTCGGCGACACCCGGCAGCTTCAGCAGTGTTCCCAGCAGGAATTTCTCGTATCCGGCCAGTTCCGGAACGACGACTTGAAGCAGGAAGTCGGACTCCCCCGAGACCAGATGACAGGACACCACCTCCGGCAGCGCCTTCACCGCTTCGCGGAATGCGGTCGCCTCGCGGTCGTGGTGGCGCTCCACCTTGATGCCGACGAACACGGTCAGGCCAAGGCCGACGGCCTTCCGGTCGAGCGAGGCGTGGTAGCCTGCGATGACGCCGGCCTCCTCCAGCAGGCGAACCCGGCGCAGACAGGGCGACGGTGACAATCCGACCTCCTCGGCCAATTCGACGTTGGTCAGCCGGGCGTCGCGCTGCAAGGCCGCCAGGATGCGGCGGTCGATGGCATCGAATTTCATAATTGGCATACCTTTTATGCTGAATGCCGGTTCCTTGGCACAGTCCACCAAAATCCTGCCTTTCGATAGTGCAACTCGCAAGGACCTGCCAGCGCTTCCGGCACTAAGCTCGGCCATCGACTTCGGGCGGAGGAGGCGGATATGCCGGGACTTTCGATCTTCATCGGCGCGCTGGCGGTGGCCTATCTGGTGCCGGGAGCGGACATGCTGCTGCTGTTGCAGACGGGGGCGCGACAGGGGCGGCGGCATGCGCTGGCGACGGCGCTGGGGTTGGCGATGGCGCGGGCTGCCCATGTGGCGCTGGCCGGCCTGGGGCTGGCGGCGCTGCTGCAAACCGCGCCAGCGGTCTTCGATTTCGTCCGCATCGCCGGAGCCGCCTATCTGGTGTGGCTGGGGATCGGTGTCCTGCGCATGCCGCCGCTTGGGCTCGCCGCGACCGAATCGCAGGGGAAGGGCATCGCCGCGTCCTACCTTGCGGACATGCTGCGCGGCCTGCTGACCAACCTGCTGAACCCCAAGGCCTTGCTGTTCTGCTCGGTCCTGCTGCCGCAGTTCATCCAGACCGACGCCAGTGGCGTGTCCGGGCAGTTTGCCATGCTGGGTGCGATCCTCGTCGGTGTTGGGATGGCCTTCGACTGCGTTTATGCCCTGGCGGGTGCGGCGCTGGCCGGACTGGTCGCCCGCCACCGGATTGTGGAGACGGTGCAGCGCTGGAGCTTCGCCGCGCTGCTGATCGGCTTCGGCCTGCGGCTCGCCGCCGTTCAGCGGCTGTAGGCATTATCTGAGCACGTCGCCGCCCACCGCCAGACGGCCGGCGACGACGGCGGCCTGGGTGCGGCTGACCACGTTCAGCTTGCGCAGGATGCTGGAGACGTGGACCTTCACCGTCTGCTCCGACACGTTCAGTTCGCCGGCGATCTGCTTGTTCAGCTTGCCGTCGACGATCATCGTCAGGATGCGCAGCTGCTGCGGCGACAGCGAGGCGAAGCGGCGGGCGGCGTCGGTCTCGTCGGCCTCCGACGAAACGGCGGACAGCGGCGGCGCCCAGGTCTCGCCGGACAGGATGGCGCGGATGGCGTCGGCCATCGCCGGCATCGACAGAGATTTCGGGATGTAGCCCGAGGCGCCATAGGCCAGCGCCCGGCGGATGGTGTCGGGATCCTGCAAGGCCGACAGGATGGCGACCGGCACGGTCGGATGGTGGGCCAGCATCAGGAACAGGCCGGCGAAACCGTGGGTGCCGGGCATGTTCAGGTCGAGCAGGACGAGGTCGATCCCGTCCGGCCGCTCTCCCACCGCGGTCATCACCGACTCGAGGTCCGGGCATTCGATCACCCGCACCTCCGGCATCGCTTTGCCCAAGGCATCGCGCAAGGCCGCCTGCACCAGCGGATGGTCGTCGCCGATGACGATTGTCGTCTGCCCTGCGGTCGTTTGTTCAGCCGCCCTCTGTTCAGCCGCCGTCTGTTCAGCCGTTGCCGATGCGCCTGCTGCGCTGTCCTCGCCCATGGCTTCCGCACTCCCCCCATTTGCGGCCGCCCGGCTTTTGTCCGGTTCCGGCCTTAACGCTCGGCCATTGCCGCCGTCTGCAATGCCGCCCCGTTCAGGAAGCGGCGAAGCGACGCCGGCTTCACCGGTTTGTAGAGCACCCCGCAGCCGCAACGCTCCGCCTCCGCCCGCACCGCTTCGGAGCGGTCGGCGGTCAGCAGCAGCCCCTTGACCGGGCGGTCCCACAATTCCCGCAACCGCTCCAGAACCGCAAGCCCCGTCTGGCCGTCGCCGACGTGATAATCGACACAGACCACGTCGGGAAGCGCCCCGTCGAAGGGAGCGAGCGCCGCCAGCGCGCCTTCGACGTCCGACGCCGTCGCCACCCGGCAGCCCCACTGGCCGAGCAGCGCGCGCAGGCCCGCCAGGATCGGTTCCTCATTGTCGATGCACAGCACCAGAAGCCCGGCCGACAGGGCGGCGGGGGTGGAGACCGGCCGGGTGACCGGGGTGGCGCGGGCCTGCTCCATCGGCACCTCCACCGCGAAGCCGGTGCCACGCCCGACGGTGGAGCGCAGGCTGACGGGATGGCCGAGCAGCCGGGCGATGCGGTCGACGATGGCAAGCCCGAGGCCCAATCCCTTGTCCTCGAATTTTCCGGCGGGGTTGCCGCCGCCGTTTTCGCCGCCCAGCCGGCGGAACTCCTCGAACACCTCGTGGCGCTTGGCTTCGGGGATGCCGGGGCCGGTGTCCCACACCTCGATGCGCAGGCGGTCTCCGTGCACGGGGTCGCGGCGGCGCCGGCAGCCGAGCAGGACGCGGCCCTTCGGGGTGTAGCGGATGGCGTTGGACAGGAAATTCTGCAACACCCGGCGCAGAAGCTGCGGGTCCGACCGCACCACGGCACCGCAGCCCACCACCTTCAAGGTCAGGCCGCGTTCCTGCGCCAGGGCGGAGAACTCCACCCCCAGCCCGCCCAGCAGCTCGTCGATGGCGAAGCTGCGCATCTTCACCCGGACATTGCCGGCGTCCAGCGAGGAGATGTCGAGCAGCCCGCCCAGCAGCATCTCGGTCGAGCGCAGGGAGGCGGCGGCGTTGTCGATCATGCCGCATTCCGACTCCCGCTGGTCGGGCGTCGGCAGCGGCCCCCGCATGCTCTCCTCCAGCGCCGAGACGAACAGGCGGGCGGCGTTCAACGGTTGCAGCAGATCGTGGCTGGCGGCGGCGAGGAAGCGGGTCTTGCTGGCGTTGGCGGCTTCGGCCTCCGCCTTCGCCTGTTGCAGCGCGTCGGTGCGCTCCTGCACCCGGTGTTCCAGGCTCTCGTTGGCCTCGCGCAGCGCCTCGGCGGCACGGTAGCGCTCGGTCACGTCGGTGTAGGTGGAGACATAGCCGCCTTCCGGCAGCGGATTGGCGACGATCTCCAGCACCGTGCCGTCGGGGCGCCGCCGCTCGTAGCGGTAAGGCCATTCCTGGGTGGCGGTGTCGCGGTTGGTCAGCAGCGCCGTCATGTCGCGGGCGCTGTACTCGCCGCGCCGCTCGTTGAAGCGGATCAGGTCGGCGAAGGGCACGCCGACCCGCACCATGTCGGCCGGCAGGTCGAGCAGTTCCAGGTAGCGGTGGTTCCAGGCGGCGATGCGGTGGTCGGCGTCGATCACGCAGATGCCCTGGCCGATGTTCTCCAGCGTCGCCTGGAGAAGCTTGCGGTTGAAGCGCAGCGCTTCCGACGCCTCGTCCAGCATGGCCATGGCGTCGCCGCGCGACAGCGAGCGGCCCTGCAGCGAGGCGGCCATCACCACCCGCGCCGATGCCGCGCCGATGGCGCCGGCGATCAGCGTCTCGGTGAAGCGGACGGCGTCGAGGTCGGCGGGGCCGGCCTCGCCCTTGCGTCCGGCGGCGTGGAGCAGGCCGCCCCTGGCGGGATAGGCGAGAAAGCCGCCTCTGGCGGCATAGGCATCGAAGGCGGCGTTGCCGCGCTCCGCCCCGACGAAGCGGATGGCGAGCGCCCGCAGGTCTGCCAGCCTGGCCAGCGCCTGGGGGGTATCGTCCTCGTCCCTGTCGGCGCTGGCGCTGGTGTAGAAGACGGCCTGGGTGCGCTCCACGGCACTGGGGCGGGCCAGCAGCGAGCCGGCGACGAAGGCGATCAAGTTGGCGAGCAGGCTCCACAGGCTGGCGTGCGAGATGGGGTCCAGACCCTCGATCCCGAACAGAGCCTGCGGGCGCAGCCAGCCGATGCCCCAGGGGCCTTGATCGAGGAAGGCGTCCGGCACCGGGACGATGCGCGCCATCGACGGCACCAGCAGCGTGTAGACCCACAGCAGGAAGCCGGCGCCCAGCCCGGCCAGCGCCCCCACCCGGTTGGCCCGCCGCCAGTAGAGCCCGCCGAAGAAGGCGGGGCCGAACTGCGCCACCGCGACGAAGGACAGGAGGCCGATAACGGTCAGCGGGTAATCGCGGTCGACCAGCCGGTGCATGACATAGGCCAGCAGCAGGATGCCCACCACCGACAGCCGCCGCACCAGCAGCAGCGTTCCGACCATGTCGCGCCGGCCGACACGGGCGGCGAAGCGCTTGCGGCTGAGCAGCAGCGGCATCACCACGTCGTTGCACAGCATGGTGCTGAGCGACACCGCGGCGACGATGACCATGCCGGTCGCCGCCGACAGGCCGCCGATGAAGGACAGCAGGCTGAAGCCGCTCGCCCCCGCCGCAATGGGCAGGGTGATCATGAAGGTGTCGGGGTTGATGCCGTCCTCGAAGGTGATGAGGCCGGCCACCGCGATGGGGATCATCAGGGCGCTGAGCGCCACCAGATAGGAGGGGTACATCCAGGCGGCGGCGCGCAGATGGCGGGGATTGTCGTTCTCCACCGTCATCACATGGTACATCTGCGGCAGGCAGAGGAAGGCGATGATCGAGATCGCCGTGTTCGACCACCAGGTCGGGTCGGTGAAGTCGGGCGACAGCAGCGGCTCCGCCTGCGGCCGGGCGATCAGGTCGGTGTAGCCGTCGAACATGCCCCAGACGATGAAGGCGGCCACCGCCAGGAAGACGGTCAGCTTCACCAGGCTCTCGAACGCGATGGCCAGCATCAGTCCGCGGTGATGCTCGCTGGCGTTGATGTGGCGGACGCCGAACAGGATGGTGAAGACCGCCATCGACAGCGCCACCGCGAAGGCGGTGTCGCCCCAGACCGGCGGCGGCAGCGCCGCCGGGGCGGCCAGCGAGGGGGCCGTCAGCACGTCGAAGCTGGCGGCGACCGCCTTCAGCTGCAAGGCGATGTAGGGCAGCACGCCGACCAGCGCGGTCAGCGTCACCAGCGCCGCCACCGCCTGGCTCTTGCCGTAGCGGGCGCCGATGAAGTCGGCGATGGAGGTGACGTTCTGCGCCTTGGTGATGGCGATGGTCTTGGTCAGCACCGGGCGCGCCGCCAGCAGCAGGATCATCGGCGCCAGATAGATCGGCAGGAAATCGAAGCCGCTGGCCGAGGCCCGGCCGACCGAGCCGTAGAAACTCCAACTGGTGTTGTAGATGCACAGCGTCAGCGCAAAGAGGATGCCGGTCGCCCGCGGCGACGCCGACAGCAGCGCACCGCCGGCGGTGCGCCGGTCGCCCCACCAGGCGATGGCGAACAGAACCCCCAGATAGGCCGCCGAAACGGCCAGCACCAGCCAACTCTGCACGACCGACGGACCTCTTTGGGGTGGGAAGGGGAGCTGTACAACGACCCTATCGCAATGCTCCCGCCGCCAACAACGGGCGGACTGGGAATTGCTCAAAAACTGTGCAGGGCTGAACGAAGGTAGGGGGCGCAAATGGTTTGTTGGTAGAACTATTCTGCGCCTGCCGGACGCCGCCGTCCCGGTCGCCGCTGGTGCGACGGCCGGCGTTCCCGCCCCGGTCCCGGGCATGCGCCCATGGGTCCGGGGACCGCCGAAGCGGCCGTTTCCGTCTCCTCCCTCGGACGGGAACGGCCGCTTCCGCGCCTGCCGTCCAGCCCCGCCGGCAATGGGACAAACGGGGGCCCCCGTCGGTTTACTGCGTCGTCATCGCTGGGAAAGCGTCGCGGAAACCCCAATCTATGGCAAGATGGTCCATCGTAAGGGAGCCCGGCCGTCGGTGCCGGCCCCGGTGCGTGGCCTGAAACGGAAGACGGACGCCCAAGAGAATGCTGATCGACGCCTATTTGGGGTTCCGGGTCGGGGACGTGGTCCTGGACCGTGCGGAGCTTGCGGCCGGCACCGCCACCATCAAGGAAATCCACGTCGTTCCCTGTGACTGGGCGCATGGCCTGACCGGCATCGCCGTGATGGAGAACGGCGCCGAGCGTTTCATCGTCCAGCTGAAGAAGGTGCGCCCCACCGAGGAAGAGGTCGAGACCGAAAGCAACGTCCGGCCGCTGCGCCACCGCGCGCGCTGAACCCTGTGTCTGACCCCTGTGTCTGACATGGCAAGGCCCGCCGCCCCGGATCGGAGCGGCGGGCCTTTGCTTTTCCAGCGGGCGCGGTGCCCGCCGGCCCGTTGGTGACGGGGCTTCAGTGACGAAGCCGGACGCGCCCGCCGTTTCTGCGCGCGTCATCGACGCTGGCGATGGCGGGAAGGCCGCGCAGGAAGGCGGCGCCGGTGTCGGTCGCCTCGAACAGGACATGGCCCTGGCGGTCCTGGCCGCGGAAACGGGCCTCGGTCGCCATGCCGGCATTGCGGACGGCGGCCGACAGGTCGGACACGGCCTTCCAGATGCGGGCACGGTGTTCGGCGGCGCTGGAACAGCCGGTCGCATCCGCGACGGCCAGCGTTACGGTAAAGGAATGAAGCTCGATCGCCATGGTGGCACCACGGAACTTGGAGTGCGGGATTCGAAAAACCCGGATCGTTCCGGCCATCGGCCGGATACGGCGCCGGCCCTTGGGATCGAGAAACTCAGTCGTAACGGGGAAGCTTCGACAGGACAATGTCGCTGATGAGGCCGCGGAGCTGGCTGACCGGGAGCTGTTCGACCGGAATGCTGACCGCGCGGGCGTAGGTCTCGCAGACGTGCCAGGCGTGGTCGGGTTCGACCAGGATGTGGCGGGCGAGATCGTGTTCGTCGGCGTTCGCCCGTCCGGGGAGCGCCTTTTCACAGGCCAGAGCGGTTTGCACCATATCGCTGGCCAGACTGTGCAGGTTCATGGATGGCACCTTCCCATGTTCGGGAAATCGTTGGGGGCACAAACAAACTAGACCTTCGTTCCGGATTCCACAATGGCGCCTATGACGTTCGGCTGTGACAATTCGACGATGGAGCCACAACCGGCGCCTGGGCGATGCCACCGCGGACCGGCCGATACCGGGACCAACATAGGGCGCGGCGAATTATTCCGCCCGTGACCGTTTCGCGGGTCTGACGCGGCAAATTTCGGCCGGCCCGTCGCCACTGCGCTCTTGCGCCGGGCCGACCTTTGCCCATGGGCATGCCGATCCACCGCCAACGGCATTGCGCATGCCAGCCGGTTGTGGATTGATGAGTGTGTTACCATCCAGACTGGAGACCGCACCATGTCCGCCGACCTGTGGCTCGCCTTCGCCGCCGCCTCCGCCATCATGCTGATGATTCCGGGGCCGACGGTGCTGATCGTCGTGTCCTATGCCCTGGGCCATGGGCGGAAATCGGCCATGGCGACGGTGGCGGGGGTGGCGCTGGGCGACTTCACGGCGATGACCGCCTCCATGCTGGGGCTGGGGGTGCTGCTGTCGACCTCGGCGGCATTGTTCACCCTGCTGAAATGGGTGGGCGCCGCCTATCTCCTCTATCTCGGCATCAAGCTGTGGCGGGCGCCGGTCGGCAACGCCGAGGCGGCGGCCGACGACTCGGCAGGGGAGCAGGGGGTGCGGCCCTGGCGCATGATGCTGCACACCTATGCCGTCACCGCGCTGAACCCCAAGAGCATCGTCTTTTTCGTCGCCTTCCTGCCGCAGTTCCTCGACACCGGCCGGCCGCTGGCCGGGCAGATGGTGGTGATGGAGGCAACCTTCCTGGTGCTGGCGACGCTGAACGCCGCCGGCTATGCCCTACTGGCCTCGGCGGCGCGGCGCGCGGTCAGGACTCCGTCGGTGCAGCGGACGGTCAACCGGGTCGGCGGGTCGCTGCTGATGGGTGCCGGGCTGCTGACCGTCGCCTGGAAGCGGACGGCCTGAGCCGGTTCATTGACAAATCATCATAACTTCACCGAAAATTGTTTGCGAGTGGGGTGGTGCACGCGCCGGTAACGTTCTTGACGCCGGCGAAAGCGAATCGATCCGCGGGGGCGGTGATGGTCGACGGGGGCAAAAGGGCCGACAAGGCGGACACTCTCCGGCGGGATGCCGCCGGGGATGTCCTGGAGTTCGCCGCCGAGGCTGAGGAGACGGCCGATGGCGGGCGGCGCAATCCGCCCTGGCTGATCCTGATCGTCGACGACGACCACGAGGTCCACGCCATCACCCGCGTCGTGCTGGGCGAGATGATGTTCGAGGAGCGGCCCGTCCGCTTCCTGTCCGCCTACACCGCAAGGCAGGCGCGGTCGCTGCTGGCGGACACTCCGGGCATCGCCGCCATCCTGCTGGACGTGGTGATGGAGACCGACGATGCCGGGCTGAAGCTGGTCCGCCACATCCGCGAGGAGATGGGCAACCGGCAGGTCCGCATCATCCTGCGCACCGGCCAGCCGGGGCAGGCGCCCGAACGGCAGGTGATCGCCGCCTATGACATCAACGATTACAAGGCGAAGAGCGAACTGACGGCGCAGAAGCTCTACACCGCCGCGGTCGCAGCATTGCGCTCCTACCAGCACATCGCCACCATCGAGCATGGCCGCCAGGGTCTGGAGCGGGTGATGGAGGCGGCGGTGCATCTGGCCGGGCTGCGTTCGCGCCCGCAATTCCTGGCCGGTCTGGTCGGGCGGGCGGCGGCGCTGGCGACCGGCGCCCAGTCCGCCCTGCTGTGCGCCGCCGGGGAGGACGGGCGGCCGTCCGTCGTCGCGGAGGCCGGGCTGCCGGCCGACCTGCCGGAGGAGGCCGCGGCCACGGTGATGGCGGCGCTGGCCGATGGGCAGGCGCGCTGGAACCCCCGCTGCGGAGTTGCCGTGCTGCGCGGGCGCGATGCGCCGCCGCTGGCGCTCTGCCTGCTGGGCGGCCCCTTTGCCGCGGGCGATCGGCCGCTGGTGGAACTGCTCTGCACCAAGGCGGCGGTCGGGCTGGACAATCTGCGGCTTTACGAGCGGCTGAACCAGGCGCAGATCGCCACCGTCCATGCGCTGGGCAAGCTGGCCGAATACAAGGACGAGGTCACCGGCGACCATGTGAAGCGGCTGGGCCGCTGGGCCACCGCCATCGCCCGCGAACTCCACGCCCGCAACATTTTCGCGCACGAGCTGGACGACTGGTTCTGCGACACCATCGGGCTGGCCAGCGTGCTGCACGATGTCGGCAAGGTCGGCATCCCCGATGCCATCCTGCGCAAGCCGGGCCGGCTGGACGAGGCGGAAATGACGGTGATGCGCGAGCATGCCGCCATCGGCGGCAGCATCCTGCGCGACGCCTGCGGCGGCGACCGCCACGGCTACCTCTCGATGGGCGCCGAGATCGCCGAGAGCCATCACGAGAAGTTTGACGGCAGCGGCTATCCGAAAGGGCTGGCCGGCGACGCCATCCCGCTGGCCGGCCGCATCGTCGCCGTCGCCGACGTGTTCGATGCCCTGCTGCACCGCCGGCCCTACAAGAAGGCGTGGGACATCGGCGAAGTGCTGGAGCTGCTGCGGGCGGAGGCCGGCAGCCATTTCGACCCGCGGGTGGTCGACGCCTTCCTGGCGGTGCTGGACCGCGACGGGACGGGGGCGTAGCACCCGCCGCCTCGCCTGCTTTTCAAGCCCCAGCTTTCAGGGGCCGGTTTTCAGATGCCCAGCACGTCGCGCATGCTGTAGAGGCCCGGCGTCTTGTCCTGCGCCCACAGGGCGGCGCGGACGGCGCCCCTGGCGTAGATCCCGCGGCCCGACGCCTTGTGGGTCAGTTCGACCCGCTCGCCCTCGCTGGCGAAGAACACGGTGTGGTCGCCGATCACGTCGCCGCCGCGCAGGGTGGCGAAGCCGATCTCGCCGCGCGGGCGGGCGCCGGTGTGGCCGTCGCGCACCTTCTGCCAGACATCCTCCAGCGCCACCCCGCGCCCGGCCGCCGCCGCGCGGCCGAGGCCCAGCGCGGTGCCCGACGGCGCATCGACCTTGCGGCGGTGGTGCATCTCCAGGATGTCGATGTCGTAGTCGTCGTCCAGCGCGTGGGCGACCTGCTCCACCAGCGCCAGCAGCAGATTGACGCCCAGCGACATGTTGGGCGACTGGACGATGGCGGTGTGGGTGGCCGCGGCGGCGATGGCCGCCTGCTGCGACGGGTTGAGGCCGGTGGTGCCGACGACCAGCACGGTCTCCGACTGGGCGGCGAGTGCGGCGTGCCGTTCCGTCGAGTCCGGGCTGGTGAAGTCGATCACCGCGTCGGCCTCGGCGAAAAGGGCGACCGGGTCGTCGATGGCGGTCACGCCCAGCGGATCGATCCCGGCCAGGATGCCCAGATCCTTGCCCAGCGCCGGGCCGCCCAGCCGCTCGGTCCCGCCGGCCAGCGTGCAGCCCGCGGTCGCCGCGATCTCGCGCACCAGCATCTGGCCCATGCGCCCCGCGCACCCGACGACACCGATCTTCATGACGCCCATCCTCTGTTCAGCTCTTCCGGCCGGAGTTTCCCGCCCTCCCAGCGGTTTAGCACAGGCCCGGCCTCGGCTTAAGCGCCAAGGCAGCCGCGCAGCGATGCGGCAAGGTTGCGCAGCAGGGTGGGGTAGAGCGCCTCGCCCTCCGGCAGGTCGGCGCCTTCGGGGTCGAGCACGCCGGTCCTGGCCTTGGTGCCTTCCACCACCGTGCGGACCAGCGTCGGTTCGAATTGCGGCTCGGCGAAGACGCAGGCGGCGTTCAGCCCGGCGATCTTGGCGCGGATCGCCGACAGCCGCTTGGCCGAGGGGCGGCGGTCCGGGCTGACGGTGATGGAGCCGACCGCCGACAGGTCGTAGCGCGCCTCGAAATACTGGTAGGCGTCGTGGAAGACGACGAAGGGCTTGTCCTTCAGCGGCGCCAGCGTGGCCTTCAGTTCGGCATCCAGCGCGTCGATGGCCTGGAGCGTGCGGTCGGCGTTGGTGCGGTAGGCCTCCGCATTGGCCGCATCCCTGGCGGCCAGGGCGTCGGCCGTCGCGGAGACGATGGCGCGGGCGTTGGCGGGATCGAGCCAGATATGGCTGTTCAGCTCGTCATGGTCGTCGTCATGGTCCGCAGCGTGGTCATGGCCCTTATGGTCGTGGTCCTTATGGTCGTGCGCCTCATGTCCGTGGTCATGCGCCTCCCAGGAACCGCCTTCGCGGGACTGCAGCAGGGTCATGCCCTTCTGTTCCATCAGGGTCAGCCGCGTCGCCTTCGGCGCGTTGGCCTTCAGCGGCTTTTCCAGGAAGCCTTCCAGTTCGGGGCCGACCCAGACCACCAGATCGGCGGCCGACAGCGCCTTCGCGTCCGACGGCTTCATCGTGTAGCTGTGCGGCGAGGCGCCGCCGCGGACCAGCAGGACCGGCTCGCCCACCCCATGCATGACCGAGGCGACCAGGGAATGGATCGGCTTGATCGACACCACCACCTTCGGCGCCTCGGCCCGGGCCGGCAGGGCGCCAGTGGCGGTGGCGGTGACGGCAAGAGCGCCCAGGGTGCCGGTCAGAAGGCTGGAGGTCAGAAAGCTGGACAGGGCAAATCGACGCATGGGAGGGATCCTCTAGACTTGCTGGACAGGCTTCCGGTTTCAGCGCATAGGGAAACCGGTTCCACTTTGGTGTCACGTTATAACGTAACATGTCAACACCCCAACCAAACCGGGACAGCTCCGCCCTCTTCGCCGGCCCGCTCGCCTGGACAGAGGATCTGACCGTCCGTTTCGGCCGCCGCACCGTGCTGGACCGCGTCAACATCGCCGTCCAGCCGGGCGAAGTGGTGACGCTGATCGGCCCGAACGGCGCCGGCAAGACGACGCTGGTGCGCGCCGTGCTGGGGCTGACGGCGCCCGACGGCGGGCGGGTGCTGCGGCGCCCGAACCTGCGCGTCGGCTACATGCCGCAGAAGCTGTCGGTGGACCAGACGCTGCCGCTGACCGTGCGCCGGTTCCTGGCGCTGTGGCGGCCGGTGACCGCCGATCAGGTGGCGGCGGCCCTGGAGGAGGCCGGGGTGACGCGGCTTGCCGACTCGGCGGTGCAGACGATTTCCGGCGGCGAGATGCAGCGGGTGCTGTTGGCCCGCGCCCTGCTGGGCGAGCCGGACCTGCTGGTGCTCGACGAGCCCGACCAGGCGGTGGACGTGCATGGGCAGGCGGAGCTGTTCAGCCGCATCGCCCAGGTGCGGCAGCGGCGCGGCTGCGGCGTGCTGCTGGTCAGCCACGACCTGCACACGGTGATGGCGCGCACCGACCGGGTGATTTGCCTGAACGGCCATGTCTGCTGTTCCGGCCGGCCGGAGGATGTCAGCCGGCACCCGGAATATCATGCCCTGTTCGGCGGCCATGCCCGCGACCTCGCCGTCTATGTCCACCATCACGACCATGCCCATGCCGAGGACGGCAAGGTCGTGCACGACCATGACGGGGACTGCTGCCATGGATGAGTTCGTGATCCGCGCCCTGCTGGCCGGCGGCGGCATCGCCCTGCTGGCCGGGCCGCTGGGCTCCTTCGTGGTGTGGCGGCGCATGGCCTATTTTGGCGACACGCTGTCCCATTCCGCCCTGCTGGGGGTGACGCTTGGCTTCCTGCTGGGCGTCAACCCGATGATCGGCGTGATGGTGGTCTGCGTGTCGCTGGCGCTGGCGCTGGTGGCGTTGCAGCGCCGCCGCCATCTGGCGGCCGACACGCTGCTGGGCATCCTGTCGCATGGATCGCTGTCGCTGGGACTGGTGGCGCTGGCCTTTCTCGAGACCTTGCGCGTCGACCTGATGGCGTACCTGTTCGGCGACATCCTGTCGGTGACCGATGGCGACCTGATGGCGATCTATGGCGGCGGGGCGGTGGCGCTGACCGGGCTGGCGCTGCTGTGGCGCCGGCTGCTGGCGGTCACGGTGGACGAGGATCTGGCTCGGGTGGAAGGCATGCCGGTCGACGCCCTGCGGCTGGCTTTCATGCTGCTGATCGCGCTGGTGATCGCCATCGCCATGAAGATCGTCGGCATCCTGCTGATCACGTCGCTGCTGATCATCCCTGCAGCCGCCGCCCGCCGCTTCGCACGCACGCCGGAAGGCATGGCGGCGCTGGCCTCTGTGCTGGGCATCCTGGCGGTGATCGCCGGGATCATGGCCTCGCTGAACTGGGATCTGCCGGGAGGCCCGAGCGTGGTGGTGGCCGCCGCCGCGCTGTTCCTGCTGGGGTCGCTGGTGCCGCTGCGGCGCTGACGCGAAGCACTGTGCCGGCAGTGCTGCCTGCAATCAGGAAAAGAATACAATTGTGCGGATTTCACGTTTTCGGACGTGACCGCCTGAGCCATAGTCCGCCGGCGGACGCGATGGCGGAAGGGCCGCCATCGCCGCCGTACCTACGGAGGGTAGGAGGATGGAGAAAATCCTCACTCTCCTGATCCTGGTGCTGGAGATCGTCAAGCGGCTGCTTGACCTTCTGACGCACTAAGATCGGGCGGGCGGACCGGGGAGAAGCAGTCCCCGGCCCGCCTACCCCCGATATTGGTGCTGCACCCACCCGCTGTCAACGGGGTGCCAGGAAACACCTATTCGTCGATATTGCGGGCAAGAACTTCGCGCTTGCCGGAGTGGTTGGGCTTGCTGACCACCCCCTCGGTTTCCATCCGCTCGATCAGCCGGGCGGCGGAGTTGTAGCCGATGCGCAGCTGGCGCTGGATGAAGCTGGTCGAGGCCTTGCGCTCGCGGCAGACCACGGCCACCGCCTTGTCGTAGAGGTCGTCGCCGGAGCCGCCGCCGGCGCCGGGCAGGGCATCGTCGTCGAAGGACTGCTCGCCCTCCTCATCCTCCAGGATGGCGTCGACATAGTTCGGTTCGCCCTGCGCCTTGAGGAACTTGACGATCTGCTCGACCTCATGGTCGGAGACGAACGGACCATGGACGCGGGTGATGCGGCCGCCGCCGGCCATGTAGAGCATGTCGCCCTGGCCCAGCAGCTGTTCCGCGCCCTGTTCGCCCAGGATGGTGCGGCTGTCGATCTTGCTGGTGACCTGGAAGCTGATGCGGGTCGGGAAGTTGGCCTTGATGGTGCCGGTGATGACGTCGACCGACGGGCGTTGCGTCGCCATGATCAGGTGGATGCCGGCGGCGCGCGCCATCTGGGCGAGGCGCTGGATCGCCGCCTCGATGTCCTTGCCGGCGACCAGCATCAGGTCGGCCATCTCGTCGACGATGACCACGATATAGGGCAGCTCGGTCAAGTCGAGCGGCTGCTCCTCGAACAGCGGCTTGCCGGTGTCGGGGTCGAAGCCGGTCTGGATCCGGCGGGTCAGCGACTCGCCGCCCTCGCGCGCCTCGCGCAGGCGGGCGTTGTAGCCCTCGATGTTGCGCACGCCCAGCTTGGACATGTTGCGGTAGCGATCCTCCATCTCCCGCACCGTCCATTTCAGCGCGACCACCGCCTTCTTGGGATCGGTGACGACCGGCGTCAGCAGATGGGGGATGCCCTCGTAGACCGACAGTTCCAGCATCTTGGGGTCGATCATGATGAAGCGGCAGCGCTCCGGCGGCAGCCGGTAGAGCAGCGACAGGATCATGGTGTTGATCGCCACCGACTTGCCCGAGCCGGTGGTGCCGGCGACCAGCAGATGGGGGAAGCGGGCGAGGTCGGCGACCACCGGCTGGCCACCGATGTCCTTGCCGAGCGCCAGCGCCAGCTTGCCGCCATGCTTGTCGAAGCCTTCCGCCGCCATCAGCTCACGCAGCAGCACGGTTTCGCGCCTGGCGTTCGGCAGCTCGACGCCGATGACGTTGCGGCCGGGGACCACGGCGACGCGGACGGACACCGCGCTCATCGAGCGGGCGATGTCGTCGGCAAGGCCGATGACGCGGGAGGACTTGGTGCCGGGAGCCGGCTCCAGCTCGTACAGGGTGACGACCGGGCCGGGATGGACCTTCTGGATCTCGCCGCGCACGCCGAAATCGCCCAGCACGCCTTCCAGCTGGCCGGCATTGCGCTGAAGCGCCGCCTCGTCCAGCTGCTCGCCGCGGATGCCGGTGGGCGGCACCTGCAACAGGTCGAGCGGCGGCAGCTCGTAACCCTGCGGCCCCTCCTCCTCGCCAAGCGGCAGGCGGCTCTGGCGCGGGTCCGACTTGCCGCCCCTGTTCTCCGGCGCGGCGGATTTGGGCGGGGTGACGATGGGAACGGTGCGGCTTGGCCTGTCGGCTGCGTTCGGGGTGGCGGCTGGGCTTGCCGCCTGTCCGGCCGTCAGCGTAACCCGGCTGGCATCGAGGCCGGCAGGAGGAGGCTGGGGCACCTGGACGGCTTCGTCGAAGCGCGGAATGTCGCGCTTGTCGCCGCGCAGCGAGGCGTCGACCGCGACCGAGGCGGCCTGCGCGGCCGTGCGGCCGTGGCGGCGCAGGGAATCCACGCCGCTGCCGAAGCCGCTGCGGATAAGCCGGACGCCGTTGACCATGCCGCGGCCGAGCGCACGGAAGCTGGCGATCCATTCGCCGATCGACAGGCCGGCCGCCAGGAAGAGCACCAGCCCGCCGCCCACGGCGGCGGCGGTCGCCACCATCGGCTCGGACCCGAACAGGTTGCCGACCCCATGCAGCAGCACCTGGCCGATGCTGCCGCCCGGAAGCGGAGCCAGCGGATCGGTGGAGGCATCGGTCAGGCCGGCCAGCGCCATCGCCACCAGGAACACGCCCCACAGCGCCAGGACGGTGCGGAACAGCGGGTTGCCGAGCTTGCGCTGGGCACCCAGCCGCCAACCCCAGAACATCGGCACCAGCGCGATGACGAAGGCGGCCCAGCCCAGGGACTGGATCAGCAGATCGGCGGCATAGGCGCCGGGGAGGCCGAACAGGTTGTGCGTGCCGCCCGCCGTGGCGGGAACAGAGTTCAGCGAGGCGTCATGCGGGTCGTAGCTGCCCAGCAGAACCATCAGCAGCAGGCCGAACAGGCCCAGCACGAACCCCATCGCCTCGCGCGCGCGGGCGACGACGAAGGCGCGCATGGCCGGTGAGAAGAAGGGCGGCTTTTCCTGCCGGCTGCGGCCGGAACGGATGCGGTCCTTCCCCGGTTCCTTCGCGGCCTCGCGGGGCGCTCCCTTGCGCGGGCTGGGGGCGGGCCGTCCCAGGCTGGGCCGGGGGCGCGCGGAGGAGGGGCCGGCGGGTCGGGCCATGGGACGGAAACCTCGTGCTGGTAGAAACCGAAACTGAAACTTTGGAACCCGAAACTTGGGACTGGCCGGAGCCGGTCAGCCGAGAATGCGGACGATGGACGCGCAGGCCTGGGCGACGGTGTCGGTGTCCTGCACCAGCGCGACGCGGATGAAGGACTCGCCGGGGTTCGGCTCGCCGGGGTTGCTGCGCGACAGGTAGGCGCCGGGCAGGACGCGGACCGCCCCCTCCGCCCACAGCCGCTTGGCGGCTTCCTCGCCGTTGCCGACCTCCAGCCAGAGGAAGAAGCCGCCGGCCGGGCGCCGATAGCCGTAGCGGCCACCCAGCTCCGCCTCCGCCGCCGCGAACTTGGCGCGGTAGGCGGCGCGGTTCTCCTCCACATGCGCCTCATCGCGCCACAGCGCGGTGCTGGCGGCCAGGATCGGCAGCGGCATGCCGGCACAGCCGTAGCTGCGCAGGCGGGAGAACCGGCCGATAAGCGCCGGGTCGCCGGCGACGAAGCCGGAGCGCAGGCCGGCCGCGCTCGACCGCTTGGACAGGGAGTGGAAGACCAGCAGGTTGGACCAGGGCTTGCCGTCGGCATAAGGCAGGCCGGCCGCGACCTGGAGCGCGCCGGCCGGCGGGGCATCCAGCCAGATCTCGGCATAGCATTCGTCGACCGCCAGCACGAAGCCGTATTGGCGCGCCAACCCGATGGCCTTGGCGAGATAGGCCGGCGTCGCCGCCGCCCCCTGCGGGTTGGCGGGCGTGCAGAGATAGAAGAGCGTTGTGCGCTCCAGCAGGTCCGGCGTCAGGGCGTCGAGGTCGGGCAGGAAGCCGGTCTCGCGCGTCGCCGACAGGAAGACCGGCTCCGCCCCCGCCATCACGGCCGCCCCCTCGTAGGGCGCGTAGAAGGGGTTGGGCATCAGCACCGCCGGCTGGCGCCCGGCCTTCCGCGTCGGCACCGCCAGCAGGGCCAGCATGAACAGCGCCTCGCGCGTGCCGGACAGCGGCAGGATGGAGCTGTCGGCATGCAGCAGCCCGGCCGGGAGGTCGTAGCGGCGGGTCAGCCAGTCGCCGGTCGCGGCGCGGAACTCCGGCGTGCCGCCGACCGGCGGATACTTGTTCCAGCCGGATGCGCTGGCGCGCAGCGTCTCCTCGATGATGGCGGGCGGGGTGTGCTGCGGCTCGCCCACCGTCAGCAGGACGGGAGCGACGTTGGCGCGCGGGGTGATCGGCGCCAGCAGATTGGCCAGCCGGGTGAAGGGATAGTCGGTCAGCAGGTCGAGCCGGTTATTGCCGATCGCCTCGGTGAAGACGGCACCGCTGTTGACGCTGAAATCCGCAGAAACCATGGCGACCGCAACCCTCTTCGCAACCCCGGATACCGCCCCCCGGCCCGGGGAGGCGGCCATGTCTTCGATTGAGGGACCGATCCTATCGGCGGGGCACGGGGGGCACAAGCGCCCAGAACCTTTGGGTGCGGCGGGTGGCCGAACGGTCACAGCGGACGGAAGACAGTGTCCTTACGGGTGGCTCCCTCATTTCACCCGGATGATATTGACGTCTAATTTTTATCCGGGTAGAATAGGCGGCATCACAACCGGAGTTCCGATCATGTCCGTCACCGCCGAAACCCTCTGCACCGCCTTCCGGGGCGAGCGCCGCCTTGCCGCCGGGGATGCGCTGAGCGTTGCGCGGGCGGTACGGGCAGCACTGGAGGCGGAGGCGGACGGGCCGCCCGTGCTGGTGTTCGACGATGCCACCGGCAAGGTGGTCGACCTCGACCTGCGGGGAAGCGATCAGGAGCTTGCGTGGCGTCTCTCGCCGCCGCCGCGGGGACCCGGGCGGCCGAAGCTGGGCGTGGTCGCGCGGGAGGTGACGCTCTTGCCGCGCCACTGGGACTGGCTGAATGCCCAGCCGGGCGGCGCATCGGTGGCTCTGCGCAAGCTGGTCGATGAGGCGCGCAAGGGTGGCGAGGCGAAGGACCGCGTGCGCCGGGCGCAGGAGGCCGCCTACCGCGTTATGCTGGAACTGGCCGGCGACCGGCCGGGCTACGAGGAGGCGGTTCGGGCGCTCTATGCCGCGGATCGCGCGCGGTTCGATGCACTGACGGCGGACTGGCCGGCCGACGTGCTCGATTACGTCCGTGCGATGGCGGCGGACGTCTTCGGCGACTGAGGATAGCTGCCGGCTTGTGATGAATGACAGGCGCGCGGGACGCGCGCCCGCCGGGTCCGTTCCCTATGGCAAGGAGCGGACCCCGAGGGTCGGCAGCCTTACAGCGCCTCGGCGTTGGTCTCGCCGGTGCGGATGCGCACGGCCTGGGCGATCTCCAGCACGAAGATCTTGCCGTCGCCGATGCGGCCGGTGTTGGCGGCCTTCTGGATCGCCTCGACCACCTGCTCGTACTGGTCGTCGGATACGGCGACCTCGACCTTCACCTTGGGCAGGAAGCTCACGGAATATTCGGCACCGCGGTAGATTTCCGTCTGGCCCTTCTGGCGGCCGAAGCCCTTGACCTCGCTGACGGTCAGGCCCTGGATCCCGAGCGACGTCAGCGCCTCGCGCACTTCGTCGAGCTTGAACGGCTTGATGATGGCCATAACCAGTTTCATGTGGCTTCCCCTTAAAGCGTTGTTCCGGCCGCGTGCAAGGCTGTGGCAGCCCCGTTGCGGTTCCGGTCCGGCCCGACACCGTACCGTTCCCCCGCCGATGGCCCAAGCCTGTTCGCGTCGACCGCAAAAATCAACGATTACAAGAATCGTGCCGGTTGAAATGCGCTGCAACGATGGGAATATGCCTGTTGATTGGGCGCCCAAAAGGGCGGCATCTGCCCAAAATTCGTTCAGCGACAATCTGTCCGGCTGTCTCCCTGTGCCGGCTGGGGACTGGACACTGGACAGGACGCCGCGGTGCGACAATTGTCTCATCGCGGCGTTGCCGGCAAGGCTCAGGGGCAAGGCTCGGGCCCGGCCGGCGACCCAGCGCAGGCATTAAGGCGAGAAGGCAGCGAGCATCATGGCCGTACCGGGCACCGAATCGGGCAACGCGACCGTCCCCCCGCAGGGCGGCGACATCACCACGGAGGTCGTGGTGCTGGGCGGCGGTCTGGCCGGGCTGACCATGGCGGCGGCGCTGGCCAACGCCGGCGTGCCGGTGGTCTGCATCGACCAGGACAGTCCCGAACGCATGGGCGAGCGGGATTTCGACATCCGCACCACCGCGATCTCCTACGCCTCCAAGATGGTGCTGGATGCGGCTGGCGTGTGGCACCACATGGCCGACAAGGCCGGGCCGATGCTGGACATCCGCATCGCCGACCAGTTCTCGCCGCTGTTCATCCATTACGACCACACCGAACTGGCGATGGAGGGCAAACACCAGCCCTTCGGCTGGATCCTGGACAACAAGGACATCCGCCACGCCCTGTTCACCCGCGCGGCCGAACTGCCGGGGCTGGTCCATCTGGCGCCGGCCAAGGCGGTGACGGTGGAGCGGACGCGGTCGGGCGTCTCGGTCCGGCTGGCCGACGGGCGCACCGTGCGCGGCCGGCTGCTGGTCGGCGCCGACGGGCGGCGGTCGATGGCGCGCGACAGCGCCGGGATCAGGGTGCGGCGCTGGTCCTACGACCAGAGCGCCATCATCTGCACCATCCGCCACACCGAGCCGAACAAAGGCGTCGCGGTCGAGCATTTCCTGCCCAACGGCCCCTTCGCCGTCCTGCCGATGACGGACAACCGCTGTTCCATCGTGTGGAGTGAGAAGACCTCGCTGGTCGACACCTATCTGAAGCTGCCCGACGACCAGTTCGTCGACGAGTTGCAACGGCGCTCCGGCGGCTATCTCGGCGAGATCACGCTCTTGACCAAGCGCGAGGCGTGGCCGCTGTCGGTCCTGCTGGCCGACCGCTTCATCGCCGACCGGCTGGCCCTGGTGGGGGAGGCGGCGCACGCCATCCACCCCATCGCCGGGCAGGGGCTCAATCTCGGCATGCGCGACGTCGCGGCCCTGGCCGAGGTGGTGGTCGACGCCTATCGCCTGGGGCTGGACGTCGGCGGGCCGGAGGTGCTGGCGCGCTTCCAGCGCTGGCGCCGGTTCGACACCGTGCTGCTGGCGGCGGTGTGCGACGGGCTGGTCCATCTGTTCTCCAACAGCATCCCGCCGGTGAAGCTGGCGCGCGACCTGGGCATGGCGGTGATCAACCGGCTGCCGCCGGTCAAGCGCTTCTTCATGAAGCACGCCATGGGCGTGGTCGGCGACCTGCCGCGGATGATCAAGGGCCAGCCTCTTTAACTCTTTGAGCAGCCATTCAGAGCCGGCACCGGTAATCCTTGGCAGCGGGGGGCGGACACCTTATGTCCGCCATACCGGCCGGTTGAGGAGCCGGGCTCCGAACGACCGAGGATGAAGACCGTGCTTCGCCGCCTTTCCGCCGCCCTGCTGTCCGCCGCTCTCCTGGCCCCGCTGCCGGCCGCCTTCGCCCCGCCCGCCATCGCGGCGCCGGCCACCCCCGTCTCGCTGACGGCGCAGGACCAGGCGGTCGTCGCCAAGGTGGAGGAGTATCTGAACGGCATCACCACCCTGCAATCGAAGTTCCTGCAGGTGGCGCCGAACGGACGGCAGGCGACCGGCACCTTCTCCCTGTGGCGGCCCGGCAAGATGCGGCTGGAGTATGACCGGCCGCTGAAGGACTTCATCGTCGCCGACGGCACCTTCGTCTTCTATTGGGACGGCGAGATGCGCCAGCAGTCGAGCGCCCCCATCGGCTCGACACTGGCCGACTTCATCCTGCGCAAGAACATCCGGCTGTCGGGCGACGTCACCGTCACCGACGTGTTCCAGGCCCCCGGCGTGATCGAGGTCAGCCTGCTGGAGACCAAGGACGCCGGCAAGGGCACCCTGACCCTGGTGTTCGAGGATAGGCCGTTCCAGCTGCGCAAGTGGCGGGTACTGGACGCCCAGGGCCTGACCACCGAGGTGGCCCTGCTGAACCCGCGGACCGATGTCACCTTCGACCGCGAGATGTTCTATTTCAAGGAACCGGCGCGCGGGTCGGACTTCGGCCGCAACAACTGAGCGGCCGGCCGCGGGCGGGCAACAAAACCCTTCGTTTCCTGTTGTCATTGCACAGGGTGACAGCGGGAGGCTTGCCATGTCCCACGATCAAGTCGGCCGGCCCGGACCGGCGAACCGCCTGCGCAGCATGAACAGGGTGCTGGCGCGCAACTGGTGGGCGCTGGCCCTGCGCGGGGCGGCGGCGATCCTGCTGGGGGTGCTGGCGCTGCTGATGCCGGGGGTGACGGTGGCGACGCTGGCGCTGACCTTCGCCGCTTATCTGCTGCTCGACGGCGTCTTCGCCATTCTGGCCGGCCTCCGCGCCTCCCGCCACCATGAACGCTCGCTGCCCTTCATCCTGGAGGGGGCGGTCAGCCTGATCGCCGGCATCGTCGCCGCGCTGTGGCCGGCCGCCAGCCTGTTCGCGCTCGTGTTTCTGATCGCCGTCTGGTCGGTCATCACCGGCTTCACCGAGGTGATGGGGGCTTGGCGGATGGAGCGCACCCACGGCAAATGGGCCTGGGGCGTGGCCGGCACGCTGTCGATCCTGTTCGGGCTCAGCATGTGGCTCCTCCCAGCGCTGGGCCTGCTGGCGCTCGCCTGGGGGGTCGCGGCCTATCTGATCGCCTTCGGCGTGCTGGCGCTGGTGACCGCCGTCCGGCTGCGGCACTGCCATCGGGAAAACGACGCCTCGCGCGGCGGCGGAATGGCGGCGGCGCATTGAGCGGGGCATTGCGGAGCGTCCCACCCCGTTTATAGCCCCATCGTACAATTTCCTATACGAACAGTCTCTGGCAGCCTGAAGTCCGGCACGATGTTTGCTGCGTTGCGGCAAAACGGCTGCGAGGGGCTGTGTCATGACGCCGCACCGACCGACTCTTGGGCAAACTGCCGGCCAGCCCGGCGGGAGCCGCACAGGAACTGTGCAACACAACATCTTGGCCGCCGCGGCCTGCGGGGTGTCGGACTTCATCGCCGCCCAGGGCGGCTGCCCCGATCAGGTGTTCCACCGGGCGGGGGTGGAGGAGCGCGCCCTCGGCCAGCCGACGCTGGCGCTCGACCTCCGCGCCTATGTGGCGATGATGGAGGTGGCGGCGGCGGAGACCGGCAACGACAATTTCGGCCTGGTGTTCGGCCGCCAGTTCCAGCCGGAAATGCTGGGGCTGATCGGTTCCATCGCGCTGGCCGCCCCGACCTTGGGATCGGCGCTCGACCATCTGGCCCGGCTGTTCCCCTTCCACCAGCAGGCGACCGAGACGCGCTTCGTCCGCGAGGGCGAGCTGCTGCGGCTGGAATACCGCATCCTCGACGGTTGCATCGTCGAGCGGCGGCAGGATGCCGAGCTGACCATGGGCATGTTCGCCAATGTGGTGCGCGCCTGCCTCGGTCCGGCCTGGATGCCGGAGGAGGTGCATTTCGAGCATCCCAAGCCGGAAGGCTGGCGCCAGCATGAATCGCTGTTCGACGCCCCGGCCCATTTCGGCCAGCGCACCAACGCGATCCTGCTGCGCGACCGCCAGCTCGACCGCCGCATGCCCGGCGGCGACATGGCGCGGCTGACCGGGCTGTGCGGCACGCTGATCGACATCGCCCGCGGCACCGGCACGCCGCCGCTGCTCGACCGCGTGAAGGCGGAGGTGCGGGCGCGGCTGCCCGAAGGCCCGCCTTACGTCGAGGACATCGCCGACCGGCTGGGCATCGCCCGCTGGACCTTGCAGCGCCGGCTGGCCGACGAGGGGCTGAGCTTCTCCGATCTGGTGGAGGGGGTGCGGCGCGATCTGGCGGCGGTCTATATCCGCCAGCGCCATGTCCCGGTCGCCGACATCGGCGCGCTGCTGGGCTATTCGGAGGTCAGCGCCTTCAGCCGCGCCTTCAGCCGCTGGTTCGGCATGTCGCCGGCGAAGATGCGCGACGCGAAGGGCTGATACCGCCACGTCAGCGGGTGGCGGCGACCTTATGGCGGCCGGGCGCCTCCTGCCATAAGATCGCGGCCGGGCATCTTCGGGGCAGGGCAGGACCGGCATGGCGCGCGCATCAGGGAATGCATCGGGAAATCGTCACCGCTTCTGGCGGGACCCGGCACTTCCGCATCTGGAAGCGCGCAGCATCGAGGACGGGCGGGAGGTCTGCTATGGCTGGCACAGCCACCCGACCTTCTCCATCGGGCTGGTCACCGGCGGCGTCAGCGATTTCCGCATCGGCGCCGAGTGCCACCGGATCGCCGCGGGAACCGTTGTGCTGATGAACCCGGACGAGGCCCATGCCTGCAACCCGCTGGACAGCCGGCCCTGGTCCTATCGGATGCTGTATGCCGACGCCGCGTGGCTGGCGGAGGTCGAGGGGGAGACGGCGTTCCGGCCCTTCGCCCCGCATCTGAGCCGGGATGCGGAACTGGCCGGCCGGCTGGAGCGGCTGTTCGGCGTGCTGTTCGCTCCGGACTCCGGCCCCGGCAGCGCCGGGAGGGCGGAGGCGGCCCGGACCTTCTTCGCCGGGCTGCGGCAGGCGCTGGGCGGGATGCCGTCCACAGCCGATGAGGACGCCGGGCATGCGGCGCTGGACCGGGCCGCCGACTTCATCTCCGCCCACTGTACGCAGCCGCTGCGGCTGGCCGACATCGCCGAGGTGTCGGGATTGTCGCCCTCCTATCTGGTGCGGTCCTTCAAGGCGCGCTACGGGCTGACCCCGCACGCCTACCAGATCAACCGCCGCATCCAGTTCGGCCGGCGGGAGCTGCGGCGCGGCCGGCCGATCGTGGAGGTGGCGCTCGATGCCGGCTTCGCCGATCAGGCCCATTTCCAGCGGGCCTTCAAGCGCCATGTCGCCGCCACGCCCGGCCAGTACATGCGCCGGGAATGACAACGCTCAGGCGGCGCAATCAGGCGGCGATGCCGATATGGACGGCACTGGCCGCCAGCAGGGCGGCCATGGCGCGGTTGAACAGGCGCATCCGCCGTCCATCCGCCAGCAGATGGCGCAGCCGGGCGCCGGCCCAGGCCCAGCAGGCGACGGACAGGAAGCAGATGACGAAATAGATCCCGGCGAAGACCCAGAGCCGGGCCGGATCGTCCCCGGCATAGGCGCCGACCCCGGCCAGCGCCGCGACCCAGGCCTTCGGGTTCAGCCACTGCATGGCGGCGCCCTGAAGGACCGAAGGCGCCGGGGAAGGCTCGGCGTTGGCGATCCCGCCGCCGCTTCCTCCTTCGCTTCTCCAAAGCGTCCAGCCCATCCACAGCAGGAAGGCGACGCCCGCCCAGCGGATGAGCGCGGCGGCGGCGGGCCAGCCGCGCAGCAATTCCGCCAGCCCGAGCCCGGCCAGCACCAGCAGCAGGACGAACCCCAGCGTCGCACCGGCGACGTGGCGCAGGGTGGCGCGCAGGCCGTGGGAGACGCCGCTGGACAGCGCCACCACATTGACCGGGCCGGGCGAGATCGAGGCGGCCAGTGCGAAGCCGGCCATCGACAGATAGAGTGTCATCATCGCCGCCGTCCTATTTCAGCAGCGGCAGCGAGCCGGTCAGCGAGCGCACCAGAGCCGCCGGGCCATGCAGGCAGAGGCCGAGATAGCGCAGCTCCTCCTGCCGGGTGGCGGCGAGGCGCCTGCTGTAATCGTCGTAGCTCTTGGCGCGCTGGGCGATGTCGGTCATGCCGACGACCCCCAGCCCCTCGGCCTCCCGGTCCGCCGCCTGCCGGCGCAGCACGCGCAGGCCATCGGCATCCGACACCAGGATCGGCATCACGATGGTGGTGATGCCGGGATGGCCGACGCCGTCGGCATCCTGAAGGTCGCAGCCCACCAGATCGGGCCGCAATTTCCCCAGTGTCATCGACAGGGCGGCGGCGGTGTTGGCGATCAGCCCCGGCGGCAGGGCATGGTCGATGATGAAGGCGCAGCGTGTCACGTCGGCTTTCCCTGTGTTGGACCCCAAGGTCGGGCCGGCGGACTTTTGCGGGTCGGGCGGGGACGGGTATTGAAGGAAATTGCCCACCGCCCGGCGGTATCGCTGTCGCTCAGATGCCGACCTCCACCGCCGCATTGACGACGTAGATCTGTTCGTTGCGGTCGTTCTTGTCGGCCAGGAAGATGCCGCTCGGCGCCAGCATGCCGCCGCTGGTGACATGGATGCTGACCGCGCCATAGGGGAAGACGGCCTTCACCGCCTCGTGGTCCAGCCGGTCGGCATCGGCCGGCACGGCGAGGTGGACACGCACCTGCATTTTGCCGGTGTCGCCGTCCACCAGCGCCCGCATGCCCGGCATCGAGTTGCGCTCTATGGCGTTGCGCACGGCGCGGATGGCGGCCTTGGTCACGTCCTGGCCGTGCAGATCCACCCCCATGCCGAGTTCCACGAACATCACCTGCTTCATCGCGCCCCTCTCCATCGCGTTGGGCCTTCCTGTCGGTGTCGGAGTAGGGGAATGATGGCGCGGACCCACGGCAAGGGCCAGGGGGGCGGCGGCGGATTTTCGGGGGGTGGAAGGCGCTCCTGCCTCCCCATCATTCCATCGGCAACCCGACGTAATTCTCCGCCAGCGCCGTCATGGCGGCGCGGGAGTGGACCAGATAGTCCAGTTCCGCCAGATGAACGCGCTGCTCGAAGGGCGATTCCCGCTCGTTCCGGTGCAGCATGGTGGTCATGTACCAGGAGAAGCGCTCCGCCTTCCAGATGCGGCGCAGGCAGGTGGCGCTGTAGCCGTCCAGCCCCTCGGTGCTGCCGGACCTGTAGTAGGCGGTCAGGGCGCGCGACAGCACTGCCACGTCGGCGACCGCGAGGTTCAACCCCTTGGCGCCGGTCGGCGGCACGATGTGGGCGGCGTCGCCGGCGATGAACAGGCGGCCATGCCGCATCGGATCGCAGACGAAGCTGCGCATGGCGATGATGCCCTTCTGGAAGATCGGCCCCTCCGTCAGCGTCCAGCCGCTGTCGTCCTCCAGCCGCCGGTGCAGTTCGGACCAGATGCGGTCGTCCGACCAGCTGGCGATGTCGTCCCTGGGATCGACCTGGATGTATAGCCGCTGCACCTCGGGCGAGCGGGTGCTGAGCAGGGCGAAGCCGCGCTCGTGGTTGGCGTAGATCAGTTCGGGGTGCGACGGCGGCGCCTCGGTCAGGATGCCGAGCCAGCCGAAGGGATAGACCATCTGGTATTCGCTGCGGGCGGCGGCGGGGATCGCCTGCCGGCTCGGCCCGTGGAAACCGTCGCAGCCGGCGACGAAGTCGCAGCGCAGTTCCTCAGTCGGTTCTTCCGGGCCACGGCGGAACCGCACGCGCGGCGCCTTGCCGTCGAGGTCGAGGAACCGGACGTCGGACACGCCGAACAGGATGGTGCCGCCATCCTCCAGCCGGGAAGAGACGAGGTCGCGGATCACCTCGTGCTGGGCATAGACGGTAACGCGCTTGCCGCCGGTCAGCTCCGCCATGTCGATGTGGTGGCTGCGGCGGTCGAAGCGCAGCGTGATGCCGGAATGGAAGTGGGCCTCCCGCATCATGCGCTTGCCCAAGCCCATGTCGTTCATCAAATCGACCACCCACTGCTCCAGCACGCCGGCGCGGATGGTGCCCTCGATCTCCTCGCGGCTGCGGTGTTCGAGGATGATCGACTCGATGCCCTGGCGGTGGAGCAGATGGGACAGGAACAGGCCGGCCGGGCCGGCGCCGATTATGGCGACCTGGGTTCGGGTCGATATGTTGGGATGCATGTCTCTCGTCCTCCGTTGGGGACCGGGGCAGGTGCGGTTCTGCAAATTGTTTCCCACACCAATCATTGGTGTTCATGCTATTCCCGGGCTGGAGGGGCGGACATAGACGAACCGGCGAAAGGCTTGTACTTTTCAACAGATGCCCGACGGAGCCCCGTGCGATGTCCGCCCACCTCGTCCACAGCGCAGAACCCATTCCCCGCTATTGGCTGTACGGCGAACCGCCGGCGGTGCCTGAGCTGCGCTTCGTCCATATCGAGACGATTCCGGAACGGATGCGCTTGTACAATTGGGAGGTCCGCCCGCATCGCCATGACGGGCTGAGCCATGCCCTGCTGGTCGGGGAGGGCGGCGGGCGGCTGACCGCGGACGGGGTGGAGGTGACGTTCCGCGCCCCGGCGCTGATCGTCGTGCCGGCGCAGGTGGTGCACGGTTTCCGCTTCGATCCCGGCACCGACGGGCATGTGCTGACCATGTCGGAGGGGTTCCTGACCGGCGTGCTGGCGGCCGCACCGGAGGCGGAGCTGCGCGACGCTCCGGCCCTGCCGCAGGCCTGGAACCTCGAGGCCGGTTCGGACGGGGCGGCGGCGCTGGACCGCTGCTTCGCCGAAATCAGGCGGGAGTTCCGCGCCCACCATGTCGGCCGGGCCAGCGCCATCGCGGCGCAGGTGATGCTGCTGCTGGTCGCCGCGGCACGGCTGGCGGCCGACCGGCGGCGGGACAGCGCGGACCGCGACGGGCAGGGGGTGTCGCCCGACCTCAGGCTGCTCGCCCGGCTGCGGCCGATGATCGACGAGCGGTTCAGCCAGCATTGGCCGGTGGAGCGCTATGCCGCGGCGCTGGGCGTCACGCCGGGCCGGCTGAACGCCGCCTGCCGCCGGGTCACCGGCCTGTCGACCCTGCAGCTGGTGCATGCCCGGCTGATGCTGGAGGCGCGGCGCTCGCTGATCTACACCGGCCATGGCATGGCGGAGATCGGCTATGCCCTGGGGTTCGAGGATCCGGCCTATTTCTCCCGCTTCTTCACCAAGCGCGAAGGGCGGTCGCCGCAGGCGTTCCGCCGGGCGCATGCGGATGGCGGAACGGGAGGCAGCCTTGACGGGAACGGCCTTGACCGGACCGGGGGCGTCTCACCACAGTAACAGCCTTGCGTCCCATGGCGGGGATGCGGACCGATTCAATGCTTGGGCCCGGTGTGCGGGAAAAGGTGGTGGCGATGGACAGCCTGGACGTCACGATGCGCGAGCCGGCCGAAACGGTCGAACAGTCGCTGTGGCGCCGCCTGCGCGCCGATGCCGTCCGGGTGGCGGAGGAGGAGAGCGGCCTCGCCCCCTTCCTCTATGACGCGGTGCTGGCGCGCGGCGGCTTCGGCCCGGCGCTGGCAGCCCTGCTGGTGCGCAAGCTGGCCGACCGCGCCATGCCGGAGGACCGGCTGGCCGCCGTGGTGCGCGACGCGATGGAGGCCGACCCGGCCATCGTCGAGGCCGCCGCCGCCGACCTCGCCGCCATCCTGGCGCGCGACCCGGCCGCCGACGGCTGCCTGACGCCCTTCCTTTATTTCAAGGGCTACCATGCCCTGCAATGGCACCGCGTCGCCCATTGGCTGTGGCGGGGCGGCCGGCACGACCTTGCCCATTTCCTGCAAAGCCGGGTGTCGGAAGCCTTCGCCGTCGACATCCACCCGGCGGTGCCGGTCGGGCGCGGCGTGTTCATCGACCATGGCACCGGCGTGGTGATCGGCGAGACGGCGGTGATCGGCAACGACGTGTCGATCCTGCAGAACGTCACGCTGGGCGGCACCGGCAAGGAGCATGGCGACCGCCACCCGAAGGTGCGCGACGGTGTTCTGCTGTCGGCCGGGGCCAAGGTGCTGGGCAACATCACCATCGGCGCCCATGCCAAGGTCGGCGCCGGCAGCGTCGTGCTGAAGGACGTTCCCGGCTGCGCCACGGTGGCCGGTGTGCCGGCCAAGGTGGTCGGCTGGTGCCGCGACGAGCCGGCCCCGGCGCTCACCATGGACCAGAGCCTGCAACAGGGCGACTACAGCATCTGAGCATCCTCTTCGGCGCTCCGTCCCTCCGCTGTCACCGGAAATCCGCCGTCATTGTGCCTATATGCAGGAGGGCGGGCGGGAAGCCCGGAGCCGAGGGCAGGGCGTGAGGGCCGTGAGGGTGTTGCTGGCATTTCTGTTGACGCTGGTCCTGCTGCTGGCCGGGCCTGTGTTCCTGCTCGCTTCCGGCGCGGTGCCGACCGCCGTCGACTGGAGCCGCATCGACCGCAGCCCGGTCGGTCTCGCCCCCGATGCGGCGACGACGCCGGAGGCGGTGGTCCAGGTCTATGCCGCCCGCGTGCTGTCCTGGCGCGGCGCCTTCGGCGTGCATCCCTGGTTCGCCGTGAAGCCGGCCGGCGCCCGCAGCTACACGGTCTACGAGGTGATCGGCTGGCGCGCCTACCGCGGCCTGTCGGTGGTGTCCGTCAGCAACCGCGACCCCGACGGCCGTTGGTTCGGCGCCCAGCCCGCCCTGCTGGCGGAGCTGCGCGGCCCCGCAGCCGAAGCCGCCATTCCCAAGATCGCCAAGGCCGCCGCCGCTTATCCCTATGCCGGCGAGTACCGCGTCTGGCCCGGCCCCAACAGCAACACCTTCGCCGCCTGGGTCGCCCGCGCCGTGCCGGAGCTTCGGCTCGACCTGCCATCGACGGCGCTGGGCAAGGATTATCTCGGCCGCGGCCTGTTCGCGCGGGCACCGAGCGGCACCGGCTGGCAGATCAGCCTGTTCGGCGTCGCCGGCCTGCTGCTTGCTCTGGAGGAGGGTGTGGAGCTGAATGTGCTGGGGCTGACCATCGGCATCGACCCGCTGGACCTTGCAGTGAAACTGCCGGGCATCGGACGGGTTGGATGGTTCAACGAGAAGCCGCTTTAAAAGAAGCGGAAGAATTCGATTTGAGGAGGGGAGAGCACGGCCAGTTGGCTTGACCGAAGAACACCATCTGCGCCTTGAGCATGTAAGGGGAGATGGTGCCCAGGGACGGAGTTGAACCGCCGACACGGGGATTTTCAGGACCCACAGGGATTTTTATTCCGATCAGGAAAATCAATACTTCCAGAGCTTGGCTTTAGTCTCTCGCCACAAATCCGCCACAGCGAGCTATCTCAGCCCCTCGCGAAGAACGTGCCCATAGACTCGCAGCGTGAAACCGGCGTCGGCGTGCCCGGCCTGTTCGCTTACGACGTGGATGTTCTCCCCCGCTGCCAGCCGCTCGGAAATGCGGTAGTGCCGCAGCGAATAGAGCGGGTATCGGCCCTCCAGTCCAGCATCTTCCAGCACCGCGCTCCAGGCGCGGGCGGTCAGGTTGCTCAACGACACCGGAGCCCCGGTGCGCGTCGGGAACACCAGCGCATGTGGGTTCTTGCTCGGTGGTTGCCGGATCATCAGCCACTCCGCCAACACGTCGAACAGCAGGTCGGGAGCATCGATCATGCGATAGGCGTTCGCTGTCTTCGGCGCGCCGATCAGCCCGTCCTCGTCCGCCCCCTGGATCACCCGGACCTGCCCGCGGCTCGGGTGGAGACCGGTCTCAGCCAGGGCGCGAACCTCCGACGGCCGGGCGCCGCTCCAGCGGAGCGTCGTCAGCATGGCATAGAAACGCTGCCAGTCCCGATCATCCCGGCGCTGCCGCAGCGCGCGCTCGATGGCCTGCATTTCGCGGATGGTGGGGATCTCGGGGCGGCGCTGCCGGCGGTTGCTGTCGACGATGGAGACGTCGGCCGCCGGGTTGAGGACCATCTGTCCCCGCAGCCGGGCCTCTGCCAGGGTAGACCGGAGGTCGGTCAGGCACTTCTTGGCGGTCGGCCTGGCACAGCGCTTCAGCAGCTCATCGCGGAACTCGACCACCCGCGGCGTCGTGAGCTGCGCCAGGAGAACGTCGCCCAGCAGAGGCCTGATGTGGTTTTTGGCCCGCTCTTTGTACTTTCGCAGCGTGGCCGGGGAGACCGGTTCCCGTCCGTGCCTACCGACGGTCTCGACCGTCTCGATCCAGGTGTCCAGGGCCTTGTCGACGGTGATGCTGTCGCGCTCATGGATGTGGCGACCGTCCGCCACCTCACCGCCGATCCGGCCGGTGAAGGCCTTGGCCGCCTTCAGGGTGGGGAAGGACTTGTAGCGATAGGCGCCCCCGGCATCCTTGTAGCGCACCTGATAGCTGACGCCGGCCGGGCCGGTACGCTTCCTGATGTCGGTCATCTGGCGTGACGCTCCTCAACCCGCCGGGCCCTGGCCGTCTGCGGAGCGACGGCATCTTGGCTGGGATACAGCCTTTCCAAGTCGGATTGTCGCACGATCAGGCACTTGCGGATCGGGCACTTCGCGGCGGGGATCGCACGCTTTCCTTCAGCATCCGGCTCCATCGCCCGGCGAACCTGTCGGTCGTTCAGGGTGACGCCGCGTTCCGCAAGCCATTCGCGGACCTGCTGGCGGTCCAAGTACTTCTCAACCATTCGCTATCTCTCCCATGCGCTTTCCCTGTGGCTCGGTCACGCCGGCTCCTGTTCACCGAGAGTCATCATCCGGAGGAAGGCGGCCATGTCGCGGTCGACCAGGGCCGGCGCGCCGCCATGCCGGGCTTCGGCCAGCCGGCGGTGCGCCTCTATCAGCCTCGTCCGGTTCTCTGGGCTCGGGTCTTGGTCGAAGGCGAGGGCGGCCTCGCACTTCGCCTTGGCCGCCTCCACCCGCTCCGCGTCGCTGACCCGCCGGCGGGGGAAGGTGATGATCGTTCCCATCACACAGGCTCCCCGCGATCCAGAGCGCGTTCCAGATCGGCGTATTGGTCGGGTTGGGCGATATCGCTATCGGGGGCGTAGCCGGCGACGATCCGCAGGCTATCGGGCCGGTGGCGGAGCACCCACCACCAGAACCGGAAATACAGCTCGCAATGGGCTCCGTCCCGGTCATCGGGGTTGAGTTCCATCCGGCGGGACCGCCAGCCATGCCAGAAGGCGCGGCTGTGTTTCCGTCCCGGTTCGCGGCTGTCGGGGTTCTCGGCCAGCCGCCGCCCGGTCGCGACCTGGGCTTCGTCAAGACGAGCGAGGTCGCACAGCGTGCGCACCGGGACCTTGATGCCACGCGCCCACAAGGCGTCGTAGCTCGCCAGCGTGGCCGCGTGGTGGGCGGGGGCCTTCGGATAGGCCGGCACCGCATCCAGCGCGCCGATCATGGCATGCAGGAAGCATCGAGCCTCTTCGCCGGTCTGCATCACGCCACCGCCGGGCAGAGGCGTTTCGCATCGGCGAGGCCCTTGTCGTAGGCCTTCACCAGCGAGGCGATCAGGGCATCCTGCACCGACAGTCCGACCAGCTTCCTCATCTTGCTGGCCTGCTCGCACAGGACGGTGCAGTCGGTGCCGGACAGGGCCTTGATCAGCCGGTCCTCGTCCAGCCGGTCGCGGTACTGCACCACCAGCGTCACCACCGCCTCGATCACCGGGCCGCGGAGCTGGTCGGGCACTTCCCGATAGGCGCTCGCCAGGGCCGACAGGGCGCGCACCACCGGCCGCTCACCGTGCTTGGCGATCAGCTTGCGGATGGTCGCCACCGACTGCGTGTGGCGGGGCGGCAGGCGCTTGGAGGTGTTGCTGATGTGATAGGCGATCTCGATCCCCGACCGGGTGCAGACGTTGAGAACCTGGACGGCGTCCGGGTCACCGGCGATCAGCTTGCCGCGAAACATCTGCAGGGTAGTCATGGGCGTGCGGTCGGCGTTGACCGCGACGAACACCTTGGCCTGTTCCTTCACTTCCTCGGTGCGGATGATCCAGCAGGGCAGTTCATCGACCTGGGGGTGGAGGAGGGCGGCGGCGGCGCGGTGCTGGCCGTCGACCACGGCGAACAGGTCGCCGCCGATCTCCGTCACCGTCAGCGGCTGGCACTTCTCCCAGCGCCACCGTTCGACCATCCGCTTGATCTGCGTCTTCGATTTGTCGGAGAGGTTCCGCTGATAGCGCGGGTCGATCCGCAGGGCATCCTTCGGCAGCCAAGCGAAGACCGGCATCGGGCCGAGGTCCCTGGAGGGCTCCAGGTCGCGGAAGGCCAGTTCGGTCACCTGGACCGGAGCGTCATCGCGGCGTTCGACGACGGCGACCTCTTCCGGGCCGGCGGTGGTGCCGGAGACGCAGTCGGCGATCTCCGTCAGCGACCAGGGGGCGAGCATTCCGTCCATGTCATGGTCCTCCCTTCTCCGGTCAGGCTGCCGGCGCGCTGCGTCGCATGCCGAGCAGCCGGTCGATCTCTTCGTGCAGGGCCTGTTCGCATCCCGGCTCGAAGCGCTCCGCCAAGGTGGAGAAGTCCAGCCGGCACAGTGCTTCCAGTTCCGCCTCGGACAGGCTCTCGGCCTTCTCGGGCAGCATCACGCGGGCGAGGGCGATCATGCTGGCGCCGTAGATGATGCGGACGGCACTGTCCCGTGCCCCATCGGAGAAGGAGGGCAGCAGAGGCACCAGCCTCTCCCGCAGCGGTGGGCCGTGCTTCGCCCGATCCTCGGCAGCCTTCTTCGCCTTGTGCTCCTCCTCTTGCCGGCGATAGCGCTCCGACACTTCGGCGCGATAGGCTTCGACCGCCGTGAGCAGCCGCTGGACGGCGCTGTCCGGGAGGTGGCCCAGCTCGGCCAAGACTGCACGCTCTTCCTCCGACAGGATGGCGCCGGGGGTGAGGCGAAGGTCGCCTTTGTCGTCGTAGACGAAAGCACAGGCGAACGCGCCGTAGGCATCCAGTGAAGCCAGGACGGCGCCCATGCGGTTGGACGCGTCGCTCTGGGCGGCACGGTAGGCCGCAGCCAGGGCGAAGAGTTCGCCACCCTCGGCGAGCGTGAAGAGGCGCAGCAGGTCGGCGGGCTTCTGATCGACGATCTGGTCCGGCTTGGCGGTCAGCGTGTCCCGCCATTCCGCATCGCTGCCGGGGCGCTCGACCGCCGCCGGCTCCACCACGACCGCCAGACGGCCCAGCGCGATCAGGTCCGGCAGAAGGCCGTGGTCGAAGCCCTGGAGCGCATGCTCGTCGCTCTCCAGCAGGCAGCGCATCTTCAGCATGCGGTCGGCGTCCGTCACCGCCGTGAAGCCCGTCACCCGGTCGCGCAGCACCCCTTCCAACTGGTCGGCCGCGCTGCCGAAACTGGACGTGGCGTCCTCTTCGTCCCCACAGGGAAGATCGCCGGTGATCTTCCAGAACAGCGACGACACCGTGTGTGCCCGGCGCCAGTCCAGATAGGCCGCGCGCAGGGCCGGGGAAATCGTCGAGCCGACGAAGGAGGCGGGCGCGTCTTCGGCGACGGGCTTGGAGATCGGCAGCAGGCTCATGCGGTCCTCCCGTTGAGAATGGCGTCCATAGCCTCGCTACCGAGGCGCTGGCGGCAGTGGTCGGTGATCTGGTCGATGGCGTCGGCGCGGTCCGTGGGGGAGGCGAGCGCCAGCAGGCGGAACAGCCGGCGCACCGGCGGGCAATTGGAGCGGTTGGCCTGATGCAGCCAGAAGGGATCGACCGGACTCGCCAGCAGAGCGTCGGCGGGATCGGCCTGGACCGGAGTGGGCGAGACGTAACTCATGCTTTGCCCTCCTCCGGCTTGCGGCTGGCCGCCTGATCCGGGGTGACGATGCCGGCCGGGTTCCCGTCCAGGTCGATGCGGACGGCACCGGAAACCAGCGCGGCCCGGTACTTCGTGCCGAGGCAATAGTCCCGGACGGCACGCTCGATCCGATTGCGGGACAGCGGTTGCCCATCCTCTCCGATGACGCCGCGGGCGATGATGTCGGCGGTGATGCCGACTTTCAGCGGGCGTTTCGGTGCCTTGGACTTCTGGGGATTGAAGCAGGCCGGGAAGCTGTGGGCCAGGGCGCGGCGGTCGGCCCGCAGGCCGGTGCAGCGCTTCGTTCCGGCGGCGGCATCGTCCTCCGCCACCATCCGTTCCAGTTCCAACAGCATCACGCGCTGACGGTCCGGGGTCATGCGGTTCCACAGGGAGGACATGCGGGCGGTGACTGCGAGGCGCTTGTCCGCATCGTCCGCGACAGGGGTTCCGGGGGTGTCGTCCGCCAGCGGCGGCGTGGTCAGCATCTTCATGGGGGAGCCTCCGAAAAGGTCGCGGCCGGGCGTTACGCCGCCGGCTGCGCGGGGTCGGTGGTGTCGGTCAGCTCGGCCAGAAGGTGGCCGTATCCGGTCGCCTCCAGCGTCTGGCGGATGGAGCGGACGGCGTCGGCGAGGCCGTCCTTCATGGCCCGCGGCGTCCGGAAGTTGGCGCGGTCCTTCAGCAGGGCGTCGAGCTTGATGGCGATGGCGGCCAGCAGCCCGGCGAACCGGCCGTCCAGCATGGAAGCGGCTTCCGTCTCGGCATCCTCCCCGGTGCGGGCGGTGATGCTCCCAGGCACCATTCCCGCTTCGGCGAGGACGGCCTCCAACTCGTAGAGATCGGGCATGGCGGAGCCGGTGCGCAGGGCGGTGGTGACGGAGGCGAGGGCCTTCAGCACCATGGGCAGGGCCGACACCATGCCGACCAGATCGGCCCGGCGGGGACCGGTGATCTCCACCAGTCCGAAACCGTCGAAGGTGATGGAGCAGCGGTCGCCCTTGTGGATGGTGATCGGCCGGGGCGGGATCATGCCCGCTTGAGCGGCCGGTGGACTGGTGTCGATCATGGACGGGGCACCTTGCGGGCAAGGGGAGGGCGTTGCCGCGAGCAGGGCGCGCGGCGGAACGCTGTCGGTCGTCGTGGAAAGCGGTGGAGCGCCGGACGGGCGGTCAGTGCGCCGTGTTGCCGGCCGGTGCGAACAGGGCGTCGTAATCCACGCCCAGCTTGGCGGCGATCTCCCGCACCACCTTGTCGTCCCAGTACTTCGCGAGGTCGCGGACGATACAGCGCGGAATGTTGTCGGCCGGGGTGAAGCCGAGGGAATAGGCGCCGGGGAGGTTCATCGCCCTGACCAGCCGGCCCGCCTCGGCCATGGTGCGGGCGTCTACCAGAACGCCTTGAATGGGCCGGCCGAGCATGTCGTTGGCGCTGACATGCCATTGCCGGAACGGAAGGCCGGCCAGTTCCGCTTCCGTGGGGGCCGTGTCGGGCGGCATCGGGTTGACGGGATCGTCCTCCTGCATCTGGGCACATGCTTCGTCGAACACGGCGTTCCAGATGCGGACGAACTCGGGGTCGTCGAGAGGCTTGCCCAGTTTCTGCGACAGGCGCAGTTCGGCGATGTCCGCGTACTCGTCCGACGCCCAGCTATCGCCATCGAACTGGTCGAACTTGGAGGCCAACATCCGGGCGAACAGACGGAGTTCCGGCGAGAGGGTAACTGTGTCGGCCATCGCTCAGACCCTCCGCTCGGTGGTTTCGGGCAAGCTCATCTCGTGCTGGACCTGGGCGTTGGAGAGGTCGATGCGCAGGCCGACCTTGCCGTAGACTTCCTGGATGTTCGACAGCATGGCGCGGGAGCCGCCGACCTTGCCGACCCGGTCGAGCGCCTTGGTGGCGGCGTTCAGTTCATGCACCCGTACGCGGCGCTCCGCGAGGCTCGGGGCGGGAGTCGGCGGGGCGATCAGCCCCTTCTCGTAGGCGTCCAGCTTCTTGATGACGCCGATCACCAGTTCCGTGGCTTTCGGCGTCTCGGACTTCGCCGCGATGAAGATGGCTTGGTTGCGGTTCAGCAGGTATTCGGTGACGGGGTTACCGCGCACCACCCGCGCCACCGTGGCGCACGTACCGAACTGCTGGAGCGGTTCGAGGTGGCGTTCGATCAGCTTGCGAATGTCGCGCGGCCGGTCGAATTCCAGATCGCGGCCGAGAGTGATGTCCCGGATGCGGGCCTCGCCGTCGATGGCGACGATCTCGTCCGTGGTGCCGGCTTCGTCGTCGAAGGAAAGCAGCGTGACGTTGCCGGTGTCGGAGCCGTTCAGGGCCGGCTCATGCCCATCTTGGGAACCCATGTCCACACTCCCGATGATGGGGCGGCGACTCGAAGGTTAGGGAGCGCCTGCCGTGTGAGGATGCAAAGGATATTGCAGGACGCAGCGTAATGCGTCAAGACGTAAATCGCAAAGCGAATTTAGAAATTGCATTCATCGCAATTCGGCCTTGGATCGCCTGGAGTCGACGCCGGGCGGGCGTGGGAATGCGCCCGCCCGGTCATGTCAGGCTGCGATGCCGGACAGGCGTTCCGCGTCCCGGATCAGTTCCCACAGCAGACGGGTCCGGTCGTCGCTGTAGGGCTGGGGGCCGAAGCGGTGTTCGGTGCCGTCCAGTTCGGCGGACAGGTTCCAGGCGAGCCGGAGCCGTACCGCCAGACCGGCCGGCGTGCGAGGCACCAGCACCGCGACTTGGTCCTGCACAGCCGCATAGCGGGCGCACAGAGCGTCGCGGGCCTCGTCGCTGTCGGCGCTGTAGAGGGCGGCGACTAGATCGTCCATCTCCCGGCCGAGCGCCAGCAGGGCGGCGTCGGGGTGGGAAGACAAAATTAGGGATGGAGGAGGGTGAAGGGAGGTTGGCGCCACACAAGCCGTCACTGTTCCCGTCAGGATTCCCCGGCGGGTCAAAACATTCATGTTCATGGGTGCGATCCTCTACTGACGCACGAGGCGCGTTTTTTGCGATCCGAACTCTAGGTCTTCTTGCTGTGGCGCTCCCAATTGACTGAAGTTTTCACAGGTTTTTTGTTGAGCACCCGCGAGGAGCCTATGACGTCGTCGATGAGTTGTCGGTTCAGGGCAGTCACTGACTAACTCCCCTTACAGCGCATGTGCACAATTTACGCACAGGTGCCGATTGTGCGCAAACGCTTTTCGGCATCCTTGCGCTTTTTCTGCACAGCTTATATAGTCGGGATATGGAGATCTCCCCAGCCCAATGCCGCGCTGCCCGCGCTCTAATCGATATGACACAATTGCAACTTGCTGATGCAAGTGGTGTCAGCATTCGAACAATCGTGCATTTGGAAAAAGGATCGCGAACGTTAGTTCCTGCTAACTTCGCAGCTCTTAAGCGTGCACTGGAAGAAGCTGGGGTGGTCTTTATATTTGAAGGAACGCAAGGTGTTGGTGTCAGATTACGATCGGAAAAGCTAGACGAGCCTGAGCGAAAAGGTTTGATCGATAGAATATTTGGGGCGGGTCGTGGCATGCCGCCTCGGTGAGTCGCCTCAACCAATAAGCGTGTCTCCACCGTTCCCGCCAAGATGCTCCGGCGGGTCGAGATATGGCGATGCATAGGCGTTTACTCCATCGCGGGAGCGTGGTGGACGCTGGAGCCGCCCAGGCCGTTGGGGCGGAGAAGGGGCAGGGTGGCCGGTGCGCCGCCGGAACCGCCCAGCAGCTTTGCCAGCTTGGTGAGGCCCTTCGGGGTGACGAAGACCTGATAGACGGCCTTGTCGGACCCGTCCGGCCGCTCGACCGTGTCGGTCTTCATGTAGAGGTAGCCGGCGTTGACCTTGTCTTGATAGGCCATGCGCTGGTTGCCGCGCTTGTAGGTCCAGCCGTTGGTGTCGCACCACTTCATGAACCAGTGCGGGGAGACCTGGAGAGCCTTGGCCGCCAGCGTCATGTTGACGTTGCCGTCGGCGTTGGCGATCCGGTCGAAGGCTGCGACAGTTTCGGTTGCCGCCTCTGCCACCTTCTCGGCTTCGATGGCCCGGCGCTCCGCCTCGATCCGCTTGGACAGGTGGTCGGCCAGCAGGTGTTGCAGGACCAGCGGGTCCGACAGGTCAGGGAGAGCTGGCCCTTCCTTCGCGCGGCGCTCGCATTCGATGAAGTAGAGCCGGGCCTGCTTGCCCTTCTCGTTCCGCTCCACCATGGCGAGTTCCTTCGCCATGTCGATGGTGCCGTGATACTCCTTCGCCGGACGGCCGCCTTGGCTTTCGCTCAAGAATGAGCGGAAGTCCTTACCGTCCTCGAAGCCATAGTCGGCGATGCGGCGGGCGATCCAGTCCTTGAATGCGGTCTGCACCTCAAGGAAGGCGTGCAGGTCGCGTAGATTCACCGTGCGCACCGACTGTCCGCCGATGTCGCTGTCTCCCATGGGGATCAGGCTGTTGCCATTGCCGCCGCTATGTCCCATATTGGAACTCATCACTTGCTCCTTTTGTGAGTGTCAAAGCCGATATCAGCGCCGCTTCCTACGGCCCGCGCTGATGTCGGCTTTTTCGTTTCAGGCCGCCGCATGGCTAGCCTTTGCGTTCTCCGCATCTAGTCCAGCCTTGATGAGACGGCGAACCGCTTCACTGCGGCTCGGTACGCCTGGTTGACGCCCCCTCCAGATATCTATGCATTCCAGCAGAGCCGCGGGAAACCGCATCTCCTGCCGGCGTGAGTGTTCGATGACGATCGGTCTCACCATACGCATCCCACTAGTTACGTAACTTCCGTTTACGGTTATGGCTCCGATTGACTCTCCAGTCAATAGGACTTACGTAACTCCCGTAAACAGGGGGTCGCAGTGTCACAGAAACTCACTGAGCGGTTTGAGATGCGCCTGTCTGAGAACGGCGTGGTGCGCCTTGATGAGTGGCGGCGCGAACAGAGGGATCTACCGTCCAGGGCAGAAGCAATCCGACGGCTGGTTGATTACGGACTTGAGTTTCGCGAAGTTGTTGAGTTCGCAGCCGAAGCGACTAGGCTTCTCCTTGAGTTGAAGAATAGCGATAGGCTAACGCCAGAAGAGTGGGAGCGTTTGGAATCTTTACTGGTCGACTACGCCCGCGGCGTTACCAACGGCGCCATTTTTTCTGTCCCAGGTATGGGCAATGAGCTTAGCCATCGTCTTCAGGCTTACACAGAGATGGCCAGTGTGCAGCGATCTATAGCAGATAGCAAACCAGCGGAGGATGGTAGTCAATCAGGCTTGGAGCGTACTATCGACTACGCTAAAGACTCGCACATCAGCCCTGACGCCTATGTTCGTTCGGTCGGCAAGCCTACGCGCCAGAAGTTTCCCAAGCCGCCGAAGAAACTGTGAAAGCCCTTTAGAGACACTTCAATTTCTACTTTTCATTATGTTTATTCCAAGGTGATCGCTTGCAGAACCCATGGCTTTTACATGTAGATCTCTTCTGGGAGATACCGGTATGGAAGAGGCGTGGATGCTTGTTTAGAATTTCGTAATGAAATAACGCCTAAAATATGACATAACTCGGTTTCACGCTCCCCATTTAGGAGATGCACCGTGACGGATGCAATTCGTTCATATCTCGATGCGCAAGAAAAATATGAGAATGTTTCCAATGATTTGGCAAACATAGTAAATATTCTTGAGAGTGTTTCCAAGAATATAAAGCAAAATCCTGGTGGTTTCAGCTTTTCTAACACAAAATGTGGCCTTCCCCCCTCTGCCATATTTGCAACAATGGGTAACTCTATAAATGCAAATGATTGGAAAAGTGCTGAAGAAATTCAGCAGCTTCTCTCGCAATGGCATGCGGCAAGAGATAGCGTGCGCAACGCATGGAATGCTGTGCCTGTGCAGGATAGGAAGCATCTGCATGAGCCAAAATTCTAGCATGCGCATGGCATGAAGCCGTGAATATGAAGGGCCGCTCCGGTGGAACAGCCCTTCATGTATCAGACACAAGTAGGCCTGTTAGGCAATCGGTGGCAAAGGAGTATGCGTCGGGAAAGTGAGAAGCCGTCGATAGGCCTCCTTTGCGCGTTCAAGCTGCCCACACCGGAGGTCGCGCATCACCCCCTTGATGAGCTGCCCCTCTGGATAGCGCGTGCGCAGAAACGCCGCACAGCGGGGGACGAGGCCATAAGGGACTGACGACGGAGCCATGTGGGACAGGAGGCGGCAGCGCTATTGCTGATACACCAACTATGAAGTCTTTGATCCGACGAATACAATCACCAAATTGGTGATTTTCATCACTTGTGCGTCCAGATGAGGACCGTCGATCTGAGGTGTCCATGAGCGAGAACGACAACTTCCCCAACGACCCGTCTCTGCCCGAGGTGGACGGGTGGATCATAAACCTCAAGGGGAGAAGGGTGCAGCGCAAGGGCAGCCGGGCCTACCTCTCCCTCTATGAACTCGCCGAAGGCGGCTATTCAGCCAGCACGATGTCTGGCGTCGATCCGGCCGCTGAAGATCCTTTTGCGGTCGCCAGGGCCGCGTGGGCAGCTCTTCAGAAATACCTGCATTCTCAGCCGCATTGATCCACCCACGAGAAAGAGCCACTCCGGTAGAGCGGTCCTCCTTATAGCAAGAAAGTTTCTATTCGATACCAAATATTGTTAACGATCTTCCAAATTCACTATCGTTGTTATTGTTTAATCTTCGGCAATACCGTTGAAGAGCGCTCCCGTGCCAACTGATTTCCTCGGTAAGCTTGGAACTTAAATGCAGCACGAAACACTGTCATTGTGCTTGCGGCAGAAAGGAGAATTGCATAAATAAACGAAAGAAATGTTACAGAAAATATAGGTATCGACCATTCTGTTCCCACTAAATTCTCAGAAGCTTGTGACGCGAGGCATAAAATGAAAGAAATTATCTGAATGACTATGAAATGCACAAATGTAGCGAAATTTTTAATGTAATCCGTCAATTCGAGATCTACTTTTCTTTTTCCGTCTTCATCCAAAAAATAGGAGACAGCTCCGCCGGGACCCTGGTCAATTTGAGCATCAACAAATCCCTTATCGCTAAAGGCCAATAAGGCAGCAAAAGAAGCAATGGTGAAGCCAAGAATGGTTGGAATACTTCCAGAAACAATTGAATACCACCCTTTAGAGATCCATACTGGCATGAAGACGATGGTAAGCAGCAGTGCCACTCTAAAATAGGCCGAGTTATAAACTGCTGCTAATCCACCATAAGATTTCCAATATCGCTTATAAACGTTTTTAGTACCTGGAGATCCGCTGAAAATTGCACGATCTACAGCTTCGATCATGATGGAAGCTATCTCCCGTACATGTTTTCTCGGATCTCTCATATTCATCGCCTCAATGTTCCCTTTACGTACTCTATCATAGTGCTAATAGGAGATCTAGTGGTTTCGCTCAACCAAAGCGGGCGTCGGAATGGATGATTAATCGTTGCTTCTTCTACTCGTTTCCCTTGAGCATTATATCCATAGGCCTTCACAAAGCCATTTTCTGAAGCGAGCTCTGCAATAACCTGAGTTTCTTCAGAAGGCTTGATCCCCGGTTCGCCCCTTTGCCTCGAAAGGATAATGTCGGTGCGACCAACGTTTTCATGTTCCATTCTAGCCAAAAATCTTGCTTCTGCGCCGTCGTCGTCGTCAGGGTTTGGGCGAATTACCGAAATATGTATTTTGCTAATATCTGGTATTCCCAAAACTTTGCTTAATGCTTCTTTTGTCGGAGTGACGGTTACCTCGACGGTACCAAAGTCTTCCTTCATTTTCTTAAATATGTCGTGATTCAATATGGAGTGAATTGCTCGCCCAATAATTGATGGCCCCACCCTCTCTCCACTCTCATCCTTTGTAATGAAATAAAGTCTATGAGTTTTTGCGATAAAAAGAAATCTTACTTTCTTTAATCCAGGCTTCAGATGTTCTGGTATATTCAGCTCTTCTAGATCTTCTTCATCGGCGGAATCATTTTTCTGTGTATTGAGCCAATCACTATTAAAGTCAATGTCAGTATACAGGAAAATATATCCTGTCAATGCTCGGGTCCCTTGAATGTCTTCTACTTCGCGAAGGGATCCTATCATGGCTTTTTGGTCGCCACGCACTTTACCTACAAGCCCGTTGCGGTATGCAGCGTTCAACAAATCGATATATCGATCTGGGGAGTGTGGCTGAGTAACGATGTTAAGAGAACTGATTTCAATAGTTTTAAGGCGTGCCATATCAACCCTGCTTCTGGCCAAATTCAGCGGTGCTCGCGATCTTACTAATCCTCTAAAGTCTTTGCAATCAGGCGACACAAATTTCAGCGAATTGTAAACCCTTGGGGGTGGCTTGTAAGCAGATCGGCGGAGCAGCAAAAGACCGCCTCGGCCAAGGATGGTACCTTGCTGGTGCGTTGTTCAGGATCACCTCATCACATCCGCCGAGCAAACCACACCACGCGCCCGATGATGTTCACTTCGTCGGCCGTGCGCTCGTAGCGGCCATGGCGCGGGTTGTCGGACGCGATGACGACCCGCGGCGGATCGCTGTTCGGCACAAACTCCAACCGCTTCACCACCACGCCGAAGCCGTCCCACAGGGCGAAGATGCCGGGCGGGGAGGGGAAGCGGTCCTCCAGGTGGACCATCACCCGGTCGCCGCTGACCAGCGTCGGCTCCATGCTGTCGCCCTGGACCGGGATGATCCGGGCGGCTCCGTTGCCGATGCGCAGCTCCTGCCGGAGATAGTCCGGGGGGAACTCCCACAGGCCGGTGATCTTCTCCGTCTCGCTGTAGCTGCCGCCGTCGCCGTTGGGCTGGTAGTCGAGCAGGGCCTCGCCACCGGCGCCCATGCCGGCCCGCACGTCGATCTCGGGGACTGGGATGGTGTCGTCGCTCTCGCCGGCCAGCCGGCGGTCGGCGGGCGGGGCGGGCGGCTCCGGCGGGGTCGAGGCGATGGCGGCCGGGCCTTGGCCCTCGCCGGTCAACAACCAAGCGGCGGAGACGCCGAGAAGCGAGGCGTAGCGGTCGGCAACATCGGCGCGCAGGCCGCGCTCGCCGCTTTCATGCAGGGCATAGGTCGGCTGCGGCACGCCGTGGCTGGCGGCGAACTCCTTGGCGGTCCGATAGCCGGCCGCGGTGCGCGCTAGGCGCAGACGCTGTGCAATGTCACGCTTCATGGAAGTGAGCCTAAAGGTAAGCGGGGCTTACGCAAGCAGCGATAAATTGCGTTACGCATAGCATGGGGTTGACAGAGGAATTGCGTTAAGTCACTCTATGCTGCATGAAAACCTTCATCGACATCATTGCCGAGTGGCCGAGCGACCAAGCCTTTGCCGAGGACGCCGGTGTGACCGCGTCGCTGGTGGTGGTCTGGCGCCATCGAAACAGCGTCCCGGCCAAGTGCTGGCGCAAGCTCGTGCGTGGTGCGGTGCTGCGCGATCTGCCGGTGACGCTTGAGGCGTTGGCGATTGCTGCCGAAGACCGGCCGAACTGGACCCGTCGCGGCAAGGGCGCCCGACGCTCGGCCCGCAGGCCAGCGGCCCGCCGGACCCGGAGAAAGACAACGGCGCCCCAGGGGACGGAAACCCAGGGCGCCGCGGTCTGATCAATCGTGCCGGCGGCGGGTACGAACCGTCCCGGCACATGAGGAAGGAGGATCGGGTGGGTGCCTTCCCAGGACAGATTTGCCGCTTCGCCCGGTCCAGGGCAATGCGCGCGATGGTGGTGCGGCCGGTGCAAACGGCTCAGCCCCTCTCACGCACGCGCACGCGGTCAGTGGGCCGCCGGCCTGCGGGTCGCCCGCTCCGCCAGGACCTTCACGCGCCCCTTCAGTGCCAGCAGGTCTCGCCGCTCGCCGGCCGGCAGCAGCTCGGCCATCAGCGTCATGCGGGCCAGGACTTCCTCGGTGTGCTGGGTGAACTCGGTGCCCAGGCTGTCGGTCATCGTCGCTGTCTCCATCCCGGTTCGGCCGGTCCATCCGGCGGCTTCGAAAAAGGCGCCCGTCCGAAGACGGGCGAGGTTCCCAACGTCAACGATGAGGCATCCGCCTCTCCGTGCCCGAACCATGGCATGGGGAGTTGTGCCGGATGCATCACAACCAGCAGGTCAATCCGCCAATGTCTGTGACGGATCAGGCACTGATCGACGAGGCGCGGGAGTGGCTGCGCGATGCCGGGGACGGCGCGCCGACCACCAAGGCGTCGCTGGGCCGCGCGGCGAAGGAGCTGGGCATCAGCTTCAACCGCGCCTGGGCCATCTACTACGGCCGGGTTGAGAGGCTGTGGGCAGTCGAGTACCTATCGATGAAGGCCTGCGCCGAAGCCGGCAAGGCCCGGAGGATCGCCCGCCTCAAAGCTGAAATCGCCCGACTGGAGACCGTGGATGCCGCTATCACCGCCCGCCTGGATACTGAGGCTCCACCGAGCCTGGGTGCGGTGGCGGATCAGCCGGCTGCGTCGGAGGCTGGAGAAGGAGCAACAGCGCTGACCCCTCGCGGGGGTCGCAGCTGATGTACATCCATCCCGTCGCCGATCTGCCGGTCGAGGCCGCACCCGGCTCCGCGGCGCTGAACGAGGCGCGCCTGCGCATCGTCGCCGACGCCTGCCGCCTCGACACGCCGGAGCAGCGCAAGCTGCTGGTCACGGCCTTGTACGAGGACGGGATCCTGTCGATGGAGGAGACGGCGGCCCTGTTCGACCGTCTCGGGCTGGCGGAGGCATGATGCGCGACCCCGCCGCCCTCGAGCGCGCCCGATCCGTCCCGCTGTCCGAGGTCGCGGCCAAGCGCCTGCGGCTGGTCAAGGCCGGGCGCGAGTTCAAGGCCTGCTGCCCCTTCCATGAAGAGAAGTCGCCGAGCTTCTTCATCAACGACCGCAAGGGCTTCTTCAAATGCTTCGGTTGCGGCGCCTATGGCGACGTGATCGACCTGCTGCGCCGGCTGGACGGGCTGGACTTCGCCGCCGCGGTCGAGGCTCTGTCCGGCGAGCGCCCGGCGGTCCGCCGCAACACCGCTCTGGATTTCGAGCGCCGCATGATGGCGGCCACCGAGGAATACACCGCCGCCGCGGGCAGGGGGTGGGAACCGGATGAGGACGAGCGCGCCCGTATGGAGCATGCGCGCGCAATCTGGTTCAACGCCCGGCCCATCGCCGGCACCGTCGCCGAGACCTATCTGCGCTGGCGCGGCATCCGCCTGCCGCTGCCGCCGACCCTGCGCTTCGCCCCGGCGCTGTGGCACAGCGGCGCGCGGCGCGAATTCCCGGCGCTGGTGGCGGCGATGCAGGACGGCGCCGGCACCATCACCGCGGTCCAGCGCATCTACCTGACGCCGGACGGGCGCGGGAAGCTGGACGTGAGTCCCCGCAAGAAGGGGAAGGGGCCGATGCGCGACGGCGCCGTGCGACTGGCGCGGCCGGGCAGGGTGCTGGGGCTGGCCGAGGGCATCGAGACGGCGCTGTCGGCCCGTCAGATCTACAGCCTGCCGGTCTGGTCGGCCAACGGCGCCGGCCGCATGCACAGCGTCGCCCTGCCGGATGGCGTCGAGCATGTGGTGGTGTTCGCCGATGCCGGGGAAACCGGTATGGCTGCCGCACAGCGGGCCGCCGACCTGTTCGCCGGCCGCGGGCTGCTGGTCGACATCGAGGCGCCGCTGGAGGGCGACTGGAACGACGCGCTGATGGCGCGCGGGGCGGTGGCGGCATGAACAACGTCACGCCTTTGCCGGCCAACCAACGGCGGCTGGCGCCCTTCGAGGCGTTCTCTCCCATCGAATGGCAAGGCCGGACTCCTCCGGCGCTGGACTGGATGGTCGAGAACTGCGTCCTGCGCGGCACCGTCTGCATGCTCTCCGGCGATGGTGGCCTGGGCAAGTCGCTGCTGATGCAGCAGCTGCTGACCTGCGCTGCGCTCGGCCAGGATTGGCTCGGCATGAAGGTGGCCCAATGCAAGGGCCTGGGCTTCTTCTGCGAGGACGACAAGGACGAGCTGTGGCGGCGCCAGCAGTCCATCAACACCCTGTACGGGACCGAGATGGGTGACCTGGAGGACGTCTGGATGATGTCCCGCGTCGGTGCGGAGAACGTCCTGATGGAGTTCGACCGCCGCGACGATACACCGAAGCCGACTCCGATCTTCGCGCAGCTCCGGCAGAAGGTGCTCGATGTCGGTGCGCAGCTGATCGTGCTCGACACGCTGGCCGACGTCTTCGCCGGCAATGAGATCATCCGCAATCAGGTGCGACGCTTTGTATCGGCGCTGCGCAAGCTGGCGCTGGAGACCAACGGGGCGGTGATCCTGACGGCTCACCCGTCGCTGGCGGGTCTGAATAGCGGATCGGGCATTTCCGGTTCCACGGCCTGGAACAACTCGGTGCGCTCCAGGCTGTATCTGACCAAACCCAAACCGAAGAATGGAGAGGAGGAAGACGATGGCGATATCCGGCTCCTGAAGACCATGAAGTCCAACCAGTCCAAGTCCGGCGGCCAGATCGAGATACGCTGGGAGCATGGCGCGTTCGTGCGGGTGGACGCCCCGGCGGATGCCGGCCCGCTGGACAAGGTGGACCAGATCGACCTGAAGGTGTCGGTGCTCAAGGCGGTGGACCAGCTGTGCCGGAACGGTACCCGCATGAGCCCGGACAAGTTCGCCCGCACCTATGTGGTGAAGGCCCTGATGCAGCACCCCATGACCCGGCGGTTCACCCGCGGTCAGATCGAAGGGGTGAAGGACGCTTTGCTTGCCGACAAGCGGCTGGCGATCGTCGAGATCGGCCCGCCGTCCAAGCGGCAACAGTACATCCGCACGGACACGTTCCGCTTCGCGGATGAGGAAGGGAAACCCTGATGCGCATCCTTCCGATCCTGTTTCCGACCTGCCTTCCGACCTCCTTCCGAGCTTCCGACCTGCTGGTAAGTGTTTGGAAAATCAAAAACTTCCGACCTCGCTTCCGACCTTTTCCGACCTTCCGACCTGTCTGCAACCCCTTGATCCGAAACGTCTTTCCAACCTTCCGACCTCCGAGTATAGGGCTAAAGCCCTATACCGCGCACGCCCGCGAGGGACGCTGCGGCGCGGCCCTATGGGCTGGAGGCCTTCGACCGATGGGAGTGACCGCATGACCGACAAGACCGAGCGCACCGTGCTGGCATCCGCCGGCCATCACGCCGACGGCGTGGTCGAGCTGTTCCGGCTCCAGGGCGAGTTGGAGGCCAAGGCCCGCGCCCTGCTGGCGAACCGGGAGCGGCTGGGGGCGGGCAGCGCCATGCCGGACGACCCGACCGAGGCCGGGCTGCGGGCGGACATCCGCCGCATCGGCGAGCGGATCGGCGCGCTGGGCGGCACCGCGGCGATGGTAGACATCTGGGACGATCTCGACCGCACCGCCGGGCACCACGCCTCGACGGCGGTGGATCACGCTTGGCACGGCATCGGCGGGTGGGCTGCATGACTGCTGCGACCGTTCCCGCCGGCTCCGGGCGGCGGCCCGCCAACGATGCCGCGGCACCCGACACCCGCCATCCGGTGGATGTCGAGAGGCTGGCGATCTGGGCGATCCGCGACCAGAAAGCGGACCGCACCGGCGGCGCGCTGTTCGACCTGGAGGCCGCGCTCGACCATCCCGACCGGGAGCCGCGGGACAGCAGCCGCGACGGCGTCGCCACGCTGCTGCGCCGGCGGGAGACGGGCGGCTGCAGGGTCGACGGCGGCGGGCCGATGCGGGGAGTCCAGCCCCGGGTGCACCCGGACGCCGAGGCGGTGGTCGACGCGATCCGCGCCATTCCCGACTGGCGGCAACGCGGGCTGGTGTTCGAATACGCCCAACTCGGCGACCGGCCGGACTGGTCCAACGGCGACCAGACGCTGGTCCCCGTCCCGGTGCCTGAAAGCCGGCGCGGAGCGGTGCGCCACGTCGTCCGGGCTGAGTGGGTGGACCTGCCGCTGCAATCGGTGCTGCTGGCCGATCTGCGGCGCCGGGGCGTGCCGATCCTCGACCGGTACGGCCGGCGGCGCTTCCCATCGCAGGAGCCGGGCTTCGCCTATCGAATCACCGACGACGGCGGGCGTCAGGTGGTTACGCGCTGGTGTCCGCTGGAGCCGTACCCGTCAGATGCCTGGATCGCGAACACGAACGCCATCTACGCGGCTTGGCATGCTGGGATGATTGCGCTGGAGAGGGGGCTGCGGCGCGTGGTGCTGCGGGACCACCGGCTCGTCGGGTTCGGTGTGCCGGCGGAGCCTTGGGGGTGATGCGTAAGCAGAAGAAAGCCCGCCGGCCGGGTGGGATGGCTATAACGGGCAGCGCTGCCGGGGCTATGTTGGCTTGATCGGCGGGTGGTGTGGGTGGAGGAACATGGAGCTATCCTAATCCGTCGCGGCTTAGCGGCCCATCGCCTTTTCCAGGTCGTCGAGCGTCACCATCAGCGTGAGAGGGGCGACGGGCGACGGTGCGAAGCCGTGCCTTTGGTAGAAGGCCTTGGCCGTGTCGTCCTTGGCGTGAACCAGCATGGCGCGTGTCCCAGCCAGTTCCGCCGCCTTCAGCGCCTTGCGCACCGCGTCCCGCAGCAGGGCCGAGCCGAGGCCCCTGCCGGACCAGTGTCTGTCCACCGCCAGCCGCCCTAGGACCACGACCGGAATCGGGTCTGGCATGTTCCGCCTGACCTTTCCGGTGGCCTGCTCATGGAACACGGCGCCCATCGCGAGGCAGTAATAGGCGATGACGGCGCTCCCCTGGCAGACCACGAACACACGGGATCCGCCCGAGACGTGGCTTTTGAGTGCCCGCTTCCGAAGCCATTCATTCAGGACCGGAACACCGGAATCGAACTGGCTCAGATCGTGAGCTTCGGTCAATGGGGCCGGGGCGGTGATGGCGGCTTCGTGCCCCGGCGGCGGAGTCACTTCTCCCACGGCGACTTCGCAGCCATGAGAGCGCGGAGCCGGTCGATATCACCGACGGGTTCGTCCAGCATCTCCAGAAACCGCTTGTGGCTGGCGCCGTCCAAGTAGAACACCCGCTGGTCCAGCAGGGCGTCCTCAGCCGCGTGGAAGGCGGCCTCGATGACGAACTCAGTGCGGGTCTTGCCGGCCAGCTTGGCGGCGCGGTCGATCACATCGCGCTTGTTCGGCGGCACCCGCATGTTGATCGTGACGGATTGCGCGTCCGTATCTTGGTTTCTCAGCATTCGCCCGGCCTCCAGGCAAGGGAGCCGCTGGTGGTCGCGGCCCGATGTGTTGACGTTGTGTATATGGCTGCCGTGTGGACAGTGTCAACACGCTGTGAGTTCACTGCATCCGAAGCGCGACAGGAGCTTCGAACACATGACGATTGTCAAAGCCGGCAAAATCGATTGGTTAAGGGTTTAGAAAGGATTTCCCTGCAATAGTTGACGCCATGCACCGCCTGAGGTGCGACTGAACCGAGCCCCGCCGGAGAGATCCGTTGCGGGGTTTCGTCGTTCTGAAGCTCAAGCTGGCACGAAAAATGCTCAACCCCACGTCAGATGGACGGAAGGGGTAGATGTCATGGATGCAGTTTCAGCTTTGGACATCATCGCTGGCACCAATCAGCGAGATGATGAATCGTATTGGTTGGCCCTTCTGTCGAAAGCCAAGATCATGGCGGTAAGGGATGACCAATTCCCTCTTGCCGTTGCGGTGTCTCTCTTCAATAAGGACTACGCAGATTTATTCTTTCGTGGTCATGGCGTTGCTGTTGAGATAACAGGAGCTGGAATTGCGGCGCATCAACTGCGAGGTGCTTACGAACGGTGATGGTGGTGCCGTCGATTAGAGCGATAAGCAATTCGCATTCTGCTTCGCAACAGCCACACTTCCTCTCTCTTTGCGACTGTCACTTCCGAAGCCCGTCCGACCTCGCGTCGTGGCGGGCTTCAGTACTTATGGGATTGCCGCGCTATGGATACTCTGCCGTTGCCTGATGTCGGCGACACACTCGCCCGCATCGCCATCCTCTCGCCGGCCGCCCAGATCACGGCGCTTCTGATGATCGGCTGCGTCGCTGGCCTATGGATTTGGTCCCGGCGACCACAGCCCGGTCCTGATGCTCAGATCGTCGTCGAGGCGCTGAAGAGCACTGCCCAGGCCCAGGTGGAGACTGCAGCCAGCATCGCCGCCATGGCCCAACAGAACGAACTGATCGTTTCGGAGGTGCGCGGCGCCGTTGCGGAGATGCGTGTCATGGTCAATGCGGCCCTGGCCACCATCAAGCAGTCGGCTTGATCCGATGGATCTGCTGAGCGCCCCATCTGGCGTGCTGTCCCAGATGATCGCGGTGGTGGAGGCTGTTCGCTTGCGTGTGCTTGCGCAGACGCAGTGCCTCTCAGGTTCTCAGCATGTGCCGAACCTGCGGAACCCGACCGCGCTTCAGGCCAGTTGCGGCAGCATCGGTGCCCGTCGCGGAGCAAGCGAATTGGTAGGCGAGTGACAGCAAGCCAAGCGCGAAGATCGGGTCCTGCGAACGATGAAGGAAGTCGTCATAAGGGCTTAAGGACCCGACAACCCTTCTCCAGAGAAGGGGGTCGTCCAGAAACATCAGGTTCATGCCCCAAGCGCCGAACCGCCGACGAGTCAGCCCGTCACTGAACAGGAGAACATCGACGTGATGATGGCGAGGGTCGTTGGCAACCCTTCGAAAGATCGAGTTAACGGCTTCCTCAGGCCCTTCTAACGCCTGAAGGAAGACCCCACCGCACTCAATCATATAGCCCGTAACGTTCCACTTCCTGTTGTTTCTCGCAGATAAAAGGCATATGTCGCGCATAACGGAGTATGACATAATAGACTTGAGTTCGCTGCGAAAAGCGTAGGTTATCATGCATCTCTCCGGAGGTACGAGTTCGGCTATAGCGCGCGGCAAATTTTATTGAAGAACCAAAGATTGATTATGCTGTGTTTATTTTCACTGAACGAAATGTCTCATTTAATTTCCGAATTGTAATAGAAGAATTTCTTTGGAAATTCGAGATTGGTCCGCAGGCTAGACATGATCATGACAGGAAGCTTGGGTGGAAAGCGGAGCGGACGAAGAGCTATGCGATGACACGTCTTCGTACCCTAAAATCCCCGCTGTCCATCTTGGACACCCACACCGGCAAGGCCTTGGCACCCGTGGTGTCGGAGCAGGACCGCAAGCGCCGCCACGACGAGACCCGCGGTTCTGCGCGCCAGCGTGGCTATGACCGTGACTGGGAGAAGCTGAGGGACGCGGTGGTGATCGAACGGGGATGCCGCTGTGAGGCGTGCGGCACCATCGTGGTGCTGCGCAAGCGGGAAGCCACTGCCACCACCCCCGTGGCTGAAGTGGACCACATCGAGGGCATCGCCGACCGGCCCGACCTGCGTCTGGAACGCTCGAACCTGCGGGTGCTGTGCAAGCCCTGCCACTCGGGGCGGACGGCCAGAGACCAGGGGTTCGCGCGCGGCTGACCCGCCGCCCCGACTGGCACACCCCTTGCAATGAGGGGGTGGGGGTGCCGAAAGTCTGGGAGGCGGCCGACCGGGGGACCGCGCCTTCCCCCATTCAGAGTTTTTTCCTCTCCGGATGAATTTGAGGTGCGCACTTTGCGGTGCGCACGACCGGCCATGGCGAAACGCAAAAACATCGATTGGGCAGCGATTGAGGCCGCTTTTCGGGCCGGAAAGCTGTCAAATCGCCAGATTGCAGAGCGTTTCGAGGTGTCGGAAAGCGCCATCCGGAGCCGCGCGAACAAGGAAAAATGGGTGCGCACTGCGCACGAAAGTGCGCACCAGAGTGCGCACTTGCCGGTGCAGGAAATCCTCCCGCCCATCGACCAGATGGTGCGGCCGATGCACCCCGCCGAGCGCCGGGAGCACGTCGAGCACGCCCGTGACATCGCCGGGCAGATGCTGGATGAGTTGGACACGGTCACGTCGCGCGTCGGCGAGCTGGAGCAGCTGATCGAGGCCGAGACTGCCGACGACAAGGACGGTCGGCGCCGTGCCGCGATGATGAAGGCCATCTCCCTGCCGGCCCGGTCCATGACGCTGAAGACCATCGTGCAGGCTCTGGCGGTCGCGAAGGAGGTTGCCGGCGTCGGCATCGGCGGCGGCAAGAAGGAAGAGGCCAAGGCCAAGGCGCAGGAAGCCGCCAAGCCCGGCAACAAGTTCGCTCCCCCGGCGCCGCCGCGCCTCGCCGTCGACAACACGAAGGGCTGACGCATGCAGTGGACCACCGCATGCCCCGACTGGGAACGGCGCATCGTCGCTGGGGAGTCACTGGTCCCGTGCCCGCCGTTGTTTTCGGCGGAAGCCGAGGCGGCGCTGAAGATCTTCCGTGCGTTGAAGCTCGTCGACGTTCCCGGCAACCCGACGATGGAAGAGGCGTGCCGGCAATTCGTGTTCGACTTCGTCGGCGCGGTGTTCGGCGCCTATGACGCGCATACCGGCCGGCGGCTGATCAACGAGTTCTTCCTGCTGATCAGCAAGAAGAACAGCAAGTCGACCACTGCGGCCGGCATCATGGTCACGGCGCTGCTGCGCAACTGGCGGCAGAATGCCGAGTTCATCATCATCGCGCCGACCATCAAGATCGCCCAGAACTCGGCCGACCCGGCGATGGCCATGATCGGTGCCGATCCGGAGCTGTTCGAGATCCTCAAGCCGATCCCGCACCTGAAGACCATCGAGCACCGGACGACCGGGGCGACGCTGAAGATCCTGGCGGCCGACAGCGACGTCGTCACCGGCAACAAGGCCACCGGGGTGCTGATCGACGAGTTGCACGTGTTCGGCACGCGGGCGAATGCCGAGGCGATGCTGCGCGAGGCCCGCGGCGGGCTGACCAGCCGGCCGGAAGGCTTCGTCATCGCCCTGTCCACCCAGGGCGAGGAGCCGCCGGCCGGGGTCTTCAAGCAGTGGCTGGCCCGCTTCCGCGACATCCGCGACGGCAAGCTGACCGCTCCGAAGTCGCTGGGGGTGCTCTACGAGTTCCCCAAGGCAATGCTGGAGGCCAAGGCGCATCTCCGGCCGGAAAACTTCTACGTCACCAACCCCAACATGGGGGCGTCGGTCGACGAGGAGTTCCTGCTCGACGAGTATGCCAAGGCCCAGCTGGGCGGCGAGGGGTCCGTCCGTGGCTTCCTGTCGAAGCACCTGAACGTCGAAGTCGGCTTGAACATGGGGTCCGACCGTTGGGCCGGTGCTGACTTCTGGGAGGTCTGCAGCGAAGAGGGCCTGACGCTCGAGGCGATCCTTGCCCGCTGCGAGGTGGTGGTGGTCGGCATCGACGGCGGCGGGCTGGACGACCTGCTGGGCTTGGCCGTGCTGGGGCGCTGCCGGGAAACCCGGCGCTGGCTGATGTGGCACCGCGCCTGGGCGCACCGGATCGTGCTGGAGCGGCGAAAGGAGATCGCGCCGCGCCTGCTCGACTTCGAGAAGGATGGCGACCTGACCATTGTCGACGATCCCGCCCAGGCGGTGGTCGAACTGGCGGACGTCGTCATGCAGGTCGAGCAGGCCGAGTTGCTGGCCGAACAGGGTATCGGTGTCGATGCCGCCGGCATCGGCGAGATCGTCGACGAACTGACCGGACGTGGCATCGCGCTGGAGCGGATCATCGGCATCAGCCAGGGCTGGAAGCTGAACGGCGCCATCAAGACAGCCGAGCGCCGGCTGGCATCGAAGACCGCGGCGCATGGCGGCCGGCCGATGATGGCGTGGTGCGTCGGCAACGCCCGTGTCGTCCAGCAAGGCAACGCCATCTCGATCACCAAGCAGGTCAGCGGCTCGGCGAAGATCGACCCGCTGATGAGCAGCTTCAACGCCGTGGCGCTGATGGCGACCAATCCGGCAGCCCGCGGTCCGTCGGTCTATGCGACCCGCGGCCTGCTGATCATGTGAGGCGCCGATGGGCCTGTTCGATTTCTTCCGCGGCGGTCGGGCGCAGGGCGGCCAGCGGCCCCAGGCGAGCGGCGGGCAGCTTTTCACCGGCCTGGACGATCCGTCCCTGCTGGAGTTCCTGCGCACGGGAGCCTTGGCCGGCACCACGGTGTCGGTCGACGAAGCGCTGCGCAACTCGGCCGTCTTCCGCTGCGTCGATCTGGTGTCGAGCAGCATCGGCATGCTGCCGGTCTTCCTCATGCGCCGGGAAGCCGGCTCCGTCGTGAAGGACGAGGCCCACCCGCTGTTCGACCTGCTCGCCTACCAGCCCAACAGCTGGCAGACGGCGTTCGAGTTCAAGCAGCTCATGCAGACCTGGGTGCTGGTCCACGGCAACGCCTACGCCATCATCGTGCGCACCGGCGCCAAGATCACCCAGTTCATCCCGGTCGACCCCTGCCGCGTCATGGTGCGGCAGATGCCGGACCTGACCGTGCGCTACGAGATCACCCGCGCCGACGGCTCGCTCGGCTATTACGCCGCCCGCGACGTTCTGCACCTGCGCGGCCTGTCGCTGAACGGCCTGACCGGTCTGTCCCGCGTCCAGAAGGCAGCCGAGACGATCTCGCTCGCCCTCCAGTCCGGCCGCGCCGCGGAGCGCATCTTCCGCAACGGCATGATGGTCGGCGGCAACCTGAAGCACCCCGGCAAGCTCGGGCCCGAGGGCAAGCAGTTCCTGCGCGACTCGTTGAACGAGATCCACGCCGGTCCGGAGAATGCCGGAAAGTGGATCATCACCGAGGAGGGGATGGAGGCGAAGCCCTTCGCCAGCACGGCCAAGGACGGCCAGCTGATCGAGACCCGCGCCTCGCTGGTCGAGGAGATCGCCCGCGTCTTCGGCGTGCCGCGCCCGCTGATGGGGGTGGATGACACCTCCTGGGGTTCGGGCATCGAACAGTTGAGCATCCTCTTCGTCCGCTACGGCCTGGCGCCGTGGTTCCAGGCCTGGGAGCAGGCGATCACCCGGTCCTGCATCCCTCTGGCGGATCGCGGGACCCTCTTCCCCGACTTCGACGAAACCGAGCTGCTGCGCGGCACGCTGAAGGATCAGGCCGAGTTCTTCGCCAAGGCGCTCGGCGCCGGCGGGCAGCGGCCATGGATGGAAGTCAACGAGGTCCGCGAGTCGGTCGGCCTGGCAGCGCACCCCGACGGCGGCGGCCTCATCAGCGCAGGAGAACCCCGCAATGTCGCTCCGTAACCTGCCGGCCGCCCAGGCGTTCGAACGCCCCGAGGGCCTGCATTGGGACCCGCCGTCCGACGCGCTGGAGCGCTGGGCCGCCACCGCCGCCATGGCGGAGGCGCCCGGCACC
>Ga0206116_1000334_pt1 | contig 60058 bp, 48 predicted proteins | sample 3A1Ametagenome_FD_178000 | JGI IMG/M metagenome (GOLD analysis project Ga0206116, IMG submission 178000) | Enriched microbial communities from leaf-cutter ant dump, University of Wisconsin, Madison, United States - 3A1A | ecosystem: Environmental > Terrestrial > Nest > Insects nest > Nest dump...
CTGCGCTTCGCGCCCCGCGCGCCTCCTATTGGGATGACGTGCTTGCCCGCGACGCAACCGTCAGCACCGGTGATCCGGTCGCCGACATTGTGGCGGTAGCCAAGGCCAGTGGCGTTGAGGTGCGGGGCGCCTGAGCCTCTACTCGTTATCCCCACCGGTTGCCGCAACCGCGGACACCGTGGAATCGGACTCGCCACGAGCGTCGGGCCATACCCAGTCGTTGACCTCCGGCACGTCGATGCCGTGCTCGCGCGCGTAGCGGCGGGCATGCAGGCGGGCGTCGAACATCTTTTGGCGCAGCGACGCGGCGCGCGAGCCCAGCCCGGGCGTGCGGTCGATGACGTCGATGACCAGGTGATACCTGTCGATGTCGTTGAGCATCGCCATGTCGAACGGCGTGGTGGTGGTGCCCTCCTCCTTGTAGCCGCGCACGTGCATGTTGTCGTGGCCGTTGCGGCGGTAGGTGAGGCGGTGGATGAGCCACGGGTAGCCGTGGTAGTTGAAGATGATGGGCTTGTCCGTGGTGAAGAGCTGGTCGAACTCGCGGTCCGCCATCCCGTGTGGGTGCTCCTTCTCCGGCTGCAGGCGCATGAGGTCAACGACGTTGATCATCCGCACCTTCAAGTCCGGCAGTTCAGTGCGCAGGATGTCGATCGCGGCGAGCACCTCAAGCGTGGGGACGTCGCCCGCGGCGGCGAGAACGACGTCGGGCTCCTCGCCGGCTGGCACGTTGGAGGCAAACTCCCAAATGCCAAGGCCGCGGGTGCAGTGGTCAATCGCCTGATCCATCGTCAGCCACGAGGCCTGCGGCTGCTTGCCCGCGACCACCACGTTGACGTAGTCACGCGAGCGAAGGCAGTGGTCCCATGTGCTGAGCAAGGTGTTGGCGTCCGCGGGCAGGTAGACCCGCACCACCTCCGCCTTCTTGTTGATGACGTGGTCGATGAAGCCGGGATCCTGGTGGCTGAACCCGTTGTGGTCTTGGCGCCACACGTGCGAGGACAGCAGATAGTTCAGCGATGCCACGGGACGGCGCCATGGCAGTTCGCGCGACACCTTGAGCCACTTGGCGTGCTGGTTGAACATCGAGTCGACGATGTGAATGAACGCCTCGTAGGAGGTGAACATGCCGTGGCGTCCCGTGAGCAGGTAGCCCTCGAGCCAGCCTTGGCATTGGTGCTCGGAGAGCATCTCGATGACCCGGCCGTGCTTGGCGAGGTGGTCGTCGGTGTCATAGATCTCGCCCATCCACACGCGGTCGGTGACGTCGAGTGTGGCGGCGAAGCGGTTGGACGCGAGCTCGTCGGGAGCGAAGATGCGGAAGTTGTCGCGGTTCAGGTCCACGACGTCCTTCAGCCAGTCGCCGAGCACTCGCGTGGCCTCCACGGGCGCTGACCCTGGCACGGGCACGTCTACCGCGTAGTCACGGAAGTTGGGAAGGCGAAGGTCTCGCAGCAGCATGCCGCCGTTCGCGTGCGGGGTGGCGCTCATGCGCAGGTCGCCCTGGGGAGCCAACGACGTGTAGTCCTCGAGCGGCGCCCCGGCGTCGTCGAACAACTCCTGCGGCCGGTAGGAGGTGAGCCAGCCCTCGAGCACCGCCAGATGTTCTGGGGTGTCCCTGGCCGACGCTAGGGGCACCTGGTGCGCCCGCCACGAGCCTTCGGTCTGCTTGCCGTCGATTTCCTTGGGACACGTCCAGCCCTTGGGGGTGCGGAACACGATCATGGGCCACATGGGGCGGTCCATCTGGGGATCGCGCGCCGCTTGAGCCTTGATGGCGCCGATCTCATCGAGCACCGCGTCCAGCAGCTCGCCAAAGCGGCGGTGGATGGACTCGTGGGACTCGTCGTCGAAGCCCGCGGTGAAGACGTGCGGGTTGTGCCCGTATCCCTTCATGAGGTTCACGAGCTCGTCTTCGCTGATGCGGGACAGCACCGTGGGGTTGGCGATCTTGTATCCGTTGAGGTGCAAGATGGGCAGCACCACGCCGTCGGTGGCCGGGTTGAGGAACTTGTTGGAGTGCCACGACGTGGCGAGCGGCCCGGTCTCCGCCTCACCGTCGCCAACGATCGCGGCCACGAGCAGGTTGGGGTTGTCGAACGCGGCGCCGTACGCGTGGCTCAACGCGTATCCCAACTCGCCGCCCTCGTGGATGGAGCCGGGGGTTTCCGGTGCCACGTGCGAGGGAATGCCACCGGGGAACGAGAACTGCTTGAACAGACGCTTGATGCCAGCCTCGTCGTAGGAGATGTCGGGGTACGTTGCCGTGTAGGTGCCGTCAAGGAAGGACGACGCCACGAGCCCCGGCCCACCGTGCCCGGGGCCAATGATGTACATGGTGGGTTGCTGGCGCGCGGCAATCACCCGGTTGAGGTGTGCGTACAAAAAATTCAGGCCCGACGTTGTGCCCCAGTGGCCTACGAGCCGCGGCTTCACATGGTCCCGGCTCAGCGGCTCGCGTAGCAGCGGGTTGTCGAGCAGGTAGATCTGCCCCACGCTGAGGTAGTTGGAGGCCCTCCACCACTTGTCGATCTTGGCGACCTCGGTGTCCGAGATGCCGGTGGGGTTGGTGCCCCAGGCCGTGGCGTTCATGACTTCCTCCTGGTTGATGTGGCTCGTCTCAGCCTATGGGCTGTGCGGGCTCGGTGGGGGGCCGAACGTCGTGGGTATTCCGAGCATTCACCGTGGCACTCGTGCGAGCGACCCCGATCACGCGAGCTGATCGGGGTCGCCGGCGACAGGAGATGTCTAGTGCGTCATGACCTTGTACGTGTACGTCGCGGTGATGGTGTCGGCACTAACGGTCGCGTACTCGCCGAGGCCCAGTGTCAGATAGACGCTCTTGGATGTCTTGGGCAACTTGAGCGATCCGAGGTTGTGCGACCCAGTCTGGACGGAGCCAATCTTGGTGGTTCCATACGGTGACGTGTCGTAGCTCCAGGCTGCACCACCGTAGAGCGAGGTGACGTGGGTGGTGAGTTTCACGGACGCGGAGCCGTACTTCTCGGCGGACACAACAACGGACGGCACGGTTACCTTGCCCGTCGCAATGAGCGAGATGCTGTCGAGGTCATATGCGTCGTAGCCATCGCAAAGGATGTCGCCGCTCTTGTAGTAGTTCTTGTAGCAGGCGCCGTCGTAGTAATAGTCGTACGCCTCGTAGGTGGTGATCACCGCGTTCGCCTTGTACTTCACCGTCTTGGTCTTGGTCTTGAGCTTGCCGGAGTTCACCTTGATGGTCGACTTGGTGGTCTTGGTCGAGCCCTGTGGGCCCTTGATCGAGGCCGTAACGGTATAGGTGCCTGGAACGATCTTGCCCTTGTACTTGCCGTCCCACGTGAAGGTCCGAGCCTTACTGGAGGTGATCTTCCACGACTTGACCGTCTTGCCCTTGTAGGTGATCTTCACCGACCCGGTGGAGGTGAAGTTCTTGCCCGTGGTGGTTGTGGGCGTGAGGGTGATCTTGGTGGTGTCGCGGTAGGAGTCCTTGGCCGGGTAGACCGTCGTGTAGTTGGCAGATAGTTTGACGCTCTTCACGGCCGTAGTGAGCACCTTGAGGGTTTTCGCGGTGCTTGTGTACTTCTTGGAACCGGCTTTCAGCGCGCTCACGGTGGCTGTGACCTTGCCAGTTCCGGCGACGAGCTTGGTGACGCTGACCGACGTGGTCTTGGCGGCGGCGCCGGTGGTCGACTTCACGGATGAGGTGACGGTCTTGCTGCCGACGACAGTCTTCACGCTGCCGGTGAACGGAACCGGCAGCCCGGTCTCGTCCTTGGCGGTGACCGTGACGGTGAACGAGCGGGGGGTGGCCTTACTCCAGGTAAAGATGGTGGTAGCGGACAGAGCCGCCGACACCGCCGAGGGTTCACCGGAACCGACCGTAAGGCTTGCGGTGACGGCGTCTCCGACGGCCGGCGTAGCGACCACCACGAACGTTCCCGCGGTGAGGCCCGTGACGGGGATCACGACATCGGTCGAGAGCAAATCCGTGGTCAGTTCGACGGGAGCAAGGTCCTCGATGAGGGTGGTCCGGTCGGCGCTCCACACGGCAAGAGAGACGCTCGTCGCGACGTCAGAGGTCACGTTGAGCGAGGTCGTGTCGCGGATCCCGTCAGAGTCGGGCAGCGTGAGGACCGAGGTGGTTCCGAGGCTCACGGTCGCAATCGCGTCGTCAGCCGACGCCACGGTCGCCAGTCCTGCCGAGGCCAGGCTGCCTGCGGCCACGGCGGCAAGCGAACGAATAATGGTGGAACGGTGCATGTATGCCCCCCTCATAGTGTTGGTGATCGTGATGCTAGTGGTCGGCGCTGACATCGTGCGTGCCAATGTGGTTGACATCACTCCATCAGGTGCTTAGCCCACGGAAACAGCAGCCAGTGACTGCACGGCAATCTCGCGCTCCTCGTTGGTGGGGACCACCCACACCTGCACTCGCGAGGAATCGCTGGAAATCAGCGTGGGCTGCTTTGGGCGACCCTCATTGCGCTCGGGATCCACCACGATGCCCAGCTCCTCGAGCCCGGCGAGCGAGTTGAGCCGCACCCGGTGGTCGTTCTCGCCAACGCCCGCGGTGAACGTGATGGAGTCCAGGTGCCCCATGAGCGCGTAGTAGCGGCCAACGTAGCCGCGGATGCGGCGGTAGTAGATCTGCAGGCCCAGTTGTGCGGCCTCGTCGCCGGAGTCCGCGGCCGCATGGACGTCGCGCATGTCGTTGAAGCCGGTGAGCCCCAGCATCCCCGAGCGCTTATTGAGGAGGTCGTCGATCTCGTCGATGGTCAGGCCTGCCGAGCGCGAAAGGTGCGCCACCACGGCGGGGTCGATGTCGCCGGTACGGGTGCCCATGACGAGGCCCTCGAGCGGGGTAAGGCCCATGGAGGTGTCGAAGGAGACCCCGCCCTTGACGGCACAGACCGACGCTCCGTTGCCCAGGTGCAGGATGATCTGGTTGATTGTCGTCACGTCTACACCCATCGCCGCGGCGGTAGCGCGAGACACGTAGTCATGGGATGTGCCGTGGAATCCGTAGCGGCGGATCGCGTGCTTGGCAGCCACCTCGCGATTGAGCGCGTACGTGTAGACCTCGGGGGTCATGGTCTGGTGAAAGGCGGTGTCGAAGATCGCCACGTGCGGGATGGTGGGGAAGGCCTCGCGAGCGGCGCGGATGCCTGCCGCGTGACCCGGATTGTGGAGCGGGGCGAGGGCCGCGAGGCGCACGATCGCCTGTTCCACATCGTCATCGATGACCGTGGGCTCGGAAAACTCTGCTCCGCCCTGCACCACGCGATGCCCCACCACCGCGAGCGCCGAGAGGTCAACGGCGGCGTCTGCCTCAAGCACGGCGATGACCTCGGCGACCCCGGCGGCGTGGTCCACGACTCGCTCCACGAGGCCTACCGCGAGCGGCTCAGGACGGCGTGTGTCGATCACCTGGTACTTGATCGAACTCGACCCGCAGTTGAGCACAAGGACGAGGGGGACGGTCACTGGCGGGGCTCCTTAGGTGGGTTGCTGCGCCTGGATGGCGGTGATGGCCACAGTATTGACGATGTCTTGCACGAGCGCGCCGCGAGAGAGGTCATTGACGGGCTTGCGCAGTCCTTGCAGCACCGGCCCCACGGCCACCGCTCCGGCCGAGCGCTGCACCGCCTTGTAGGTGTTGTTGCCGGTGTTGAGGTCGGGGAAGACGAGTACGGTGGCGCGCCCCGCCACGGGCGATCCGGGCGCCTTGGAGGCCGCCACAGAGGGCTCCACCGCGGCGTCGTACTGCATGGGTCCGTCCACGAGAAGATCTGGCCGACGCTCCCGCACCAGTTGGGTGGCCAAGCGCACCTTGTCCACGTCGGAGCCCGTGCCGGACTCTCCCGTGGAGTAGGACAGCATGGCGATACGCGGCTCGATGTGGAATTGCCGTGCGGTCTGGGCGGAGGAGATCGCGATGTCGGCGAGCTGCTCTGCCGTGGGATCCGGGTTGACGGCGCAGTCGCCGTACACGAGCACGCGGTCGGGCAGGCACATGAAGAACACCGACGACACGATGGACACCCCAGGCGGCGTCTTGATGACCTGGAACGCAGGGGTGATGGTGTGCGCGGTGGTGTGGGCGGCTCCGGACACCATGCCGTCTGCGAGTCCCTCCCGCACCATCATCGTGCCGAAGTAGCTGACGTCTTGTACCTGGTCGCGCGCCTGGTCCAGCGTCACTCCCTTGGCGGCCCTGGCCTGCGCGTAGGACTCGGCGAACCGCTCCACGAGCTCGGGGTTGGCAGGGGACAGCACGGTGGCTCGCGCGATGTCCACGCCCAGCTCGCTTGCTCGCGTGCGGATCGCCTCCTCCTCACCCAGAATGGTGAGGTCGCACACGTCGCGCGTAAGAAGGCGCGCGGCGGCGCGCAGAATGCGATCGTCGCCGCCTTCGGGCAACACGATGCGCCGCTTTGCCGAGCGTGCGCGGTCGATGAGATCGAACTCGAACATCAGGGGAGTGACCACGTCGGTTCTGGCGACGTCCAGCACCGCCAGCAGCGCCTGCGAGTCCACATGCTTCTCAAACATCGCCAGTGCGGTGTCCACCTTGAGCCTGCTGTCGCGGCTGAGGCGGCCGCGCGTCTTGTAGGCACGCGTCGCCGTCTTGAAGGTGCCCGACGCTGTGCGCATCACCGGTAGGGGCGACCGCATTCCCTCGAGCAGCCGGGCAACGGGTGGGGGCGGCTGGAAGCCGCCGGTGAGGATGATGCCGGCTAGTCCGGGGAACCCGCCGGCACTGTGCGCGCTCACGAGGGCGAGGAGAGCGTCGTCCCTGTCGCCCGCGGTGATGACGACGGCGCCGTCTTCGAGGCGCTCCAGCAGATGCTCTGTTGTCATGGCGCCGATGAGGATGGAGCGTGCCTCGCGGCTCAACAGCTCGGGGTCTCCCCACACGAGCTCCGCTCCCGTGGCCGCCACGAGCTCGCTGACGAGCGGCGCAACGAGGAGCGGATCCTCCGGCATGGCGCCCATGCGCACGTCGGCGGGGAGCACGGCGGCGATGTCGTCGAGCAAAGCAGGGTCGCAGCGATTGGCAAAGATCGCTGCCACGTGAGCGTGATTGGCCTCGATGTCTGCGCGCGCCTGCTCCGCCACTTGCGCAATCTCTGCCGGCGTGCGGTCGATGCCATGAACCACGAGCGCCACGGGGGCGCCCAAGTTGGCGGCAATGCGGGCGTTGAACTCAAACTCCGCCGCTCCGGAGACGTCGGTGTAATCGGTGCCGACGATGACAACGGCGTCGCAGCGTCGGGCCACCTCGTGATACCGGGCAACGATCGTGGCGAGCGCCTGTTCGGCGTCGGCATGCACGTCCTCATAGGTGACGCCCACACACTCCTCGTAGGTGAGGTCAACGCTGTCGTGGGCCAGCAGCAGCTGGACAACATAGTCCGAGCCGTCCGCGATACGCGCAACGGGACGGAAGATGCCGACCTTGCCCACCGAGCGGGCGAGTGCGGAGGTGATCCCTAGCGCCACCGTCGACTTGCCGGAATCCCCCTCAGTAGACGTGATGTAGATGCTCCGAGCCACGCCACAAGCATTCCACGAACCATCCGCACGGTCCGCGCCAAAGGTCCCGACGCACGGCGCCGCAGCGCCATCGTGTGCACTCTTTCACACTCCCCTCCCGCGCCGAAGGTGGTATCCCTAGAATGCTTGGGCGCACGGTGCGTGCGGCGACTTCTGGGGGCAGAACAGGCATGATGATGCGTTTGCGCGCGTGGCTACAGGTCACGTGGGGCACGGTGTCGCGCCTTGGCGTGGACGGCGTAGGTGACGACGAGTCGCGCGCCATTGCCGCCTCCAACCGGGTCTTCATCTTGGCCGTGGCCGCAAACATTCCGTGGCTCGTGGTGCTGGGAGTGTTGGGCGGCCCGGCGCCCGCGCCCATCGCCACCCATGCGGTGCTCGTGGCGACGTGGGCCGCGGGGCTGTGGCTCAACGCGCTGCGCATGCCCTTGCTGGCGAGCTTGCTGGGACTGCTGGCGCCGCTCATGGAATACGCGTACCTCACCGAGGTGTACTCGCGCTCTGCGGCGTTCCACCTCCATCTGTTGGCGATTCCCGCACTGACGTTTGCGATGCTTCCCGCACGTCGTTGGGCCGTGCGGTTGAGCGTTGGCGTGCTCGGCGCGGGCGTTCTGCTGGCCATCGCCCTGCTGCCGACCTTTGAGACACCGCGGGATCCGCTGTCGTCGCAGACGCTGCACCTGCTCGCGGTGCTCAACGTGGTGTCCGTGTTGGGCCTGCTGTACACGATTGCTGCCTTCAACAACTACTACTACCAGCGCGAACGCGGCAGGAATGCGGTGTTGCTGAGCGAGGCGCAGTCCGCGGCACGCACGGATTCCCTGACCGAGTCCCTCAACCGCAGGGGCATTGCGCCGGTGATCGCCGCGGCAGCGCGCCAAGGCGCCTACGCCCTGGCGCTTGTGGACCTGGACCGGTTCAAGCGCATCAACGACGCCTTGGGTCACGGTGCGGGAGACGTGGTGCTGTCCAGCGTGGCGCGGACCATCTCCCGGTCGGTTGGCAAGCTCGGCACCGTGGCGCGTTGGGGCGGCGAGGAGTTCCTTGTGGTGCTGCCCAAGATGTCGCTCACCCAGGCCATTGCCGTGATCGAGCGCACGCGCGCCGAGGTCGAGGACGAGTACGCCGTGGACGGCGTGGTGGAGCGCGTCACGATTTCCGCGGGGGTGGCGCATGGCCGCCAGTTTGCGCCCAAGGAGGATCTGCTGCGTCTCGCGGATACCAAGCTGTACGAGGCGAAGGCGGCGGGACGCAACACGGTGCTGGGTGCCGAGAGCGGGGCACCGGAGCGCGACTGACGGGCGTCACCATGGCGGCGTACGCTGGTGCTACGCGCAAGCGTGAGGACACGAGGGAGGTGCGTCGTGGATCCGCCCCGTTCGGACGGTTCGTGGCCCGGGGTCGGCGACGCGCTCACGAGTTATCTTGAGCGGCGTGTAGGCGGCCAGACGGGTGACGTGGGCCGAGCCGCGAGCGCCACACAGGCGTTCCTTGTGATCGCCGCGATCCTCGCCGGCGCGTACACCATCTTCTTCGCCGGCTATGACCTCGATGGCCTTCGCCCGGTGGTCGTGGTGGGAAGCGCCATCGTGCTCGGCTTTCTTGTGGGGATCGTGTTTGTCCGTACGGGCCACCAACTCACTGCCGCGATCATCGCGGTCACGCTCGGCACCGTACAGGTGGCATTCGTCACCCAATACATTGGGTGGATCGCGGGGATCCAGCTGTATCTGATCGCCGGCGGACAGCTCGTGTTCATGCTGTTCACGCAGCGTCAATGGATGCTGCGGTGGGTCTACCTGGCGGTGGCGGTATGCACCTTCTTCTATTGCCAACTCGTGGTGCCTGAGCACGGCGAAAACTTCGCGTTCTCGGATTCCGCGAACGGCGTGCTGTTTTCCGTCAACGCCACGCTGACCCTGTTGCTCATCTACACGCTCGCGGCCATCAGCTACTACACGGCGGCCAGGGCAAGGGCGCTCGCGGATGGCGCGGCCGCGCGCGCCGAGTATCTCGCCAACACCGACGAGCTCACGGGACTGTCGAATCGCAGGCCCGTGACGCGTCGGCTCGATGAACTGAGCGCAAGCACCCGCTATGCCGTAGCCATCGCCGACCTCGACCACTTCAAGGTGCTCAACGACACCTTTGGCCACGACTGTGGCGACCGCGTGCTCGCCGTGGTGGGAGCGCGATTGCGGGACGGACTGCGTGCCGGTGATTCCGTGGGACGCTGGGGAGGTGAGGAGTTCATCTTTGTCATGGCAGATGCCTCGCTCGAGGACGCGGTGGTGACCATGGAACGGCTGCGTACCCAATTGGCGGCACCCATCCCGTGCTTTGGGCACTCCCACGACGTGCGGATGTCGGTGGGGGTCACGGACGCCCACCCTGACCGCATGCCGCATCGCGCCCTACAACGGGCCGATACCGCGCTGTATGAGGCGAAGGCCGCCGGCCGTGACACCGTGCACGCCATCCCTGACACCGAACCGGCCCCCATAGCGCAGCCTCCCCAGCGGCGGCGGCGGTCGTGAGGGCGTCCGTAGGCTCACGCATCGGCGTGGGCTTAGTGGCGCTTGTCGCCGTGGTGGTGTGCGGGGCGCTCGGATGGTGGCAGTGGACGCGCGCCCAACAGAAGGCCGTGACCGTGGCGCCAGAGCCCGCGGTGGCCCTCGCCGAGGTGCTCGCGCCGGCATCGTCCGCCTCAGGTGCGATCGGCAGGCAGGTGACCGTCACCGGCACGTGGGCGGACCTCCCGGCCGTACTCGTCTCTGGCCGCCATGTGGACGGCGAAGACGCGGTGCTCCTGGTGCGCGCGCTCACCGTGGGCCCGGAGGAGACCGGAACGGGCGCGTCGGCCACTCTTGCCGTGATCGTGGGGTGGCGGCCGGCGGATTCCCCCATGGGGCCCGACGCTGGGCCCGCCCAGGCGACCATCGAGGGCTACTTGCGTGCACCAGAGGAGGCGACCCCAGCGTCGGGCGATCAGGGGCAAGCCATACCCGGGACCGTGTGGAGCGACACCATCTCGCCCGCGGAACTGGCACAGACGTGGCCCGCGCCGGTGTACTCGGTGGCGTTGTCCTCGTATGACGGGAGCGAGAGCTGGAAGCCCTTGCCCCCTCCACCGCCGGAGCAGCACCTCAACATTCGGTCGCTCCTGTATGCGCTGGAGTGGTGGGTGTTTGGTGCGTTCGCCGTGTTCGTGGCCGTGCGGTGGATACGCGACAATGGCCGCATCACCACCGCAGCCTCCGAGGAGATTTCGTGACCCAAGCGCTCGACCCGCGCGTCAGCGGACCGCTTACCCGTTACCGCATCATGGCGGTCATCACCGGCACGTTCCTGCTGCTCGTGTGCGGGGGTGTGATCCTCAAGTATGTGCTCAACGTGGACAACCCCACGGTGGTGTCGGTCACGGGCTACATCGCCATTGCGCACGGCTGGATCTACATGATCTACCTCGCCGCCACCATCCACTTGTGGCTGCGGATGCACTGGGGCCTTGGCAGGCTCATCCTTATGGGACTCGGCGGCATCATCCCGTTCCTGTCCTTCTTCTTGGAGCATCGGTTTGCGCAAGAGGTCAAGACCGCGAGCGCCGGTAGCCTAGACGCGTGACCACCGCGCATCGCCCCGTCCTCGTTGTTGACTGCGGGGCGCAATACGCCCAGCTCATCGCCCGCCGCGTGCGCGAGGCGAACGTGTACTCGGAGATCGTGCCGCATTCGATGAGCGCGGCGCAGATGCTCGAGAAGAACCCCGCTGCCGTGATCCTGTCCGGCGGGCCGTCTTCCGTGTACGAGCCGGGCGCGCCCACCATCGATCCCGCGCTGTTCGACTCCGGCGTTCCCGTGATGGGCATTTGTTACGGGTTCCAGGCTATGGCGGCCGCGCTGGGTGGCGAAGTGGCGCAGACGGGCCTGCGTGAGTATGGGCGCACCCAGGTGACGGTGTCCGACGCCGGGGACCAGTTGGCGGGAAGCCCCAGCGAGCAGCAGGTCTGGATGAGCCACGGAGACGCGGTGCACGCCGCGCCCCCGGGGTTCTCGGTGCTCGCGACCACGGCTGGTGCGCCGGTGGCGGCCTTCGAGGACCTCTCGCGGCGGATGAGCGGCGTGCAATGGCACCCCGAGGTCAAGCACTCGCCGCTTGGCCAGGCGGCCATCGAGAACTTCCTGTACCGCATTGCCGGGATTGCCCCGGACTGGACCAGCGCCGGGGTCATCGACGAACAGGTGGCCCGCATTCGGGAGCAGGTGGGATCTGCGCGCGTGATCTGTGGGCTGAGCGGCGGCGTGGACTCGGCGGTGGCTGCCGCACTGGTGCAGCGAGCCGTTGGCGACCAGCTCACGTGCATCTTCGTGGACCACGGGCTGCTGCGGGCCGGTGAGGCCGAGCAGGTGGAGCGGGACTTTGTGGCGTCTACCGGTGTGAAGCTGGTGGTGGCGGACGAGCGCGCGCGGTTCCTTGATGCGCTCGCCGGCGTCACGGATCCCGAGACCAAGCGCAAGATCATTGGCCGGGAGTTCATTCGCGCATTCGAGGAGCAGGCTCGCAAGCTGGTGTACGCCGGCGGCCTTGGCGAAGAGGTGCGCTTCTTGGTGCAGGGCACGCTGTATCCCGACGTTGTGGAATCCGGTGGGGGCGAAGGCGCGGCCACCATCAAGAGTCACCACAATGTTGGCGGATTGCCGGAAGACCTGAAGTTTGAGCTCGTGGAACCGCTGCGCGCATTGTTCAAGGACGAGGTGCGCGCCGTTGGCCTCGAGCTGGGCCTGCCAGAGGAGATCGTCTGGCGTCAGCCCTTCCCCGGGCCAGGGCTCGGCATTCGCATTATCGGCGCCGTGGATCAGGAGCGGCTCGATGTGCTGCGCGCCGCAGACTTGATTGCGCGCGAGGAGCTATCCGCTGCCGGTCTCGATCGCGACATTTGGCAATGCCCCGTGGTGCTGCTTGCCGACGTCCGCTCTGTTGGCGTGCAGGGCGACGGCCGCACATACGGTCATCCGGTCGTGTTGCGTCCCGTGTCCTCCGAGGACGCCATGACGGCAGACTGGACTCGCGTTCCGTACGAGGTGCTGGAGCGCATTTCCACCCGCATCACCAACGAGGTGCCGGAGGTCAACCGTGTGGTGCTCGACGTGACGTCGAAGCCGCCTGGCACCATCGAGTGGGAGTAGGGCGCGGTCGCCGATCTCGGCCTTCCAGGTGCGCGAAGTTGCGTGCCAGTCAGAGCCGTCGGGCGTTACCGTGACCTCGTGACGTGGCGCCTCCTCGTTCCGGTAGTGCTGTGTGCGGCGCCCGTGGTGGGGTGTGCAGCGTCGGAGTCGCCGGTTGATGCCGCTGTCGCCTGCCAGCACGGGCCCGTGACATACGATGGTCCGAAACGTGTGAGCGAGTCGCGGAGGTCAACCGTGGGATTCGTTGCGGCCGCAACGCACCAGGGCGCAGTGCCGTGGGCATAGACACCGAACTTGACGCGGCGCGCCTGCAGTTGTTGGAGGACCGTGCCACGGAGTCCCACCGGCAGCACATTGGTCTGCTGATCTACCTCGTGTTTGCCGTGGCCATCGCCGTGGGGCTCGGCGTCTATTTTGCGCGGGACGTCAACATTCCGGCGGTGCTGGCGGTGGCGGCCTTTGCCCTCGCGGCAGGCCAAGGCATTGCGCTCGTGATTGCCATGCGAGGCAACGAGTACTTGGCCGCCGTGCTGTCCCAAGTGCTCCCCATCCTGCCCATGGTCCTCTTCGCCTCCGCACTGTCCGCCGATGCCGGGTTCGGCTCCTACCTCTTCATCGGCGCGCTCGGCGTGATGGTGACCATCCCCGAGGGGCACAACACCACCCGTTACGTGTGCTTTGCCGCGCTCGTGGTGGGGGTGGCCATCACCCAGATCTTCTTCCTGCGGGCCAACGCCTGGAGCCCCGTTGGCTACGACCAGACCACGGCCATCAACACCTTTAACCGCACCATCATGTCCATTGCGCTGTTTGTGCTTGCGCTCGAGGTGACGCGGGCCAACCGGGCCTCGCGCAAGCTCGTCAACGAGTCGCTGCGTATCGCGGACCTCGTGGCCACCCTGGATCCCCTCACCGGAATCCCCAACCGGCGCCCTGCCTGGGCGCGCCTCGACGAGGCCGCACTCGCCGGCCGGCCCGTGACAGTGGCACTCGCGGACATGGACCACTTCAAACACCTCAACGACACCGCAGGCCACGACTGTGGAGACGATGCCTTGCGGCACGTCGCGGGAGTGTTGCGGGACTCCGTGCGCGCGGGAGATTTGGTGGCGCGGTGGGGCGGTGAAGAGTTCCTCATCGTGCTTGACCTGCCCCTTGACCAGGCCGTGGCCATTTGTGATCGCGCTCGCGCGCAGGTGGCGGCGAGTCCCGTGCCGTGCGAGCGGGGTGAACCGCATCGCATTTCCCTCTCCATAGGCGCGGCCAGCATGATCAACGCGGACCCGGCGGCCGCGGTGGCGGCCGCCGACTCGGCCCTGTATCAGGCCAAGGAATCGGGTCGAGACCGCGTCGTGGCCTCTACGTAGACACCGATCCGCTGAAATGTCGGCTCAGTCCGGCGAAATCGCGATTTCGCCGGACTATTCCGACATTTCGGGGCTGGCCGCGGACTCGGCCGCGGACTCGGCCACAGCGTCGGGCTGACGCACCTTGCGCGGGCGCACCGCCGCGAGCGCTGACACCACAAGCCAGCCGCCCAACACGAACAGGCCCACGATGATGACATTGGTGAGGTTCACCTCGGTGCCGCTGAGGGCAACCATGGCCGTGACGGCCGCGCCGATCACGATGAGCCCCCACAGCACGCCCGTGACGCGCTGGGCCGCGGTCAATCGACGTTCCTTCATGGTCCAACCTCCTCGATCCACAGGCTCATGGAGCCCACATATTGGGTGTCCGCGAGACTCACCGTGAGTACGGGTGCGTCAGAGTTGGTGAGAGTGATCACCTTGGAGGCGCCGTAGGTTGTGGTGCAGCTGACGCCACGATCGGGCCACGAGATGTCTGCCTGGATGGGCATGTCGGGGTCTTGGGCCACCTCAATGCGCAGGCTCGTCCCCTTGGGAACCACGAGCCGCGTCACGTTCGACGTCACCTCAACCGTCTGATTTCCGGTCACCGCAGAGAGCCTCACCGTGCCCTCGACGTCTGGAGTTGGGTAGTCGTCCTGGTAGCACGACGCGTTGATCGCAACCGTCTCGTAGTCCCCAAACTTGCTCGACGGATCGAAGGCAGGCTCGGGAGTGAAGACCTCTTCCGGCACGGGCGCCGCCACGCTCCCGCCCCATCCGTCAACCCACTCACGCCAGTCGCCGGCCGCGTAGTGCTCGCGCAGTTGAGGCGCGGTGCCAATGGCGATCCCCACGGGGATGAGCGCCACGATCGACACAAACCCCAAGAACCCCATCTTGCGTCCCCGCAGAGCCGTGATCACGAGGATCCCGCCCAGCCCGGCAACAAAGATCACTCCCGCAACAACCACGGGGAACGCGGCCAGTTGGTGGCTCGTGTGCAGGTACAAGGTGATGCCAATGGTGATGGGGATGAGCGCCAGCGCGAGCAGGTACCCCACCTTGCCCGGCCCCGGCACGCGCGGCCGTGGCGGGGCCGTATAGACGGGCGGGGCAGCGGTGCCCGACGCCGTGGCGGGCTCGGCGGGAGCCGTAACCACAGCGTCGGGCACCGGCGCCTGCGCGGCAGACACCACAGGCGAGGCGGGCGCCTGGGGGATGGTGCCGTCGGGCAGGCGAGCGTAGCCGTGCGCGGCGCGGTCTGGCGACCGGGACGAGCGGACGGCCCACACAATGAGCCACACGATCCCCGCGAGGACCAGGAGCGGGATAACGAGGATGAGGACGTGAGGCAGCACGGCAAACCCCACGCCGTCCCACGACCCCCATCTGCGGAATAGGCCGCGGTTGTTCAAGAAGATGAGGCCGAGCACGGCGAGGATGCCCACCATGACCAGAGCGCCCACGTTGGGCCTGCCGCGGCCGAAGTCTTGGATGACGATGCGGCCCTCGGAATCTGGTAGGAGGGCCCATGCGGCGGCGTACAGCACCAGCGCAAAGCCGCCCGTGAAGATTGCGATGAGTACAAAGATCAGGCGGGCGGGGCCTGCGGCGAGGCCGATGCGCTGCCCCACACCGGCGAGCACGCCGCCCATGACTCGCCGGTCAGAGCGCACTAGGCCCCACGAGCGGATGGTGGAGAAGAACGCCGCCTCATGCGTTGGTTCGGTGGTCACGGGAGTGCTCCTTCGTCTGGTTCTGACGCCAGTGTGCGGCGGCGGCACGGCCGCGCGCCATGAGGTAAGCCCCTGATTCAGACCCTGAATAGACCCTGGGACGGGCCCTGAGCGAGCGCGGGTGTGTGACGATGGGCGCGTGACAGCCCACTCGCGCCCCACGCGCGTTGCCCGGCCGCTGGCGCGCGAGTCCGCGCCGCGGCTGTGGTGGCGCGCGTTCGTGGGGTTGGCGATGCTCGGCACCGCGGTGGTGCTGGCGCTGGGGCAGGGCGACGACCTCACGGTTCCGCCGTGGCTGGTGCCGGCCATCATCTATGGGGGCGCACTCGTGCTGGTATGGAGCCCGCTCGACGCCGTTGTCGCCGGCGACGCCCGCAGGCCAGACGTTGTCTCCCTTGTGTCGCGCGACGCGTGGCTGCGCATTGGGGTGGGGCTCGCGGCCGCCGGATTTGCGCTGTGGCTGTTCGCCGTGAGCCCGTTCACCAGCTCCCCGCTGGTGCGCACGTGGGTGGTGGTGGGGGTGGCGATCCTCGCCACGATCTTGCTCTTGGCGCCTTGGTGGCTGCGACTCATCCGGCAGGTGACGGTGGAGCGCGAGCGGCGTGTGCGCGAGTTTGAGCGCGCAGAGATCGCCGCACACCTCCACGATTCCGTGCTGCAGACGCTGACCCTGATTCGTGCGCACGCCAACGAGCCAGAGGCCGTTGCGCGGCTCGCGCGTGCCCAAGAGCGAGACCTGCGTGCGTACCTCTACCAGGAGAGACGCTCACCGCAGGAGTCTGTGGCCGCGGCGCTGACGGCTGCGGTGAACGAGGTAGAGGATGCGTTGGGCGTTGCCATCGAGGTGGTGACCGTTGGCGACGTGCCCACCACGCCGGCGCTTGCCGCTGCGGTCAGTGCCGCTCGAGAGGCGGCGACGAACGCGGCCCGCCACGGCGTGGGGCCCATCTCCGTGTATGCCGAGGTGACGCCCGGCGCCTATGAGGTGTTCGTCAAGGACGGCGGGCCGGGGTTCGACCCCCACGCGGTGCCCGAGGACCGCCTGGGAATCCGCAACTCGGTGATCGGCAGGGTGCGCCGCGCGGGTGGGGACGCGAGCGTGCGGTCCGCACCGGGGGAGTCCACAGAGGTGTCCATCAGCGTTCCGCGAGAGGAGCCAAAATGACCGTGCGAGTGGTGGTCGTTGACGACCACGACGTGATCCGGGTTGGGGTGCGCGAGTCCCTTGACGCGGACATCGAGGTGGTGGGGGAGGCGCGCGATGTGGAGGGCGCCATCGAGGCGGTGCGCGTCACGCGGCCAGAGGTGGTCATCCTCGACGTCCACCTGCCCGGAGGGACTGGGGGCGGCGCGCTCGACGTGCTCGCCGAGGTGTTGGGGGGGCCCGATGCGCCGCGCGTGCTGGCGCTGTCCGTGTCCGATGCCGCGGAAGACGTGGTGGCAGTGGTGCGCGCTGGCGCTCGCGGCTACGTGACCAAGTCCATCTCTGGGCCCGACCTCTCCGACGCTGTGCGCCGCGTGGCAACGGGCGATGCGGTGTTCTCGCCGCGGCTCGCGGGGTTTGTGCTCGATGCGTTTAACGCCGCGGGCGGCGAGGTGGCCGCCGCGGACGAGGACCTCGACAAGCTCACCGAGCGCGAGCAAGAGGTCATGCGGCTCATCGCTCGCGGCTACACGTACAAGGAGGTGGGGCAGAAGCTGTTCATCTCGGTGAAGACCGTTGAGACCCACGTGGGCAAGGTGCTCCACAAGCTGCAGCTGTCCAACCGGCACGAGCTGGCGCACTGGGCCGCGCGCAGGGGGATTGCGTAGGGGGCGTGGTGTCACTTCCCGCGCTTTCCCTGAGTGCCTGAGGCCGGTCAAGGCGCCGATTTCCGACCTCAGGTACTCACAGCGCGCGGGGCTGGGCGCGGCTATCCCAGCAGCGAAACCGCGCGCGCGATCACGAGCGCGAGGATCACAAACCCCGAGAGCGCCTCGAGCCCGAACAGCGCCTTGGCGCGCAGCGACAGCGGCATGGAGTCCGAGGCGGAGAACGCCATGGAGTTGGACAGCGACGAGTACAGATAGTCGAAGAACTGGGGTCGCCAGTCGGCAGAGCTGAACGCCGAGGCCTTGCGCACCTCGGCGTCGGTGTCCCTGTCCTCGTCTTGGCTGAAGCGAAGGTCGGCCGCGGGCACGGCGCTGCGCGGGTTGGTCCAGCGTCGGAACGGACCGCCGCGGTCCATCTCCCACAGCAGGAGCGCAATCACAATCACGTTGGTGAGCCACACCTGCGCGGCGCTGAGGAGCAGTCGCGGGCCGGACGCGGGATCGGGATGCACGAGCGCGATCACCAGCATCACCACGCTCACCTGGTTGGCGACGAACAGGATGAGGGCCTGCGCTATCGACAGCGCGCGTGCCGCCGTCGTCTCGTTGGTGAAGCGCACGGGGTTGATGACGATCGTGGGTATGACGAGGCACAGGCATGCGACCACGATCGCCCAGTGGGCCACGGGGTGAAGCATGTTGGGCAGTGCCGCGTACAGCGCGGTGGCCACCAACACGGCGATGACCACGGGCCAGCGATGCTCCCCCTGTGGAGTGGGCTTGACCGCAGGCTCGTTCACGGTGCCAGGCTAACCCCCGCATGCCCGACGCAGGGGTTGCCGAATCTCCAGGCCTGAGTAATCTGTGGCCATGCCAGAACGTGACGTACATCACACTGTGAGCACGGAGGGTGCCGCCCGGCACGTTGACGTGGCGTACTTGCCGAGTGCGTATCGCCGCGATGAGGCGGACCCCTTGCGTGCCATCGCCTTCTGGAACGGCCAGCATCAGTTTGAGCCGCCCGCCTTGTCTCAGCGCGTCCATGCACTCGCGGAGCTCGCACCCCAGCTGCTGTCGCTTGCCCGCGACTCGCGTCCGGCCGTGCGCGAGACCTTCGCCACATGCTTCTCCATCCTCGCCAAGGCGGGGCAGGCGCCCGCGGATCGTGAGGTGTGGCGCGCGCTGCTGGGCCTTGCGAAGTACGACGATGACGCCGCCGTCCGCGCCAAGGCGGAGCGCGCTCTTGCCGACTTTGAGCACTGTGGGATGGTCGCCAGGGCCTCCTGACTCGTCGGGCCGCGTCAGCCCCACCGCCTAGACTTCATCGAGTCATGGACACCCTCTTCGACGTTTCAGATTCCCCTCTCATCGCGGGCCTCAATCCGCAGCAGGCGCAGGCCGTTCTGCATGCCGGGAGCCCGCTCTTGATCATGGCCGGAGCGGGGTCTGGCAAGACGCGCGTGCTGACCCACCGCATCGCCCACCTGCTCGAATCCGGCCGCGCGCGGCCGCACGAGATTCTCGCGATCACGTTCACCAACAAGGCCGCTGGTGAGATGCGTGAGCGCGTGCAGGCGCTGGTGGGTGGCGAGGCGCGCTTCATGTGGGTCGCCACGTTCCACTCGGCATGCGTGCGCATCCTGCGCAAGGAATACGAGGCGGCGGGGCTGTCGAGCTCGTTCTCCATCTATGACACCGCGGATTCCGTCAACCTCATGAAGCTCGTCATGCGAGAGCTGGATCTGGACCCCAAGAAGTTCAGCCCCAAGGCGATTCTTGGCCGCATCGGTCGCTTCAAGGACGAGTTGATCTCACCGGAGGTGGCGCTCGCCGCGGCCGACGCCGTGAGCAGGCACAGCGTGGACCACGCGGCCGCGATCGCATACCCGGAGTACCAGCGCAGGCTTGAGGCGGCAAACGCCGTGGACTTTGACGACATCATCGTCAAGACCGTGCGCGTCCTTCAGGAGCATGAGGGCATTGCGCACGAGTACCGGCGTCGCTTCCGGCACATCTTGGTGGACGAGTACCAAGACACCAATCACGCGCAATACGTGTTGGTACGCGAGCTGGTGGGGCCGGCCGACGATCCCGCCTTGCCCCAAGCCGAGCTCACCGTGGTGGGTGATGCCGACCAGTCCATCTACGCCTTCCGCGGCGCGAGCATTCGCAACATCAACGAGTTCGAGAAGGACTACCCGGATGCCGAGGTGATTCACCTCGAGCAGAACTACCGGTCCACGCAGACCATCCTCAGCGCGGCCAACGCGGTGATCGCCAACAACGCGGATCGCCGCCCCAAGAACCTGTGGACGGACTCGGGCGCGGGTGAGCGCATCACGGGCTATGTGGCGGACACCGAGCAGGATGAGGCACGCTACATCGCGGAGCAGATTCGCTCGCTTGTGGACGGCGGCCACCACGCATGGTCCGACGTTGCGGTCATGTATCGCGCCAACGCCCAGTCGCGCGCGGTAGAGGAGCGCTTCATCCGGGCGGAGATCCCCTACAAGCTGGTGGGGGGCACGCGCTTCTACGAGCGCAGAGAGATCAAGGACATGCTCGCCTACCTTGCGGCGGTGGTGAACGAGGATGACGACATCGCCATGCGGCGCGCCATCACGGTTCCCAAGAGGGGCATCGGTGACGTAGCCATCGAGGGCATTGATGCTTTGCGCCGCTCCGATCCCGACCTCAGCTTTGGCCGCGCCCTGCGCTTCGCGTCTGAGGCGGGCATCGCCAATCGATCGGTGGCCGCCGTGGAGTCCTTTGTGGCGCTCATGGACGATCTGCGCTCCCTTGCCAGGGACAACGGCCCTGCCGGAGTCCTTGACGCCATTGCCGACAGGTCCGGCATGCTCGCGGCGTTGCGGGCGTCCGAGGATCCGCAAGACGCAAGCCGCGTGGAGAACATCATGGAGCTCGTGGCTGTAGGCCGCGAGTTCAGCGAGGAGAACCCCGAGGGCACACTCGCGGATTTCCTCGAAAAGGTGGCCCTGGTGGCCGACGCCGATCAGATCCCGGATCCGGAATCCGGAGGCGGCGTGGTGACACTCATGACCCTGCACACCGCGAAGGGCTTGGAGTTCCCCGTGGTGTTCCTCACGGGTCTCGAGGACGGCACCTTCCCGCACGCGCGCTCGATCGAGTCGGGCAGCACCAAGGACATGGAGGAGGAGCGTCGGCTCGCCTATGTGGGCCTCACGCGAGCGCGCGAGCGGCTCTTTCTCACCCGCGCGGAATTGCGCGCCAGCTTTGGCGCGCCGCAGTACTTCCCGCCGTCTCGCTTCACCGAGGAGATTCCCACCGACCTCGTGGAGTGGAGCCGCTCGCAGACGTCCATGGCCACCTTGCGTGCGCGTTCGGATCGCGGCTCCGCGCGATCGGGAGCGTGGTCGTCCATGGGATACGGCGGCAGCCAAGACCGCGACGACGGCAACGTCTACGCCCGCGCCGGGGCCGTGCGCACGCGAACCGTACCACCGAGCCCCCCAGGCGCCACAGGGCCCGGTGCGCAAGCGTCGGGCGATCTGGGACTTGAGGTGGGGGACCGCGTCACCCACGACAAATTTGGGCTGGGCAAGGTGATCACGCTCGAGGGCGCGGGCCGCAACGCCGTGGCCAAGGTGGACTTTGGCGGCGAGGTGAAACGACTGGTGCTGCGCTTCAACGAACTGACCAAGCTCTAGCCCGCGCCACTAGTCTGATCGCCATGGAAGTCAAGATGTCGAAGGTGTCCATCGTTGGTGCGGGGGCTGTGGGCTCCACGCTCGCCTATGCGGGGCTGATGCGGGGGTTCGCGCGCACCGTTGCGCTGTATGACATCAACAAGGCAAAGGTGGAGGCGGAAGCGCTGGACCTCGCCCAGGGAATCCAGTTCATGCCAGAGGCGAAGGTCATCGGCTCGGACACGGTGGACGTGGTGGAAGGCTCCGACGTGGTGGTCGTCACCGCGGGTGCCAAGCAGCAGCCGGGGCAGTCGCGCATGGATCTCGCGGGCGCCACCATCTCGCTCATGGACAAGGTCATGCCGCCGCTGCTAGAGGCGGCGCCCACCGCGATCTTCATCCTCGTCACGAACCCCGTGGACGTCGTCACGTACGCCGCCATCAAGAAGTCGGGCGCGGACCCGGCGCGCATGTTCGGCTCCGGCACGGTGCTGGACTCCTCGCGACTGCGCCACCAGATTGCGCAAGAGGTCAACGTTGCCGTGGGCAACGTGCACGCCTACATCACGGGTGAGCACGGCGACTCCGAGGTGGCGCTGTGGTCCTCCGCGTCCATTGGCGGCGTGCCGCTGACCGAGTGGGTGGACGAGAACGGCGTGGTGGTCATGACGGACGAGGTCCGCCACCGCATCCACCGAGACGTGGTGCAGTCCGCGTACACGATCATCGAAGGCAAGGGCGCCACCAACTACGCCATCGGTGCCGCCGGTGCGCGCATCGTGGAGGCCGTGCTGGGAGATCAGCACCGGGTGCTGCCCGTGTCCACGCTCACGGACTTCCCCGGCGTGGGCGAGGTGTGCATGTCCCTGCCCGCGATTGTGGGCCGCTCCGGCATCGTGCAGCAGGTCGACGTCCGGTTGTCGCCCAGCGAGCATGCCGCGCTCGCGGCGTCCGCGCGGTCCATCAAAGAGACCGCCAACAAGTTCGGCGTGGAGTAGGCGAACGGCCCCGCGCCCCCCACGTGGGGTGGCACGGAGCCGTCTCCTGCCCGACGCTGCGGCCGGCTATGCGGGCACGGTCACCAACGCGCCGGTGTCCTCGGCGGGGGCGGGCTCCGGCGCCTCGATGCGCATGTGAGGCAGCCACGACAGCCATGCGGGCAGGTACCAGTTCCTGCTGCCCAGCAGGGTCATGATTGCGGGCACCATGAGTGCGCGGATGATGGTTGCGTCGATGAGCACCGCCGCGGCAAGCCCCAGACCCATCTGCGCGAACTCGGCGAGGTCACCCAACGCGAATCCCAGGAACACCGCCACCATGATGAGGGCGGCACCCGTGATGAGCGATCCCGTGCGGGACAGCCCGTGGATCACCGCGGTGCGGGTGTCCGCCCCGGCGTCGTGGTGCTCCTTAATGCGGCTCAGGAGGAACACGTGGTAGTCCATCGACAGCCCAAAGAGCACGGCAAACAGGAACAGCGGCAGCCAGGGGGCGATGCCTGCGGCGTGGACAACGCCGAGCAGATCCGCACCCCAGCCCCATTGGCACACGGCCACGAGCACTCCGAACGCGGCGGCGGCGGACAGCACGTTGAGCGCAATCGCCGTGCCCGCGATCACCACGGACCGGAAAGTCACGAGCAGCAGCACAAAGCTTGTGCCCAGCACGAACAGCACCACCCACGGCGTGGCCTTGGCGAGGATGTCAACAAAGTCCACACTGCCGGCCTGCTGACCGCCCACGTATGCGGTGGACGATGACCCGGCCATGGCGTCGGGCACCCAGGCAGTGCGCAAGGTGTCGATGGCGGCGTCCGCGCGAGCATCGGCACCGTCATAGGTGCCGTGCGTGGTGATGATCGCCGCGTCGCCGTACCACTCCACGGCGGTGTCGGTGAAGGCGTCCGAGGTGTCGATGCGGTCTGCGAGCGCGTCCACGGGTGTGTGGTTCCCGCCGGTCACCACCACAAAGGTCTCTTCGCGGCCGTGGTCGAAGTCGTCAACGAGGGTGGTGACGGCCTGGCGGAAGGCGTTGTCCTGGGGAAGCGCGTCCCACCCGGGGAAGGCGAGCCGCATCGAGGCCAGCGGCAGGGCGAGCGTCACGGTGATGGCGAGCCCGGCGCCGAGCGCGAGAGCGGGACGTGCGGTGACTCCCTTGGCAATCGCCGCCCACGTGCGCGGCTCGCGGCCGGGCCGGGCACCGGGGATCCGGCCCGCGTTGATGCGTGTGCCCAGAAGGCGCAGCACCGCAGGCAAGAGCGTGAGCGCCGTCACCACGGAGGTGAGCGCCACGATGATGGCACCGGCGCCGAGGCTGCGCATGATGGTGTTGGGCACCATCACGAGCCCCGCGAGCGACACCACCACGATGCTCCCGCTGAACAGCACGGCGCGGTTGGCGGTGTTGCCGGCGATGGCAACGGCGTCGTGCGGCGAGCGCCCGTGCGCGAGCTCTTCGCGGAAGCGCTGTACCGTCACGAGCGAGTAGTCGATGCCAAGCGCGAGGCCCATCATCGTGATCATGTTGACGATGAAGAAGGACAGGTCAAAGGCGCTGCCGACGATGGCGGTGGCGCCCACGGCGGCCGCAATCGACACGAGCGCAACGAGGAGTGGGATACCGGCGGCAACGAGCGCGCCAAAGACGAGCACAAGAATCACCAGCGCCACCGAGATGCCGATGGCCTCTCCGCGCATGAGGGTGTCCTCGGCGAGTGCCCCGAACGTTGCCTCTGCGGACTTCTCGCCGAACGCCAGGTACTGGAAGCCGGCGGGCTGAGCCTGGCGCAAGGCGTCGAGCAGTGCCTGGCCCGTGTCATCACTCGCCTGTGCGCCGAGCGTGGCGGTGACGAGTGCGCTGTGGCCGTCTGCCGAAACGGAGGTGGTGGGCGCCGGCGGTGTCACGGCGTCCACACCGGCAACAGCCGCCGTGGCATCGATGGCGGTGGCGATGGCGGCGTCAAAGTCCGCGTCGCCATAGACCGCCGTGGCCGACTTCACGATGACGATTTCCGTGTCCGGCGCTGAGTCGCCCCGCAGCTGGGTGGCGAGCTCGGCAGCCGTGTCTGACTCCGTGGTGACGAGGTTGCGATCGTTCTGGGTGAGCGCGCTGCCGAGCCCTCCCGCCAGGGCGATCGCCGCCACGAGCGCTACCGCCCAGATGCCGATGGTGAGCCATGGCCGTGCGGCCGCTCGCCGAGCAATCCTGCCAGTGATACTCAGTTTCATGTCCCCTCCTTAGGTGTAGTGGTGCCGCCCTGGGGAAGGCCGGCACGTCGAAACTAGGCGGGCGGCATAGGGCGGCACAGCCCGCCGCAGAGGGGTTTCGCGGCGCCACGCGAGCGATTCTCGCCACCCGCACGCGGGGGAGAAGGCGCCCCGCATCCCCCGTGAGAGGGACGCGCGATTTGGTGCCAACGGGTGTGGTGGCGCGCGCCCCGCCACCGGCACGATGGGCGCATGACAAACCTCCGTTCGTTCCTGTCCGTGCTGTGGGCCGGCGCCACGTGGCGCTCGCTGTCCTACCTCCTCGTGGGCCTCGTTGCCGGCGTGGCATGGCTGTCGTGGTCGCTCACCCTGTACATCACGGGTGCGGCGCTCGTCATCGTCTGGGTGGGCATCCCGCTGCTCGTCTTCACGCAGCTGTCGATGCGGTGGATCGGCGCGGCGGAACGCTGGCAGGCCAATCGCCTTTTGCATGCGGGCATTGGCGCCCCCGATCCCGTGGCGCAACGCCCTGCACAGGCCGACGCTCGTGGCCCGTGGTCGCGCAGCGTCGCCTGGGGCCAGGCGCGCCTGCACGACGCTCACGCCTGGCGGGTGGCGGCGTGGACCATCATCCGTGGCGTGCTGGGGCCGGTGGGCTTTGTGCTTGCGGTGGTGGCGTTCGTGGTGCCGCTATCGGTGGTTGCGGCGGGGGTCGCCTACGTGCTCGACGTTGTGGGAGTGCCCACCACGTCGTGGGAGGGCGAGCCGTTCTATGGCGAGGCGCCGTGGTGGTGGAGCCCCCTCACCCTGACGCTCATTCCGGTTGGCATCGTGCTCGCAATCGGCGGCGCGTGGCTTGTGCGCGGCTTTGCACGCCTCCACGAGCCGATCGCGGCGTGGGCGCTGGGACCGGGCAGGGACGAGGCCACGCGCCGCGCCACCGAACGCGCCGCGCTCGCCGAGGAGCAGGTGCGCATTGACCAGGATCTCCATGACTCCATCGGCCACATGATCACCATGACCGTGGTGCAGGCGGGCGCGGGTGCGCACGTGTTTGACACCGACCCTGAGTTCGCTCGCCAAGCGCTGCGCACCATCGAGGAGCGTGGCCGGGCGGCCATGGGAGAACTGGACCGCATCATCGCCACCATGCGTGGAGCGTCGGACCATGAACTGGCCCCGCTGCCGGGAGTCGAGGCGCTGCCTGGACTCATCGCGGACTCGCGTTCCGCGGGCTTGACCATCACCGCCGACATCGACGCCCCCAACGTCACCGGCGCAGTTGGCCGTGCCGTGTTCTCCATCGTGCGCGAGGGGCTGACCAATGCCGCCAAGTACGCACCGGGGGCCCCCGTTGACGTTGCCGTGACGCTCGACGGCGATGGCGTTGGCGTGCGCGTTGTGAACCCGCGCGTGCGCACCGCCTCTCATGTGCCCGTTGGCGCCGACGCTCCCGGGCGCGGCAGCGGCCTCGCCGGGCTGCGGGACCGGGCCACGCTGCTCGGCGGCATCGTCACTGCGGGCGAGCAGGCGGATGGCTCCTTCGAGGTGCTGGGCCTCTTGCCCACCGGAACTGCGCTGGCCGCTCCTGGCGCGCCTGACTCGCCGTGGGCCGCGCTTCGCGAGAGGCTTGCCCCGTGAGGCTCGTGATCGTCGACGACGACCCCTTGGTGCGGATGGGGCTGCGCGCCATCCTCGCCTCTCAAGACGGCTGGGAGGTGGTGGGCGAGGCCGGTGACGGCGAGCAGGCCGTGGCTGTGGTCCGCGAGCTCATGCCCGACGTTGTGCTCATGGACGTGCGCATGCCGGGCACCGATGGGCTCAGCGCAACGCGAGAACTCACCGCAGCCGGCTCCCCCGCCAAGGTGCTCATCCTCACCACCTTCGAGGTGGACGAGTACGTCTTCGAGGCCATGCGCGCCGGGGCGGCCGGGTTTGTGCTCAAGCGCATCCCTCCCGCCGAACTGATCGAGGCGGTGCGGGTGGTGGCCGCCGGAGAGTCCCTGCTGTTCCCCGCCTCCACGCGAGCGGTGATCGAGCGCTTTGCGGCGCCCGTAGAGGCACCCGATCTCGGCGACCTCACCGAGCGCGAGGCAGACGTCTTGCGTGAACTCGCTCGCGGCCGGTCCAATCAAGAGATCGCCGCGGAACTGTTCGTGTCCCTCCAGACCGTCAAGTCCCACGTGGCGTCGATTCTCACCAAGCTGGGCGTGCGGGACCGCACCCAAGCGGTGATCGTCGCGTACGAGAGTGGCTTTGTGCAGCCGGGGGAGCCCACGCCATAGCCGAGCCCACCGCTCGGGTCCGCACAGCGTCGGGCCGCTACTAGTCTTGGGGGGAGGCGCATAACTGCGCAGCCCCCGACGCAAAGGACTGAGGATGGACCTCTTCGAGTACCAAGCGCGCGACCTGTTCGAGAAGCACGGCGTACCCGTGTTGCCGGGCATCGTCGCCACCACCCCCGCACAGGCGCGCGCCGCCGCCGAGCAGCTGGGCGGCGTGACCGTCGTCAAGGCGCAGGTGAAGGTGGGAGGCCGCGGCAAGGCCGGCGGCGTCAAGGTGGCGAAGTCCCCGGACGAGGCGGAGGCCGCCGCCGCCGCCATCCTGGGCATGGACATCAAGGGCCACAGGGTGCACCGCGTCATGGTCGCCGCGGGCGCCGCGATCGCCGAGGAGTTCTACTTCTCCGTGCTGCTGGACCGCGCGGAGCGGCGCTACTTGGCCATGTGCTCGGTTGAGGGCGGCATGGAGATTGAGCAGCTCGCCGTTGAGCGGCCCGACGCTCTGGCACGGGTGGCCGTTGACCCGCTGGTTGGCATTGACGCGGCCAAGGCGAGCGAAATCGTTGAGGCGGCGCGCTTCCCGGAGGAGCTGCGCGGCCCTGTCGCCGACGTCATCCAGAAGCTGTGGACCGTGTACCGGGACGAGGACGCCACGCTCGTGGAGGTCAACCCGCTGGTGCGCACGGAGGATGGCTCGATCATCGCGCTCGACGGCAAGGTGTCGCTCGACGCGAACGCAGACTTCCGTCATCCCGACCACGGCGAGCTTGAGGACGCGGCCGCCGCCGATCCCCTTGAGGCGAAGGCCAAGGCGCTTGACCTCAACTACGTGAAGCTCGATGGTTCCGTGGGGATCATCGGCAACGGAGCGGGGCTCGTGATGTCCACGCTCGACGTGGTGGCCTATGCAGGCGAGTCCTTCGGCGGGGTGAAGCCCGCGAACTTCCTCGACATCGGCGGTGGAGCGTCGGCCGCGGTGATGGCGAACGGCCTCGATGTGATCCTGGGTGACTCTCAGGTCAAGAGTGTGTTCGTCAACGTGTTCGGTGGCATTACCTCGTGTGTGGAGGTGGCCAACGGCATTGTTGGTGCGCTGCAAACCCTTGGCGACGAGGCATCGAAGCCCCTGGTGGTGCGGCTTGACGGCAACGCCGTTGACGAGGGCCGCGCCATTCTTGCGGCCGCCAATCACCCCCTTGTCACCATCGTCGACACCATGGACGGCGCCGCGGCCAAGGCCGCCGAGCTCGCCGCCGCGGCAGCGTAAGGAGCAGTCATGGCCATCTTCCTCACTCAAGACTCCAAGGTCATCGTCCAGGGCATGACCGGTTCCGAAGGCATGAAGCACACCACGCGCATGCTCGCCTCCGGCACGGACATCGTGGGCGGCGTGAATCCGCGCAAGGCAGGCGAGCAGGTGGAATTCGCCGAGCGCACCGTTCCCGTGTTCGGCACGGTGGCCGACGCCGTTGCCGCCACCGGCGCTGACGTCTCCGTGGTGTTTGTGCCGCCTGCCTTCACCAAGGGCGCCGTGATCGAGGCCGTGGATGCGGGTGTTCCGCTCGTGGTCATCATCACCGAGGGCGTTCCGGTCAAGGACACCGCCGAGTTCTTTGCCTATGCGCAGGCGCACGGCACGCGGCTCGTAGGCCCCAACTGCCCCGGGCTCATCACTCCCGGGCAGTCCAACGTGGGCATCACCCCCGCCAACATCACCGGCCCCGGGCGCATTGGGCTGGTGTCCAAGTCCGGCACCCTGACGTACCAGATGATGTTCGAGCTGCGGGACCTTGGCTTCTCAACGTGCGTGGGCATTGGCGGCGACCCCATCATCGGCACCACTCACATCGATTGCCTCGAGGCGTTCCAGAACGACCCCGACACCGACGCGATCGTCATGATCGGTGAGATCGGCGGCGACGCTGAGGAGCGCGCCGCGGCGTATATCCGCGACCACGTGACCAAGCCCGTGGTGGGCTACGTGGCCGGCTTCGAGGCGCCAGAGGGCAAGACGATGGGCCATGCGGGTGCCATCGTGTCCGGCTCCTCCGGCACCGCCCAGGCCAAGAAGGAGGCACTCGAGGCCGCCGGAGTGCGCGTGGGCAAGACGCCGTCAGAGACCGCGAGTCTGATGAGGGAGATTCTCACCGCGCAGGGTTGATCGGCGCAGGGTTGATCCTCACCGCGGCACCCGCGCGCCGGTGCCGCCGCAAGGCCCGCGCGCGGGTGAGGATGTGGGGGTGACCGAGCCGCAACCGCATACCCGCCTGCAGGCGCTTCTTGCGAGCGCTCCGGGCTGGGTAGGCGGCGCGCTCACGGGAGTGCAGGCCGCCCTGTTGGGGCTCGTGGTGGTCATCACCCCGGCGTTTGCTGCCGCGGCCGCCGCCCCCACGAGCGATGGCTCGGCGGCGATCGACTGGATGGGCGTGAGCAAGCTCGCCGCTCGCCTGTGGCTCTTGGCGCACGGAGTGTCGTTCTACGTGGAGGGCGTCGAGTTCACGCTCGCTCCACTGGGGCTGACGCTCCTATGCGCGGCAATCCTCGCCGCGATCGCGCGCCGCTTCTGCACCAAGACGTGGGCAAGCTGGGCCATCGCCACGGGCACCTATGCGGGCATCGTGGTGGTCGCCGAGATCGTGGCCATGCGCGGCTACCCGGGCGCCGGGCCGCGTTCCGCGCAGACGGCCATCGCCGCGCTGTTCATCGCCGGGCCGGCCGTTGCCGTGGGCATCTGGCGAGCGCACGGCGCCGAGTTCGGGTGGGTGCCCCGCGTCTCCGCGACCGTACGCAAGGGGCTTCGCCTTGGCCTCGCGACGGTTGCCGCCTCACTGTGCGTTGCCGCGCTCGTCGCGGGCGCCTTCACGTACCTAGGGCGCGACCGCATTTCCGCCGCCGCCGCCGCGCTCGGCATCGACCCCCTGGGTGGGGTGGCGCTCGCGTTTGGCGAGGCGCTCTACGCGCCCAACCTGTCCGTCTGGATGTTGGGGTGGATGACGGGCCAGGGGTTCTCCGTGGGCGAGGGAAGCGTCTACGCTCCCGGCGAGGTAGCGGCCGACGCCGTGCCTGCCTTCCCCTTGTTCGGCGCCCTGCCCACGGTGTCGGGTGGGCTGCTGGTGTGGGCGCCGCTCACGATTGTTGCGCTCGCGGCGCTCATGCGCGTGGCGTTGCGCCGACGCATCGCCGCAACGGTGGAGGACCTGCCCGCGGTGGCCGCTGCGGTACTCACCGCGGCGGTGACCGCAGCGGTATTGGCGGGCATAGCGTCGGGCTCCTTGGGGCCGGGACGGCTCGCGTTTGTGGGGGTCGAAGTCTTGCCGGTGTCCGTGATGGTGGGGATTCTTGCGGCGCTGGGATTTGGCGTGGGCCACGGACTGCTCATGCTGGGTGCGGCCGCGAGGGCGCGCGGTGCGGGGCGGCCACGCCTGCACGTGGTCCCTGATCCCGTCCCTACCGGACCGTGACCTTTCCGTAGTTCGCGTAGCGATCCAGCAACTCCTTGTAGGACTCCTCGTATTGCACCTGGCATTCGCGCTTGGCCGTCTCGGTGAGTGCGCGGTCGAGGCACGCCTCCAGTTGCTCCGTGGGCCCGCGCATCAAAATGAGCCCAATCCCGCCAAGCAGGATCATGCCGCCCATCGCGATGGCGATCCACAGCCACACGCGGATTCCGGCCACCGCATCAACGCCGCGCGTGTGCAGCAGGGCGGAGATGGCGAAGATGATGGTGGCGGGCCCCGTCACCACCACGAGCAGCGATCCGGGAAGCCCCACCGTCCACAGCAGCGCGCTGAGCGCCAGCAGCCCAAAGGTCCACAGGGAGCTGCGCCGCAGCGCTCGCGGCAGTGTGGGACGTTCGGGCGTGCTCGTGGGGGCCATGGCATAAGGGTAGGTGCCACACGCCGTGCACCGTTAGGCTCATCGCGTGGCCCCAGCTCGCATCGTCGTCCTCATCTCTGGTGCAGGCTCCACGATGAAGGCGATTCTCGATGCCTCGGCAGACGAGGCGTATGGCGTGCGCATCGCCGCCGTCATCTCCGATCGTGACGACGCCGCAGGCCTTGCGATCGCGCACGCGGCGGGCCTGCCTACCGCGGTGGTGCGCCTCACCGACTTCCCCACCCGCGAGCTGTGGGACGAGGCCGTTGCCCGCGCCATCGCAAGCTTTGACCCCCAGTTGGTGGTGCTCGCGGGATTCATGAGGATCCTCGGCCGGCCGGCGCTCGAGCGCTTTGGCGGCCGCATCATCAACACCCATCCCGCGCTGCTGCCCGCGTACCCCGGCGCGCATGGGGTGAGGGACGCGCTCGCGGGCGGCGCCAAGATCACGGGCTGCACGGTCATCATCGTCGACGCGGGCATCGACACGGGCCCCATCGTCGCGCAAGCGGCCGTGCCCGTGCAGGACAATGACACAGAAGAATCCCTTCACGAGCGCATCAAGGTGGTGGAGCGCGAGCTCGTTGCCGCCACCGTGGGCCGGATGGCGCGCGAAGGGTGGAGCGTGGACGGCCGCGTCGTCCGCATAGGAACCAAGGAGAACGCATGAGCGACCGCATCCCGGTGCGTAGAGCCCTCATTTCCGTCTACGACAAGACCGGCCTTGAGGGCCTGGCTCGTGGCCTCGCCGACGCTGGCGTGGAGATCGTCTCCACCGGCTCCACGGCGCAGCGCATCGCGGATGCCGGCATTGCGGTGACCCCCGTGGAGAAGGTCACCGGGTTCCCCGAATGCCTCGACGGCCGCGTCAAGACCCTCCACCCGCGTATTCATGCCGGCATTCTCGCGGACCGCCGCCTTCCCGACCACGTGGCGCAGCTCGAGGAACTGGGTGTTGCGCCCTTTGACCTCGTGGTGGTCAACCTGTACCCCTTCGCCGCCACCGTGGCCTCGGGCGCGTCCCAGGACGAGGTGATCGAGCAGATCGACATCGGCGGGCCGTCCATGGTGCGTGCCGCCGCCAAGAACCACCCGTCGGTGGCCGTGGTGGTCACGCCATTGGCGTACGCGAACGTCTTGGCCGCCGTAGCCTCGGGCGGCTTTACGCTTGCCGAGCGCATAAGCCTTGCCGCGGCCGCCTTCCGCCACACCGCCACCTATGACATTGCGGTGGCCTCGTGGATGGGCAATGTGGTGGCGCCCGACGCCGAGAACGGCTTCCCCGGATGGGTGGGCTTCAGCGCCACTCGCGCCGCCACGCTGCGCTACGGCGAGAACCCTCACCAGCGCGCGGCGCTGTACACGGACGACTACGGAACCCCGGGGCTAGCAGGTGCAACGCAGCTGCAGGGCAAGGAGATGTCCTACAACAACTACGTGGACGCCGATGCCGCCTGGCGCGCCGCGCATGACTTTGATCGGCCCGCAGTGGCGGTCATCAAGCACGCGAATCCGTGTGGGATCGCGGTGGCCGACACCATCGCCGCGGCCCACGAGAAGGCACATGCCACGGACCCCGTCTCCGCTTACGGCGGCGTGATCGCGGCCAACGGAATCATCACCGCGGATGCCGCGCGGTCCATTGCGCCGATCTTCACCGAGGTGGTGGTGGCGCCCGGGTACGAGCCAGAGGCGCTGGAGATTCTGTCCGCCAAGAAGAACCTGCGGGTGCTTGAGGTCAGCGGCGGCGTGAGCGGAGGCGATGTGCGTCACATCAGCGGCGGGCTGCTGCTGCAAAGCGCCGACCGCCTCGACGCGCCGGGAGACGACCCCGCCACGTGGGAGCTCGTTGCCGGCCCTGCGGCCGACGACGCCACGCTCGCCGACCTCGCGTTTGCGTGGCGCGCGTGCCGTTCGGCGAAGTCCAACGCCATCCTGCTGGCGAGCGGCGGTGCCGCGGTGGGAATCGGCATGGGGCAGGTCAACCGCGTGGACTCGTGCCGCTTGGCGGTATCGCGCGCGGGCGAGCGAGCGCCGGGAGCCGTGGCAGCGTCGGACGCGTTCTTCCCGTTTGCCGACGGCCTGCAGGTGCTCATCGACGGGGGAGTGCGGGCGGTGGTGTCGCCCGGCGGATCCGTGCGCGACGGCGAGGTCATCGACGCAGCCGCGGCCGCCGGAATCACCCTCTACCACACCGGTACCAGGCACTTCTTCCACTGATGGCCGCACCAGACCGCACCTCGATGCCACTGCGGGTGGCATTGCTGGTGCCTGCCGGAGGGCTTGTGCTGATCGGCTTTGGCGTGGCGGTGAATGCGCGAGCCGCGGTGATGCTCTTGGGCGGGTTCGCGATTGCGGGTGCCGTGGCGCGTGGGGTGACTCCCGCTGCGCGGGCGTTCGCCGTGAGGTCCCGCGCGGTGGACGTTGCGGTGCTCGGGGTGCTGGGCGCCGCGCTCATGCTGTTGGGGATGACCACGCCGCTGGGGTGAGCGGGGTGTGGGGGATGGGCCTGCCAGCCCCTGCCCGCTGGCCCGGCCGGCCCTGCCAGCCCCAGCGTTGGCCCTAGCCAGCCCGAGCGTCGGCCCTCTGCCCGCCCCTACCGGCACCCCGCGCCAGCCCGCGCGTTCCTTGAGTACCTGAGGCCGGTCAGGGCGCCCAATTCCGACCGCATGTACTCACAGGGCGTGGCGTGCGCGCGGCGCGAAGAAGGCGGGCGCCCGGGGGCTCGCTACACCCCACATGCCCGACGCTGCCGCCAGCACCCCGCCACCTCACCAACGCAAAAGGCCCCGGCGTCCGCCGAGGCCTTTCGCGTGCGTGGCGTGGGTTTAGCCCTCGATCACCTCGAGAGTTTCCACGATCTCGATCTCGTCCACAGGGGCGAAGGCGCGATACAGCAGGCCCACGATGGCCGCCCCGAGGATCGGCGCCACCCAGAACACCCACAACTGGCTGAGCGCCCAGGATTCGGAGAACACCGCGGATGCCGTGGCGCGTGCCGGGTTGAGGCCCGCGTTGGTGAACGGGATGGCGAGCACCACGAGCGCCGCGAGGGCAAAGCCGATCGCGAACGGCGCAACGCCAGCAGGGGCCTTGGGCGACGTGGACGCAAGCACCACGAGCACCAGAAGACCGGTCAGCACGGCCTCCACGCCGAGCGCGGCCCCCAGGCCAAAGCCCGCGGGCGAGTGGTCGCCATAGCCGATGGACGCGGTGCTGAAGTAGTTGCGGGCGTCGTCGATGGCGGGGTGGCTGTCGAGGATGAACCACATCAACAGCCCGGCGAAGAGGCCGCCGATGACCTGCGCCAGGATGTAGGGAACAACGTCGCGGCCGGGGAAGCGACCCGCAATCCATGCACCAACGGTGACGCCGGGATTGAGGTGCGCCCCAGACACACCGCCAAAGGCGAAGGCGGCGATCACGACGGAGATGGCGAACGCGAAGCCCACCACAAACGTGGGCGAGCCCATGACGGAGCCGGCGTTCTGGCCTTGGATCACGAGGGTGCCGCTGGACACGAAGCCAAGGCTCAGCGCCGTGCCAACGCCGAGCAAGACGAGGATGAAGGTGCCCGCCACCTCGGCGAGCATCTTGGTAATGAGGCTGGGGCCGGCGGGCTCGTCAACCCAGATGTCGGCCTCGAGTTCCTCGGTGAACTCTTCGGCGGCGTCGGCCGCGGGCGTGTCGGACATGTCTCCTCCTTGTGTGGAGTGGGGAACGCACCCCACTGCGAGCCATCCTGCCACCTTGCACGGGCGCTCGGTCGGAAGTGGCAAGGCCTGGCGTGGACTAGATTTGTGCTCAGAAACCCCCACACGGTCGCAAGGAGAGCCCATGTCGAAGATCAAGGTCGAGGGAAAGGTCGTCGAGCTCGACGGCGACGAGATGACGCGCATCATCTGGCAGTTCATCAAGGACCGCCTGATTCACCCCTACCTGGACATTGACCTCGAGTATTACGACCTCGGCATCGAGTCCCGCGACGCCACTGACGACCAGGTGACCATTGACGCCGCGAACGCCATCAAGCGCCACAACGTGGGCGTCAAGTGCGCCACGATCACCCCGGATGAGGCCCGCGTCAGCGAGTTTGGCCTGAAGAAGATGTGGGTGAGCCCCAACGGCACCATCCGCAACATCCTCGGTGGTGTGGTGTTCCGCGAGCCCATCATCATCTCCAACATTCCGCGGCTTGTGCCGGGATGGACCAAGCCCATCGTCATTGGCCGCCATGCTCACGGCGACCAGTACAAGGCCACCAACTTCAAGGTGCCGGGCGCGGGCCAGCTCACCATCACCTTCACGCCGGAGGACGGCAGCGAGCCCATCGAGCACGTTGTGGCCAACTATGGCCAGGACGGCGGCGTGGCCATGGGCATGTACAACTTCAACGACTCCATCGCGGACTTTGCGCGGGCGTCGTTCAGCTACGGACTGCAGCGCGGCTACCCCGTGTACCTCAGCACCAAGAACACGATCCTCAAGGCGTATGACGGCCAGTTCAAGGACATCTTCGCGGACGTCTTTGAGAAGGAATACGCCGCCCAGTTCAAGGAGGCGGGCATCACCTACGAGCACCGCCTTATCGACGACATGGTTGCCGCCGCGATGAAGTGGGAGGGCGGCTACGTGTGGGCCTGCAAGAACTACGACGGCGACGTGCAGAGCGACACTGTGGCGCAGGGCTTTGGCTCGCTCGGCCTCATGACGAGCGTGCTCATGACGCCCGATGGCAAGACGGTTGAGGCCGAGGCGGCGCACGGCACCGTGACGCGCCACTACCGCCAGCACCAGGCCGGACAGCCCACGTCCACCAACCCCATCGCGTCGATCTTCGCGTGGACGGGCGGCCTGAAGCACCGCGGCAAGCTTGACGGCACTCCTGAGGTCACGGGCTTTGCCGAGACCCTTGAGGATGTCATCATCAAGGCCGTTGAGGACGGCCACATGACCAAGGACCTTGCGCTGCTTGTGGGTCCGGACCAGTCCTGGGAGACCACCGAGGCCTTCCTCGCCACCCTCGACGAGCGCCTCGCGGCTCGCCTCGCCTAACCCCGGAGTCTCATCATGACCACCCCAGTCACTGTCACCGTTACCGGCGCGGCCGGCCAGATCGGCTACGCCTTGCTGTTCCGCATCGCCTCGGGCGCCATGCTCGGCCCCGACACTCGCGTGCGGTTGCGCCTCCTGGAGATCCCCGCTGCCGTGAAGGCTGCCGAGGGTACGGCCATGGAGCTTGATGACTGCGCCTTCCCCCTCCTTGATGGTGTGGACATCTTTGACAGCCCGACGCCGGCTTTCGAGGGCACCAACGTCGCCTTGCTCGTGGGGGCGCGTCCGCGCGGGGCCGGCATGGAGCGCGGCGACCTGCTGGCGGCGAATGGTGGGATCTTTGGCCCTCAGGGTGCCGCGATCAACGCTGGTGCGGCGGACGATGTGCGAGTTCTGGTGGTGGGCAACCCCGCGAACACCAACGCGCTCATCGCCTCCGCGCATGCTCCCGACGTTCCCGCGTCTCGCTTCACCGCGATGATGCGCCTGGACCACAACCGTGCACTCGCCCAGCTGGCCGCCAAGGCAGGGGCCAGCGTGGGCGATGTGCGCAATGTGGTCATCTGGGGCAACCACTCCGCCAAGCAGTACCCCGACACCAACTACGCGAAGATCGGCGCGCGCCGTGCCGAGGATGTCATCGCGGACGACGCCTGGCTCGACCGCACCTTCATCCCCACCGTTGCCAAGCGTGGCGCCGCGATCATTGACGCGCGGGGAGCGTCGTCTGCAGCGTCGGCCGCCAACGCGGCAATTGACCACGTGCGCGACTGGGTGCTTGGCACGCCGGCCGACACGTGGGTGTCTGTGGGCATGGTGTCGGATGGCTCGTATGGCGTGCCGCAGGGCCTTGTGAGCGGCTTCCCGGCCACGTCCAAGGGCGGTGAATGGGAGATTGTGCAGGGGCTCGAGTTCACCGACGCCGGGCGTGCGCTGTTCGACGCTTCGGTGGGCGAGCTCGTGGAAGAGCGTGATGCCGTGCGGGAGTTGGGGTTGGTTTAGGGGGCAGGCTCCGCGGGCAAGAAGTGGCGGGTTGCCGCTGCAAATCCCGCGCGGAGCCTGTAGCCGTCTATCCTTGAAGTGTGCGCAGTGTGCCCATTCTGTCCTGGCCCCGCCCTGCACTTTCCAGAGCCAGAGCCAGAGTCTGCTTCGGTAGTCATCGGACGATGACAAGCCAATCAGGCGAGCACGAGCACGAGCACGGAGAAAGGTTCGAAGGCGTTGAGTGAGAACTCGAAGAGCGCGAAGCGTGTACCGGCTTGGATTCCGCGACCACCGGTCTGGGGGCGTTTGAAGAGGGCTCGCGCCGAGCGCGACCAGGCGCGGGCGGCCTTGCGGAGGCTCCGCAATGAGCTTAAGTCGACTCAACGTGACCGTGACGAGGTGCTCGGGCGCCTTTCGGCAGCTCAAGTCGAGGCGGACCATCTCCGTACATCGATCTTGCAGAAGCAGGTCGAGTTCAGCGCACAACTTGAGACGCGTACCGAGTCGTTGGCGCGCGAGCTCGCCGACATTCGCAAGGCTCAAACATCAAACTCGCGGTAGTTGCAGGATATGCCTCGAGAGCTGTTGACCGAAGCTCAGGCGATGTACCAGTTGCTCGACTGGTATCGCCCTCAGGCAAGCTTGCCAATAGTCGCGGGATGGGCCCTGAGCCCGGCAGGACTCCCGCTGGGCTCGTGATGCTTGGAATACCTATGCTCCATCTGGATTCACGGCTCACTTTGTGGTCGCCGACTTGGATACCGACGCCGAGTACAACCCGTGGGTGACTGTGACAGTGAACGGCCTCAGCATGACGGGGCCTCTGGCCCCGCCCGACCGCACCGGTTCCGGCGCTCTGCCCGTCGTGGGGGCGCTCCGTGCACAAGGCCGTTGGTGCGTGGGGACCGAGCCATCTTCGGGACACGTGGTAGTCCGTCACGTGAACTCATACGGCGCCGCCGTTAGCGCCTTGATGATAAGCGGAGGTACTCTACGATTCGCGCTCGCGCCGGGGGTGTTGACATCGTCTTTCGTTGCCTCGAGCGGTGGCATGCTGGTGCGTGGCACTACGGAACAGAGAGACTCCGTGACGTGGGTCACGTCTGAATTGCCAGTGGGGACGCCGACCGACTCAGAGACGCGAAACTGGCGCTTCATGCAAGTCGCGGGCGGCGCTCGCAAGCCGCTGGTGTGGCAGCACTCGACTGGCGCGCTCACCAAGGTGGCCAGGGCCGGAGTCATTCCCGCGGTCAACACCCGTGGTGAACTTACAGCGCTGGTCCCGAGCGTGCTGTGTGTACTCGCATCGGCGCAATTCACCTCCAAGGGACTCGAGCTCCGTGGTTGGGCGTGCCTGCCAAGCGGAGCAACTGAGGCGACTCTTCGTTTGACAAGCGAGCACGCTACAGGTACAGCGGTGGACATTGTGCTTCCAGCAGGAGGGAGTGAGTTTGTAGCGGTGCTTCCAGTTCGGCTTCCGGAAGGAGCACCCCTCACCAAAGACTTCGGACTTCTACTAGAGTTGGTTGTCGGTGCCATGGTCGCCCCAGTGCGGGCGATGCCGTCGTTCGTCGAGACGCTTCCCGCAGATCTCACTGGTCCACAAGTGAACGCACTGGTGACGGTAACGGCGAAGGATGCATCGGTACGGGTGCGGTTTCGCAGCCACATCGCCGTGGAGCACGCGAGCCGGTATGGGCAAGAACAATTGATTCGGGAGTACAAGCATTCGCTGATACCTCTCGAGGAGGCGGTGATCTTTGAGTCCTTCGCCGGAACCACCATCAGCGACTCACCTCTAGGCTTGAGTACCGCGCTGCACTTGGAAAACCCGAACTTACGCCAGTACTGGTCCGTCGCTTGCTTGACCATGTCCGTACCCGAATGGGCAACTGCGGTCGTGCGCTTCTCGCCCGAGTGGTATAAAAAGCTGGGCGAGATCCGCTACCTGGTGAACAACAATAATTGGCCGTGGTTCTTTACCAAGCGGCCCGGCCAGACGTATGTGCAGACATGGCACGGCACTCCTCTGAAGCGCATTGGCAACGACGTTCCCCTAGGCAACCTCACGCTCACCTACCGTAGGCTCATGGTCCGCGAAGCGGAGGCGTGGGACTTCTTGCTTGCCCAGAATGACCATGCTGCAAAGACGTTCCCGCTGGCCTTCGGCTATAGCGGCGACGTGCTCAACATTGGCTACCCTCGAAACGACGCCCTCGTTGGTGCCAATGCACACGATACCCGCGAGGTGATTAGGCGTCGGCTAGGTATCAGCGACGGTGTTCGGGCGATTCTCTATGCGCCCACCTGGCGAGACAACATCGTCGGCGCTCGAGGCTACGGTCGCATCTCGTTCCTCGATGTCGAGAGACTTGAGACGGCCGCCAATGCTGCGGGCACGCCCACGATCGTACTGTACCGAGGTCACTTCAACACGTTGCGGTCGGCAGGCCCCGCCGCATCGGGAGTGATCGACGTCTCGGGCTACCCGGACGTCAATGACGTGATCCTAGCGTCCGATGTCCTTGTCACGGACTACTCGTCGATCATGTTTGACTACTCTGCCACGGGCCGTCCCATCTACTTGCTGGTTCCCGATGTCGACCTGTACTCGACGAAGACGAGAGGCTTCTACCTCGATATCCGTGCCATGGCTCCCGGTCCACTGTGTGCAGACACCGAGGAACTGATCGCCCGGCTGGCCGAGCCGTTCTGGGAAACCCATGGTGAACGTTATTCGAAGTTCGCCGCCACCTATGCGCCGCGAGACGACGGCCGTGCGAGTCAACGCGTGGTTGCCGCACTCGTGCGCGACGGGGCGTTCCGTGTATCGCAATGATGCCCACCCGCGCGACCGGCGCCAACCGCCGATCAGAATGTGTTCCAGTACGTCAAGAGATCATCCGGAAAGCGTAGAAGTCTTCCACCCCGACCCGAGCTAGCTCACGAACTCAATTCATGAGCCCACGCCCCTTTGAGTGCTCTGAGGATTGCCTTGCTAGGGATCCGGAATCTCGGGCGTGACGTGAATGGCGCGGATTGAGCCCCGGGTCACGCATCTCGAAACCGGCTGGCTCCAATCTCAAACAACTGACCGTAAGCCAACTCAGTGCCTCACCAAGATTTCACCTACGCCTACGGAGCCTGGTCAGGAGTCTCTGCACTGCGGCTCGCCGCTTGGAGTCGCGCGGCAGGAGGAAGTTGGCGACGCGCACACGGACCGATACCGGCGTCGGCCTGAACTTGCGTGCAGCACCGAACGAGAAGGCCTTTGGGCATGCGAACGCTGCGAGTGCTAGTTCGTGGCCGTTAAGATGAGGGCCAAGTACCAACGCGTCGAAGTGAGCGTCGTCCATGCGGCGGCGGTACTCGCGGGAGAAGACCGTAACGAGGACTGGACTACGCCGCACAGCCCTCCACACGGCGCCCCGCTCCACACGTTGTTCTGAGACGAACACCCGGTATGCGTCCTCCTCCGCAGGGAGAATGGTAGGAGCAATGGCATCGTAGGCAATACACGACAACTGCAGTTTGAGATCTTTGACGGACTTCAACTGGGCCTTGTCGAATATTGCGGCGCGATCAACAACCATCGTCACTTGATAGTGTGACGATTTGGCAAACTGGATCACTCTGCGTAGGAAGGCTCTTGACGCCGCGTCATCCGTCAAACGTCCTGCCCAAAACGCGATCGTGGGGCGTCCGTCTCGCGGTGTACGCACCGCGAGACCCTGCTCGTTGTCCGCGAAGAAGAAGCCAACGGCTCGCGCAGAGGCACCACCGTCCTCATGCGGGCAGAACCGGGCTTGTGCGGCGCGGTAGCGCTCTCCCTGGATGGGATCACGGGCCAAGTCGGTCCCGGCTGGTAGCGCTCGTAGGGCTGCCGCCGACGCCGCAACCGCAGCGACAAGTTCCGCTCTGCTGGAGGCTACCTCGCCTGGAAGCTCATCGGCCGCGAGGTTGAGTCCGCGCGTAGCCGTATATTCGTCGAGGTCATAGACGTAGTGGATGATGGGCCTTCCCAAGGGGAGAAAGTCAAAGAATATACTTGAATAGTCCGTGATCAAAATGTCTACTGCAGCGAGTAACTCATTGGAGCTTGTCTCTTGAGGAGGGACTATCACGTGCCCAACGCTGTCGCCCACCGTTTGATCTCGGATTAGCCGACTTATGCGGTGATGACCTCTGTAAAGTAGCGTGATGTCGAGTTCGGCAAGCGCCGAGAGGTCGTCCATCAGTCGATCGCCATCGATGGTGTCGCTACCGCCCTCCGAGCGCCAAGTAGGGGCGTAGAGCACCACGGGGGGGTGGCCTCCTGTGTTGCCGTCATCCACAATGCCGAGAGTTTGGAGGAGCCGGGCCACCGTGGAATCTGACGCGTTCACCGTGAGGTCCACGCGCGGATAGCCGATCTCCGCGACGCGGGCCGTAGATGCACCGGCCATTGAGTACGAGGTGATGAGAGCGTCGGTCATGAACTCGCACGGAGTAATCACGTGAGTGGCCTTGAGGAACGTCCCGAGTCCACTAGGAGAGCTGAAACGAGCGCGTACCGCATTGCGTCCCACTGCTTTATATGGAATACCGTGCCACGTGTTGAGGTATAGTTGTCCATCACGCCGGGTGAAGAGCTCCGGCAACGTTGCGTTACACACAATGCGCCCCGCACATGCCAAATAATAGGCGTAGGCAAGGGTTCCGCGGGCGGCAAATACTACGTCGTCCGCGGCGGCGAACTCCTCGGGAATGGTACCGTGCTCCCCGAGCGACCACACATGGAGGAAGGTTCCCAATTCGGGATGCTCGCGCAGGTACCTGAAGATCGCGTAGGGGTTGTCGTTCATGCGATCGCCGGACATGGTCTCATAGAACACGACACTTATGTCGAGCGGGGCATTTTCCCGGTAACAGAAATACGCTTGCAGGAAATCCTCATGGCTAGAGAGCGGCTCCGACCAGAAGGACTTGAGCGATCCGCGGCCCTCAAGATGCGCGCGCCGCAACGAGGCCTCCAGCACCGACTCCGGTTGACCCATCCCTTGGATTCCTCTCGCCGCAACTGACCCAGGCACCAGCGTTTTCAATCGCTCGACAGCACGCTCGATCCGATCCTGCCTGCACCAACAACCGATCCTGGCTACGAGTATAGCGCGAGACCGAGCTTGGGCAACGGGACCTCAGCCGACATTCGGACTGTGCTCTATGGCATCAAACGGAGTCTGTGCGATAGTGAAAGACGCAACCGTTGTGATCCTTAGGCTCATCGAAGTGCCGTCGGCTCACGATCGACTATCCAGTTGTCCTTGGTGAGGTTGCCGTTCGCTGCCGACTGAACTAGGCGTTTGCGCTTGTTGCGAAGAACTGAAATCGTGATGCCATCGATATTGGGACGATACGTGGAATGGCTCACCATGTGAATACTGACCTGCCGTGAGGGGATCGTGGGCCATGAAGGACAGGTCCTTCTGGGAGATGGATATAGCGGTACTTCCATCCTGCCGGCAGTGCCCTCGCGTCCTCGGTGCCCTACCAGACACGAGCTCATGAGCCGCAACAGCTAACGTATCTCTCCGGGCGTGTCGCGCACCGACGTGTTCGCGGATGTGAGGTGCGTGCCCGGTGCGGGGTCCTAGGGCGATCTTTGCTATCCTCAACTGCACGTAGCCCAAGGTGGGCTCCCGGTGCGAAGACACAAGGAACGGAGTTGCCGTGTCGAAGATCAGGGTGCTGTTGTTGACTAACAGGGACTCTGACAACGTCGGTGATCAGCTCATCGAGGGCTCGGTGATCAGTATCATCAAGGCGGTCATGCGAGACCTTGGCTTCGCCGACGATGAGTTTGAGATCAGTAGCAGGGCGGCTGGGATCGTCTCAAGGGCCTACATCGCGTCGCGGAAACCGGAGCTACTTGCACCCGCACGCAAGGCCGTTTCTGAGGCGGACGTCATTGTTTTCGGCGGAGCTCCACTCTTCAACTACTCTTACCAGAACTTCTATCTGCGAACCATCAAGACACTTGAACTCGCGGACGAGTATGGCGTACCCGTGATCATGTCAAGCATCGGCGTCGAGCCGCACGATGCAAGCAACGCAAAGTCGCTCGCGCTCCAAAAGGCGCTGCGTTCCGGAAGCGTTCGGCAGATCACTACCCGCGACGACATCGACTCCGTACGAAAGTACGCCGAGGGCACGGACATCGTGGTCGCACACGTGGCCGATCCCGCCGTATTTGCCGATGTCGTCTTTGGAGACCCTTTCCCCGCCGCCACGGTCGAGGGCCAGAAGAAGCGCATCGGACTCGTGGTCACGCGCCCGGGGATCTTCAAGGACAACGGTCTTGTCTTCACCGAGGAAGATCAGCGCAGGTTTTGGCTCGACGTCATTGCCGACCTCACGGCGAAGGGTCTCGACTACCACCTCTTCACAACCGGTCACTTCTCGGACGAAGCGTTCCTCGAGATGTTTGTGCGCGAGAACACCATTCCTGCAGCGAAGGCGACGGTGACCGTGAACTCGCCGGAGGAGCTACTCAAGGCTCTCGTGGCCTGTGACGGCATCATCGCCTATCGTCTGCACGCGAGCATCGCGTCATTCGCTTACGGAATCCCGTCCATTGGCTTGTCTTGGAATTTTAAGGTTCCTGAGTTCTACGCGTCGGTCGGTTACCGCGAGCGCGCCCTTGAGCTCGAGTGCTGGACTGCCGCCGAGGTTGTCCCCGCACTCGAGCGCGCGATGGCTGAGGGTGTGACCAAAGACTCGGCGTTCCTCATGAGCGTCTACGAGACGCTGTTCCACGGCCTTAAGGCGATTGTTCGGCCCGAATCCGGCGCGGCTCTACGCTCGTACGATGACTTCCGCAACGCCTTGCCCCATTACCCCGGCACCTCGCAGAAGGAGTACGAGGACAAGGTGCGTCGCAAGCTACGCCGCATGTACCAGAGCTACCAGAAGCAGTACCGCCACCAGACAAGGGTTGTCGAGACGCGCGGAGTCGTGTCGCGCTATGCCCGTGCGGTCGCTCGCAGAGCGCGCCGGGTTCTCAACCGCGGCAAGTAGTGCCTAGCGGCGCGGCAGCACGGGGAGGGCGACGCCTCAGCCACCGATCTGGTTGTGCTCAATGACATCGAAGAGCGCACGGCAGACGTAAAAGTCCTCGGCAGTTGTGATCTTGATGTTCGAGCGTGGCCCGTCGACCCGATAGATGGGGTGTCCATATCGCCGTAGCAGGGTGGCGGTGTCGATCGAGTCGTTGTCGCCCTCCGCGACCGCGCGGTCGTAGATCTCCATGGCGGTGCCGAGGGTAAGGCTTTGCGGTGCCTGGGCAATGTAGAGGTGCTCGCGCGACATGACCTCATCGATCGCGGCGCCCTGAGCAGAGACGATGGTTTCGTTCGCCTTTGTGGTGGTGACGGCGGCGCCCTGCTCACGAACCATGCGGATGTTCTCGGTGATGACCTCGGCGTTGATCAATGGGCGAACGCCGTCATGCAACAACACAACCGTGTCGCTGGGGCAGTCACTCGCAATGGCACGGAGGGCCTTGTGGCGGGACTCCTGGCCAGTGGCTCCTCCGTCTACGATCCAGTGCACCTTCGTGAGGTTGAATCGTGCAACCATCTCGGCAAACTGATCGCGCCAGCTGGGGAGTATCGAGACCGCTACGCGGTCGATCTGTGGGTGATGTTGAAAGTGGTAGATGGTGTGGACGATGAGCGGAGTGCCGTGCACCTGAAGGAACTGCTTGGGTAGGGTTCCGGACGCCATGCGCGCGCCGATCCCGCCCGCGAATATTGCCGCGATGTTCATAGGCCTTCATCCTCCTGCTCGTCCTCATCGCCACGCGGGCCATCCTCCCCGCCGTTCACCTTGGGGTGCTGCGGCGTGTTGAGCGGATGGCTGAGGATGAGCTGATCGATCACCCGGTCGGCCGCCCCAGTGTCCACGATGTCAAAGTTCTCGTCGCGGAAGCGGGCAACCTTGTCGATGTCGTAGTCCTGGTTCGCGAGTGCTTCAAGCACCTCATCGAACGTCTCACACACACGGCCAGGGGCCGTTTCGTCGAAGTCCCGATGGAAGCCGCGCGTGGCCGCATAATTGACCTTGTCGGGCGCGAAGAAGAGCATCGGACGGTCAAGCAGTGAGTACTCGTAGATGATGGACGAGTAGTCCGTGATGAGCACATCAGTGACGTGCAGCAGTTCCAGCCCCTTGGGGTAGTGGCTGAAGTCGAAGAATCGGTCTGCATACTGTGTGGGGATCGGCACCTTGCTGGCGACGAAGTGGTGCATGCGGAACAGCACGACGGTGTCCGGCCCACACGTTTGGTACAGCGCGTCAAAGTCAATCAGGCTGTAGTCGTAGTACGCCGTGGTGATGGATCTTCCCCGGAAGGTTGGTGCGAACAGGATGATTCGCTTGCCCACGAGCTCCGGATACTCGCCGTAGAAGTCTTCGGTGAACGCGTTGGCACGCTCCGCATCAAGGAACCAGTCAACGCGTGGAAGCCCTGTGGGGATGACCGACTCCGGCTCGATGCCGAACGCCTCGGCGTACACGGGAACGAGATGCTGAGACCCGGTGATCGCATACGTGTAGTAGCGGTGTGAGTTGCGGAGCATCGGGGAACCGGCTTGCCCAAAGCGGCTGAAACCCACCGACTTGAACCCGCTGCCGGCATGCCACAGTTGGATGACGGTGGTGCGTTCATGGACGTCGATGACGCTGAGGATTGAGAAGTAGTCGTCAAGCAAGATCGTCTCGCTGGTGGCGAGCAAGTACAACAAGCGCACCGTGGAGCGGCGACCACTCGTGGCCGGCAACCTGAACGAGTAGCGGAAGGTGAACTTCTTGTCGAGGCCCCTCTCGACCAGCCGTTCATGGACGCGCAGCAGGTTACCCTCCATGGTGGCGCGCTGCTCGGACGCAAAGAGAATCTGCCCGGATCGAGGTCCGATCACGCGGGAGAAGAATCCGTGGATCCATTGCGCGTAGCGCCGCTTTGCCGCAGTTCCGTAGAGCCTGCGCTTGGCGCGGCGCAACGGATGACGCCAACTGATGCGACCCGGTGCCCTCGTGTACTGATAGGTGCGCATCAGGAACTCGAGCTGGACGTCGCTCTCCGCGATGCCATAAGAGACGGTGTACGCGCCGTTGTTGTTGCTGTACAGGAACACTCGCGAGGCGTCGTCGAGCGACGCAAGGCGGCCCGAGTCAATGGTCGCTATCGCGCCCACCCCATCCTCGCTCGTTGCTCGGATGCGCCATGTCCCGTTGGGGATCTCGCGCCTGTCACTGAACGTGGTCACGTTCATCGTGAGGTCAAAAATGCCGCTCTCCGCCTCGGTGGCGGTGATGGGGAAGTCCCTCGTGGAGTCGACCAGTGCAAAGGCGAGTGAGCCGTAGTCGCCGGCCGTAGCGTCGGGCATGGGGGTCACCGCCACGCGGATGGTGAGCAACACGCGCTCCCAGGTGAGGGTAAGCACCTCGAGGGCGAACGTTGGTGATGGCGCGGCGGGCGGCTCTACGGGAGGCATCACGATGTGCTCCCCAGACTCGTCACCTGTTCCTCATGCCACGCGAGCGTGTGGTCAATGCCAGCGTGCAGCCCCACGAAGGGCGTCCATCCCAGGCCGCGCAACCGGGAGTCATCCAGGCCTAGGCCCTTGACGGCATTGAAGTGAGTGGTGTCAACACCTTCGCGGAAGCGCACGCCAAGACCGTAGTGAGGTCGCGCTTGTGTGAAGGCCTGGGCAAGTTCGCGGATGCTGACGAAGCCCTCGCTGTCGGAGATGTTGTAGGCGGTGTCGGACCCAAGGAGGATGGCGTAGAACATCCCGAGGATCGCGTCTGCCACGTAGGTATACGTGCGCACCGAGCTGCCGTCGCTGTTCAAGGTGATGTCACGCCGGGCGATGATGTCGGCGGCGAAGTCGGCCTGCACGCGTCCATCGTCGAGTGCCATGCCCGGGCCAAAGATGTGCCCAAAGCGGGCGATCGTCACGGGTACCCCGTACTGCGCGTGGTAGCTGATGGCGATTGTCTCGGCCGCTCGCTTGCCTTCGGTGTAGCACGACCGCGGGTTCAGGATGTCGACTGCTCCGTAGGAATCCTCCGCAACAAGGTTGCCATCCAGTGGCTGCTGGCCGTAGACCTCCGCGGATGACATGAGCACAAACCGGGCGTTGCCGCTGGCCACGCAGAGGTCGAGCAGGTTGAAGGCGCCGTCCACGTTCGTGCGGATCGTGTCCACCGGGCTGGCTGCGTGGAGGGAGGGCCGGGCGGGTGATGCGCCGTGGATCACCAGATCGACCTTAGCGTCGATGGCGATCCGCTCGCGAACATCCCCGCCAATGAGGGTGAAGTCGGGTCGCGTGGGATCGATCGCTAGGCGGCTCCGGGCCTTGTCGACGTCTCGCACCAGGCCAAGCACGGTGATCCCCAGGTCATGAGCGTCATTGAGAGCCAGCAGCGTGTAGATGGCGTAGGCGGGGATCATGCCCGCTGCGCCGGTGACCAGAACCGTCTTGCCGGCAAGCTCCGCCCAGGGCAGATCAGCAGCGATGATGCCTAGGCAGTCACCTTGGATGACCGTGCTCGTCGCGGAGGCGCTACCGGTCCCATCGTGTTGGGGCATGGTCAGGATCGATCCCATCTATGGATGAAGACCTATCGTACCCAACCGCGTGCCACTGGCCGGATGGCTGCTTGTGTAACGGCAAGGTAACAGTTTTGTTCGAATCGTTTACAAAACTTGCGGAACGTTTGTTCGTAACCTTTACTAACAAACATGACTACGGAGTCGGTGCGGCCGGTGGCCGCCGATGGTGCCGAAGAAGGCGCCCAGCGGCGCAGCGTGAACACGCGCGCATGGGCCGCTGCCGTGCGTCCCGGAGCCCGTGTTCTTCCCGAGAACGCCCGTGCGCACAACCGCGCTCTTGTGCTCCAGTCGCTGTACCGCGCCGCGGGCCTCAGCCGTGCGGACCTCGCCCGCGAGGTGGGCCTCACGCGCGTGACCATCAGCGACCTCGTTGCTGACCTCATTGCCCAGGACCTCGTCATCGAGCTTGGTGTGCGCAACGACGCCCGGCCCGGCAAGCCGGCAACGCTCCTCGACATCAACCGCACGGGCTTCGCAATCGTGGGCCTCGACCTCAGCTACGACTCGGTGTTCCGCGGCACGCTCATGGACCTCGACGGCACCGTGCTGCAGCGCGAGCAGATTGACGTCTCCGGCGTGGTGGGGGACGCCGCCGTCGACGCGGTGACCGAACTCCTTGACCGCCTCGTGGAGCGCGCCACCGTGCCGGTACTCGGTGTGGGCGTTGGTTCCCCTGGCGTCGTCGACGCAAACGGCGTGGTGCTGTCCGCCACCAGCTTTGACTGGAAGGGCGTGCGCCTTCAGGAGCGCCTCGCCGCCCACTCCGGACTGCACGTGCAGGTGGCGAACGACGCGAATGTCGCCGCGCTCGCCGAGCGCACCTTTGGCGGTGGCGCAGACGACATGATCCTCGTGCGCGCTGGCCGCGGTGTTGGTTCCGGTGTGGTGATCGCCGGCAGCGTGGTCCAGGGTGCGCGCTCGGCGGCAGGCGAGATTGGCCACGTGGTCGTGGGAACCGACGGCGGCGCGCCGTGCGCGTGCGGCAAGGAGGGATGCCTCGAGACGTGGCTCGCCATCCCGCGCCTGCAGGCACGCATCGAACAGGCCGACGCTGACGCGGCTAAGGATGCCGTCCTCGCCGAGGCGGGGGAGCGGCTGGGCATCGCGCTCGCCCCCGTGGTCGGCGCACTCAATCTTGGCGAGGTCGTCCTGTCCGGCCCGCTCGATCTTCTCGGAGGCACGCTGCTCGACAGCACCGCCGAGACGCTCCGCAACCGCACGATCGCCGAGTTCCACGGCGATCTGACGTTGCGGATGACCACGCTCGGTCGCGACATTGTCGTGTTGGGCGCCGCGGTCATGGTCCTCACCGGCCAGCTGGGGATCTCATGATTCCCCGCACAGGACGTGGCCGCGCGGGTCACGCACCTCACTCAAAGGAAAAGGAACAAGGAATGAAGAAGACGATGGTTGGCATCGCGGCCTTCGCGACTGCCGGTGCCCTCGTTCTCGCCGGATGCTCGTCGTCCGACGACAACACCACGAGCCCCGCCCCGTCCGCGACGGGCGGCGCATCCGCCGAGGGTCAGAACATCACGCTCTGGCTCATGGGCGGTGACACCCCGGACGCCCTGCGCGACTACTTGAAGACGGAGTACGCAGCAGCGACCGGGGGCACCCTTACTATCGAGGAGCAGGACTGGGGCGACGCCCTGAGCAAGCTGACCACATCCCTGCCCGATAGCGAGAATACTCCGGACGTCACGGAGATCGGCAACACCTGGTCGCCCACGTTCACCACTGTGGGTGCCTTCTCCGACATCTCCGACATGTACGAGGAGCTCGGCGGCGCCTCGCTGCTGAAGTCCTTCGTGGACGTCGGCATCGTGGACGGCAAGAACTACGCGCTGCCGTACTACTTCGGTTCGCGCTACAACTTCTACCGCAAGGACGTCTACGAGGCTGCGGGCGTGTCGGTTCCCACGACGCTCCAGGAGTTCTCTGACGTCACCAAGAAGCTCACCACGTCCGACATGTCGGGCTTCTACATCGGTGGCTCCGACTGGCGCAACGGCATCTCGTGGATCTTCGCCAACGGCGGCGACCTTGCCAAGCAGGGCGACGACGGCAAGTGGGTCTCCACGCTGTCCGACCCCAACTCCATCAAGGGTCTGCAGATGCTCCAGGACCTGTACAAGAACTCGTCTCACGCCCCCGTGGGTGAGTTCGACTCCACGCCGTGGGTCAACATCAACGACAACGAGTCCACGGGCAAGCCTGAGGCGGCGACCATCATCGCACCAGGTTGGGCGCACTGGTCCATCGGCGACGCTGCCGAGAACGACAACGGTGACCCCATCAACGTGTGGAACGACGAGAAGAACGGCGTGTTCGTTCTGCCCGGTGTTGACGGTGGCGTTGCCCCCGTGTTCGCCGGTGGTTCCAACATCGCGATCTCCGCTGCCTCCAAGAACCAGGAGGGTGCTCGCGAGCTCATGAAGATCATCTTCTCGGCCGACTTCCAGAACATGCTCGGTCAGAACGGTCTTGGGCCTGCCAACCTCGACTACGCGAGCTCGCTCGGTGACGACCAGTTCGCCGAGGCGCTGCGCACCTCCGCTGCCGGCTCCAAGCTGACGCCTGCTGCTCCCGGTTGGGCCGCAGTCGAGGGCTCTGGTCTGCTCGAGGAGTTCTTCGGCAAGGTCAACGCGGGCGGCGACATCCCCGCCCTGGCCGCCGAGTACGACGGGAAGATCTCCGCTCTTCTCAACGGCTGATCCAGCCTGAACCTCACGGGTCGGGCCGCGGCAATCCCGCGGCCCGACCTGTGAGAAGCACACCCCACCACACGTTTCGAAGGAGGTCGCCATGAGCGTCGCCACCAGCCGCCACACTGCGGCCACCGTTACACCCCGGCGCAAGCGTCGGCCAGTGCTCCCCTACTGGCTGCTTATCCCCGCCATTGCTATCCTGATCGTCGGCACGGGTTATCCCACCGCATGGCAACTGTTCAACTCGTTCCGCGAATACGGCCTTGCCCAGCAGTTCGGCAAGCCAGCGCCGTGGGTGTGGTTCGACAACTACAAGGAGCTGCTGGGCGATTCCCAGTTCTGGGCCGTGGTGCTGCGCTCCCTGGTGTTTTGCGGCGTGACCGCCGCCGTCACCCTCATCATTGGCCTTGGCATCGCGCTGCTCATGGCGGCTGTTGGCCGCACCGTGCGCATCATTCTGCAGATCTCCATGCTGCTGGCCTGGGCCATGCCCGTGGTGGCATCCATGACCGTGTGGACGTGGCTCTTCGACCGCCGCCGTGGCGTCATCAACTATGTCCTCGACATGATCCCCGGCGTGGACATGTACCGCTTCAACTGGCTTGCCGAGCCGCTGACGTTCTTCTTTGTCGCCTCGGTCATCGTCACCTGGATGTCGGTTCCGTTCGTTGCCTTCTCGCTCTACGCAGGGCTGACGCAGGTGCCCGAGGAGGTGCTTGAGGCAACCGACCTCGACGGCGCCTCACGCACCCAGCGCCTGCGCCTCGTGATCCTGCCCATCATTCGCCCGGTCATGTCGATCGTGTTGCTCCTGCAGATCATCTGGGACCTGCGGGTCTTTACACAGATCACGATCCTGCAAGATGCGGGATCCTCGGCCACGGAGTTTGACCTCCTCGGTACGTACATCTACAAGCTCGGCACCGGCTCGCAGCACTTTGGCACGGCCGCCGCGGCGTCGGTCATCGTGCTCATCATCACGCTCATCGTGTCCGGTGGGTACGTCTGGCGCATCATGAAGGAGGACTCCAAGTGAACCGGCGTCGTGGCCGTCGCATCGGCCTGTCGATCCTGGGCGTGGTCTTGGCCCTCATCTGGGTCTTCCCCGTCTACTGGATGATCAACTCATCCTTCCTGTCCAACCGCACCCTGCAGAGGTTCACGCCCACGTGGCTGCCGTTCGGTGGCTCTATGCGCAACTTCAAGGCGGTGCTCGCCGACGGCAGCTTCTTCAATGCGCTCGGCATGAGCATTGCGGTTGCCGCGGTCACCGTGGTGTTCGCAGTGTTGTTCGCGTTCCTCGCGGCGATCGCCATCTCGCGGTTCCGCTTCCCTGGACGCGCGTCGTTCGTGCTCGCCGTGCTGCTCATCCAGATGCTTCCCGCCGAGGCGCTGTTCATTGCGCAGTACAAGATGATCGCGTCGGTGAATCTGCTCAACACCGTCATCGGTATCAGCATCATCTACGTGGCCGCGGTGGTGCCCTTCACCGTATGGATGCTGCGCGGCTTCGTCGCCGGCGTGCCCGCGGAGCTTGAGGAGGCGGCCATGGTGGACGGCCTGAGCCGCTCGCGCGCCTTCTTCAAGATCACCTTCCCGCTGCTCATGCCGGGCCTCGTAGCGTCGTCCATCTACGCCTTCTTGCAGGCGTGGAATGAGTTCACGGTGGCGCTGGTGTTGCTGACCAAGGACGAGAGCCAGACGCTGCCGTTGTGGCTGCGCGGCTTCATCCAGGCCTCCGCCACTCGCGAGACCGACTGGGGTCAGGTGATGGCCGCCTCGACCCTCGTTGCGGTTCCCGTGATCATCTTCTTCATGTTCGTTCAGGGCCGTATCAGCTCCGGGCTTGTAAGTGGGGCGGTCAAGGGATGATGCTGCCGTTGCTGCTGCCCGGCTTCGAGGGCACGCAGCTGCCGTCGTGGCTGGATCGGCGCCTTCGGGAGGGCCTGGGAGGGGTGTGCCTATTCGGCATGAACATCACGTCCCGCTCGCAACTCGAGGAACTCACCGGCGCCATCTACGCGGCAAATCCGCACGCGGTCATCGCGATCGACGAGGAGGGCGGAGACGTCACGCGCCTGTATCAGGCGCAAGGCTCGCCCTTCCCCGGCAACGCGGTGCTTGGTCGCCTGGCCGACGCTGCGCTCACCGAGCGCGTTGGCGCACAGGTGGGCTGGGAGCTGCGGGCGGCCGGCGTGGGCCTGGCGCTCGCCCCCGATGCGGACGTCAACTCCAATCCCCTCAATCCGGTGATCGGCGTGCGCAGCTTTGGTACGGACCCGGCGAAGGTTGGCGAGCATGTGGGCGCCTGGACGCGCGGCATCGAGGCCACGGGAGTGGCGTCGTGCGCCAAGCACTTCCCGGGCCATGGCGACACGGCGGCGGATTCTCACCACGCGCTCCCCGTCATCGAGGCGAGCGAAGAGGTGCTGCGGCAGCGAGAGCTGGTGCCCTTCCGGGCCGCCATCGCCGCCGGCGCGCGCTCCATCATGACAAGCCATATCGTGGTGCGCGCGCTCGATGACACGCAGCCTGCGACCTTCTCGCGGCGCATTCTCACCGGACTCTTGCGCGAAGAATTGGGATTCGAGGGAGTCATCGTCACCGATGCTCTCGACATGGCGGGCGCGAGCGCCGACCGCGGCATTCCCGCGGCGGCGGTGGCAGCCGTTGCCGCGGGCGCCGACCTGCTGTGCATCGGCACTCGCAACACCGATGAGCAGCTCACGCAGATCATCGAGGCATTGGACGCGGCCGTCTCCTCCGGCACTCTCCCTTCCGACGTCGTCGAGACGGCCGCGGCCCGCGTGCGTTCCCTTGGGCAGGAGCTTGCGCGCCAGCGCGGCGAACGCCCCCTCCCGCGTGGGCTCGTGCTTGGACAGGTGGCGGGCCTGTCGCTCGCCGACGTGCGGCGTGCCTTTGCGGTGTCCAATGCGGCCCATGACCTGCTTTCCCGCTCGGCTGGGCGGCCGCTGGCGTGGGTGCGCATCGACTCCGCCCCGAACATGGCCGTTGGCGAGTCGCCGTGGGGCCCGTTCGCCGCGGGAGCGGCGCCTACAGACGTGGATGCAGTGCCCGCCGATGCCCTGCGCGTGGTGGTTGGCAAGGATCTTCACCGGCTCCCGCACGCCGGCGCGGTCGTGGCCGCGGCTCGCGAGCAGGGTGACGCGCTGGTGGTCGACATGGGCTGGCCAGAGCCCTCTTTGGACGGCGTTGACATCGCGACCTTTGGGGCATCGCGGCTTGTTGGCTCAGCGCTCTTGGACCTGATTGGACGTGACACGTGCGCCTCGGAGTAGACATCGGCGGAACCAAGACCGACGTGGTCGTGGTCCACGCGGGGGCGATCGTCGCACGCCATCGCAGTGCCTCAGGCTTCGGTGCTCAGGAGGTCGTGGCGAATGCCACGGCCGCAGTGGAGACCACCCTCGCGCAAGCGGGCATTGCGATGACCGAGGTGGAGTCCGTTGGCATCGGCGTGCCCGGGGGAGTGGCCGACGGCGTGGTCACCTACGCCCTGAACCTTGGCTTGGAGCGGCTCGACCTTGCGAGCGCGCTCAACGATGCGTGGGGCGTGCGGCCCGTGGTCGACAACGACGTCAACGTGGCGGCGCTTGGCGCGTGGACACTGCGGGGCCGCACGCCCTCGTCCCTTGCCTACCTGAACCTCGGCACGGGGCTCGCGGCTGGGTTCATCCTCAACGGCGCGCTGTGGCGCGGGGCGCGTGGCACCGCGGGCGAGGTGGGTCACATCAGCATCGACCCGGCGGGACCCGTGGACGCCGATGGACTGCCGGGCACCCTTGAGACCTATGCCTCCGGATCAGGGCTCGTGCGTCAGTGGGGCGTTCCTGGAGCCGTGGCGCGCGACATCCTCGAGGCGGCAGAGCGTGGAGAGCCGGGCGCGGGCGCGATCCGTGAGCGCCTCTACATCGGGGTGGCGTCGGCGGTGCGGGCCATCGTGCTGGCGCTCGATGTGGAGACGATCGTGATCGGCGGCGGCCTGTCTGCGCACGGCGACCCCCTCATGGCAAACACCAGAAGAGTGCTCGACGAATGGGCCTCCCACAGCGACTTCCTCGCCTCGCTCGAGCTGTCGCAGCGCATCGAACTTCTCGACTCTGACCTGCCCGTGGCGGCGCTGGGCGCGGCAAACCTCGGCACGCCGGTCCTTGGCGGCAACCATGGCTGAGGTCGTCATCCTCGACTCCGTGCAACGCGCGGGTGAGTTCGTGGCCGCGCACATTGGGGCGCAGGTCTCCGCGCACCCTGAGTTCACCTTGGGTGTGGCAACGGGTTCTACGCCGTTGCCGGTGTATGCGGCGCTCCGCGAGCTGGTCCACACGGGGGTGGACTTTTCGCGGATGTCTGCCTTTGCGCTCGATGAATATGTGGGGCTTCCTGAGGGACATCCCGAGAGCTACCGAGCGGTGGTGGATCGCGAGATCACCCGGCCGCTGGGCCTTGACCCCAGCAACGTTCACGTTCCCGACGGCTCGCTGACCAACATCGAGACTGCTGGCGAACGCTACGAGGCGGACCTCGAGGCGCATGGCGGCGTTGACCTGCAGCTGCTAGGCATCGGCGCCACCGGGCATCTGGGGTTCAATGAGCCCGGGTCATCCTTCGGCTCGCTGACGCGCGTCAAGACCCTCACCAAGCGCACTCGCGTGGACAACGCGCGCTTCTTCGACAGTCTCAGCGATGTGCCCATTCACTGCGTGACGCAAGGCCTGGGGACCATCCTGCGCGCCCGTCACCTCGTGCTGCTCGCCTTTGGCAAGGGCAAGGCCGACGCCGTGGCGGCGGCCGTCGAGGGCCCCGTCACCGCCTCGATGCCCGGCAGCGCCATCCAGCTTCACGCGCACGTGACCGTGGTGCTCGACGAAGCGGCAGCGTCGGCCCTGGCCCACCGTGACTACTACGAATGGGCGCAGCGCAACAAGCCAACCTGGCAGGGAATCTAGGCGCGAAGCCTAGGCTCTGACCATGGCGGGCTACGTCGATATTCACTGTCACGGCGGCGGCGGGCATGCCTTTGGCGCGTCGCTGGAGGGCACCCTTGCCGCCTTTGCGGCACACCGCGAGCAGGGCACCGAGCACATCGTGGCGTCGCTCGTGTCGATGCCGCTGCGAGAGCTCGAGCATGTGGTGGGCGTTGTTCGCGAGGCCAGAAGGAGCGAGCCGGGGATTCTTGGCGTGCACCTCGAGGGTCCGTTCCTCGCTCCCGAGCGCAAGGGCGCGCACGACCCCTCGGCGCTGGTGCATCCCACGGCGCAGTGGGTGCGCGACCTTCTGGACATTGCCGGAGATGACCTGCGCCAGATCACGATCGCCCCTGAGCTGCCGGGCGCCATGGATGCCATTGCCGCCTTCGCCGAGGCCGGCGCGGTGGTCGCGGTTGGCCACACCACGGCGGATGCCGCCACCGCTGCGGCGGCGTTCGATGCGGGCGCCACTCTGATCACGCATGGCTTCAACGCGATGCGGGGGCTGTCTGCGCGCGAGATCGGCCCCGTGGGAGCGGCGATCGCCGATCCCCGCGTGCGCATCGAGCTCATTGCCGACGGCATCCACGTGGACCCCAGGCTCATCCGCGCGGTCTTCGCCGCAGCTCCGGGCCGGGTGGTGCTCGTGACCGACGCCATGGCGGCGGCCGCGTCGGTGCCGGGTCGCTACCGGCTGGGATCGCTCGATGTGGATGTGCTGGACGACGGCCGCGCGGTGCTCGCTGGAACGGACACCCTCGCCGGGTCCACGCTGACGCTGGACCGCGCCGTGGAGGTGTGTGTGAAGGCGGGGGTGCCGCGCGCCGAGGCAGAGGCGGCCGCGACCACTGTGCCCGCCGGTGTGCTCCACGCGCGCTAGCGTTCCTGCATGAGCCAAGGCCCACGCCGGGACATCCAGGCGCTGCGTGCGGTTGCCGTGATCATGGTGGTGGTCTTCCACCTGTGGCCGGCCGCGCTCCCGGGCGGCTACGTGGGTGTTGACGTCTTCCTTGTCATCTCGGGATTCCTGATCACGCGCCATCTGCTCGACACGCCCCCGGCAGGGGCCCGGCCCCTCGCGGGCTTCTGGGGCCGCCGCATCCGGCGCCTGCTCCCCGCGGCCACGGGAGCGCTCCTGGGCACCGCGGTCCTCGCCGTGCTTGCGCTGCCTGCGACCTCCTATGCCGCCCTTGCCAGGGCCACCACAGCGTCGGCCTTTGCCGTGGAGAACTGGAACCTCATCGCGTTGTCTAGCGACTACCTGGCCGCGGACGACGATGCCTCGCCGTTGCAGCACTTCTGGTCGCTGGGAGTGGAGGAGCAGTTCTACCTGGTGTGGCCCCTCGTCATTGCGCTGTGTGTGGGCCCGATGCTGGCGAGGCATTCGCGGCGAGCCGTTGCGGTGGCGCTGGTGCTCGGTGTTGCGGTGAGTTTTGCGGCATCGGTGGCCCTCACGGGCGGAAGCTTTGGCTATTTCGCTACCGTGACGCGCGCGTGGGAGTTGGGTGTTGGCGCAATGCTCGCGCTGTGGCATCCGCGTCTTGTGGGGCGCGGCCCTGTGGGGCTGCGCCTTGGCCTGTGGTGGGCGGGAGCCGCGGCCATTGTGGCGTCCGGAGTCACCTTTGCCAGTGTGGCCGCGTTCCCCGGGTGGCGTGCAGCAGTGCCGGTGGTGGGCGCCGCCATGATGATCGCCGCCGTAGGAGACGGTCTGCCGTTCAGCGGGGAGCGGGTGTTTGGATCGCGATACGTGCAGTGGGTGGGGGACAGGTCCTACTCGGTGTACTTGTGGCACTGGCCGCTCATCGTGGCGGGCGGCGCCCTCCTGTGGACGGGATGGTGGCGTGCCGCCGTGGTCATCGTGGGCACGGCGCTTCTGGCGGCAGGGTCCAAGCGGTGGCTCGAGGACGTGCCGCGCCGCTCTCCTCGCCTGGTGGGTTCGCGGCGCGCCACGGCAGGGCTCCTCGTTGCCTGCACCGCCGTGTCCCTCGCCGCTGCGGGCGGGCTGTGGCTAGTTCAGCACGGCCAGGTGCGGGAGGGTGAGCGCATGCTCGCCGCCGCGGCGAACGAGCCCTGCCTGGGGGCGGCGTCCGCTCGCGATGCCGGTTGCGGAGAGGTTGCCCTGGCCACCACTCCCACACAGGCCTCGCAGGATAAGCCAGCGGTGTATGCGGACGATTGCTGGAATTCGCGTCCCTTCACCTCGCGCATCGTGTGCCACTACGGGATTCCCGACGCCGGGGTCACGGTTGCGCTCTACGGCAACTCCCACGCGGGGCAGTGGATGCCACCTGTTGCCGTGACGGCCCAAGGCAACGGGTGGCTCCTCGACACCTACCTTGCATCCGAGTGCTACACCGTGGACGTGCCGCTGCAGTTCGGGTCACCTCGACTCAACCGCGCGTGCCTTGAGCTGCAGGCCTGGGCGGCCGACCGCATCGTTGCCGGTCACTATTCGGTGGTGGTCATGGCAAACCGCACCTATGAGCCGCTTCAAGGCGTTCCGCGTGCGCAACAGCATCGGCAGCAAGTCGAGGCCTATGAGCGGGTCATGCGGCGATTCCTTGATGCGGGCGAGGCGGTGGTGGTGATTCGCGACACCCCGTACCCCGCGCAGGACATCCCCGCATGCCTGGCGAGCAAGGTCACCCGCGACTGCACCACGTCACGTGTGAGCGCGCTGCCGCCGGATCCGCTTGTGGAGGCCGCGCAGGCACTGAACGACCCGGGCGTCACAATCCTTGACGTGAGCGATCTGCTGTGTGGCGAGTCAACCTGCGAGCCCATCATCGGCGGGCTCATCACCGACTTTGACCAGGGTCACTTCACAAGCACGTTCGCGCTGACCCTCACGCCAGAGGTGCGCGCGGCATTGCGCGCTGCGACTACTTGAAGACGATGGTGCGGTGGCCGTCGAGCAGCACGCGATGCTGCGCGTGCCAGCGCACCGCGCGGGCCAGGGCCCTGCGCTCCACATCGGCGCCGATGGCCGTGAGCGCCTCTGGCGTGTGCGCGTGCTCCACTCGCTCCACGTCTTGTTCGATGATGGGGCCCTCGTCGAGGTCACTCGTCACATAATGCGCGGTAGCGCCGATGAGCTTTACGCCGCGATCGTGAGCCTGGAAGTAGGGGCGAGCACCCTTGAACGACGGCAGGAACGAGTGGTGGATGTTGATGGCCCGGCCCTTGAGGGCGTCGGACAGCTGGGGAGACAGGATCTGCATGTAGCGGGCGAGCACCACCAGCTCTGCACCCAAGTCGTCAACCAAGGCGAGCAGCTCCTGCTCGGCGGCCGGCTTGGTGTCCGCGGCCACGGGGATGTGAACAAACCGCTTGCCGTAAAACTGTGCGAGGTCCGCGAGCGTGGTGTGGTTCCCCACCACGGCAACGATCTCGATGGGAAGCGTTCCCGCGCGCTCTCGGTAGAGCAGGTCGCCGAGGCAGTGCTCCGCCTTCGACACCATGACGATGGTGCGCATGGGACGGCCCGCGGAGTCGAGGTTCCACGTCATGCCGAACCGCTCTGCCACGGGAGTCAATGCGCCGCGCAGATCCGCGTCGCTCGCCACGGCCTCGAACTCCACGCGCATGAAGAACTGGCCCGTGTCGGCCGCACCAAACTGCTGCGACTCGGTGATGTTGCCATCGAGCGCGGCGATGGCTCCCGTGACGGCGTGCACGATGCCAGGGCCGTCAGGGCAGGACAGGCTGAGGACGTAGCGGTGAGAGTTGGACACGGCTAGAGCTCCGCCTCACGGATGGCTTGGATGATGTCGGTCGTGGAGATGTCCGCCGTGCGTGGCAGGTAGATCACGTCGCAGATGTCCTTGAACTCGTCGAAGCGACCCTCCCAGTCGTTGCCCATCACGAGGATGTCTGCGCGGTGCTCCAGGAGGTACTCGCGCTTGAGCTCGAGCGAATGCTCGTAGAAGGTCTCCGAGACACAGTCGAGGCTCTGCACGATCTGCAGCCGGTGCTCTTGGCGATAGATGGGGTAGCGGCCCTTCTTGGAGAAGTTGAGGGCGTCGGTGGAGATGCCAACGGTGAGGTGGTCGCCCAGGTCGTGAGCGCGCGTGAGGATGTTCACGTGTCCCACGTGAAACACGTCAAACGTCCCAAAAGTGATAACTCGGGTGGTCACGGTGGCTCCTGATAGTCAAGGTGATGCTGGATTGAGGGTACATCCTCACAAAGCCTTGACACTTTAGTCACATCTGTAACACTGTTCACTTGAGTAACACCGCCCCCACGAAGGAGTTTGTAGTGAAGGTACATGGTCGAGCCGCTCGCATCGGGGTCGTCATGGCAATACTTGCAGTAATCGGAGTGGGGAGCGGGGATGGGGCAGCTGCTGCGGTCGCCCCCGTCACGGGCACGGTGGCTTCCTCGTCTGTGGTCGCGGGCTCGTCGGTGAAGGCGACGTTGACTGCGGTGCCGGCGACCAGCGGCACGGCGAAGTTGCAGTACAAGTCGGGTAGTACCTGGAAGACGGATGCCCGGTCGATTGTGGTGACCAACGGCAAGGGGTCTACGACGCTGAAGCCGCCGTCTGATCGGTCCTATCGGTTTGTCTACGGTGGCGTGACCAGTGCGGCGTTCACGGTCAAGGTGACGGCGGGGTCGGTGAAGGGGACGGTGGCCTCGTCGTCTGTGGTCGCGGGATCCTCGGTAAAGGCGACGTTGACTGCGGTGCCGGCGACCAGTGGCACGGCGAAGTTGCAGTACAAGTCGGGTAGTACCTGGAAGACGGATGCTCGCTCGATTGTGGTGACCAACGGCAAGGGGTCTACGACGCTGAAGCCGCCGTCTGATCGGTCCTATCGGTTTGTCTACGGTGGCGTGACCAGTGCGGCGTTCACGGTCAAGGTGACGGCGGGGTCGGTGAAGGGGACGGTGGCCTCGTCGTCTGTGGTCGCGGGATCCTCGGTAAAGGCGACGTTGACTGCGGTGCCGGCGACCAGTGGCACGGCGAAGTTGCAGTACAAGTCGGG
>Ga0206116_1000336_pt1 | contig 59553 bp, 38 predicted proteins | sample 3A1Ametagenome_FD_178000 | JGI IMG/M metagenome (GOLD analysis project Ga0206116, IMG submission 178000) | Enriched microbial communities from leaf-cutter ant dump, University of Wisconsin, Madison, United States - 3A1A | ecosystem: Environmental > Terrestrial > Nest > Insects nest > Nest dump...
ACGGCCCCTTCTGACCCCTCCGATACGCGCAGCCCTACGGGGCTGCCTGTGCGTTCTGCTGATCGTCTTCGGCAGCAGCGGCGGCGGCCGGTTCCTGCATCTGCTCCTGCACCGTTTGCTCGTCGACCCGCGGATCGAGCGCCGCGACCAGCGGTGAACTGGTGACATTACCCGGCATGGCCATATGCTGCAGCGGTGCATCCTCGACCTGATGCAGATGAGTGACCACTTCAGGCCGGATACGCCAGATCAGGATCAGCGCGCAGAGGCAAACGAACACGTACAGCATGTTGGCCCCGTAGAATCGCATCAACACACCCGTCAGCAGGGGGCCAACGCAGGCACCTACGCCAAAGGTGACCAGCAGCATGGCGGTCAACGATACACGTCGCTCCGGCTCGACATGGTCATTGGCCAGTGCCACCGCCAGCGGGTAAAGACTGAACTGCATCAGGCTGACCAGAAAACCAACGACGATCAACAACCCCAGGAAGACCTCGGGCAACGCAGCCAGTGGCAGCGCTGCCAGCAGTAGCAAGACCGCACAGCCGCGGATCAGACGCACGCGGTCGTGGCGATCCGACAACCAGCCCAATGGCCACTGCACCAGCAAACCAGCCAGAATGCAGCTCCCCATGAACAAGCCCACCTGCTCGGTCGAGAGCCCCATGCGTGTCGCATACAGCGGCGCCAGACCATAGAAAGAGCCGATCAGCAGGCCGGCCACCGAAATCGTGGTCAGCGACAGCGGCACGCGACTGAGGAAGAAGCGCAGCTCCAGCGGCGCCGGATGCAAAGGCGCCGGGTGCAGACGCCGCGTCAGCGCTACGGGCACCAGGCACAGGGCAAAGCACAGGGCGACCAGCATCAGCAACTCCAGCCCCAGCGTCGGATGCACCACCAGGGTCAGTTGCCCGAGAATCAGCCCCAGGTAGGAAGCCGCCATATACCCGCTGAACACCAGGCCACGCTGCTTCGCTTCAGCCTGCTCGTTGAGCCAGCTCTCGATCACCATGTACTGACACATCATGCCCAGGCCTACCAGCATGCGCAGGAACAGCCAGAACGGCAGCCACTCCACCAGGCCGTGACCAAGCACCGCGGCGGTGACCACCCCGGCGCAGGCTACGTAGGCGCGAATGTGCCCTACCCGACCGATCAGCCGATGCCCCAGCTTGCCGCCGAGCACCAGACCGAAATAGTTGGCCGCCATCAGCGCACCGACCCACAGACCATCCACCGTATCGGCCAGACGCAAGGCCAGATAAGTACTGAGCAAACCGGAGCCGAGCAACATGAGCAGGGTGGCAAAGTACAGCGAGCGGAATGACTTCCAGATCAGTCGCATTGGCGGGTAAAGCTCCTTGTGCACGGAAACCGGGAATGGCGTCAGGCTTGCGCGGCCAGAACACGGCGCTCCCAGGGTGTAATTTCATCGTAGAAGCTGGTCAGCTCCAGCGTCTTGCTGGCGATGTAACCTTCGATGAATTCCGCACCGAACAGTTCGATTGCCAACTCGCTGCGTTTCAGACGCTCGATAGCAGCATGCATGGTACAGGGTAACGCCAATTCTTCCGGCACCTCGAACTCTCCCTGGATCGGTGCGCTGGGTTGCAGCTCGCGTTCCAGGCCGTGCAGCCCGGCGGCCAGGCTGGCAGCCAGAGCCAGATATGGATTGGCATCTGCGCCCGGCAGGCGGTTTTCCACGCGCCGCGCTACCGGTGCACTGGCTGGAATGCGTAGGCCAGCAGCACGGTTGTCGGCAGACCAGCAGGCATTGTTCGGCGATGCATAGGGATGACAGAGGCGTTGGTAGGAATTCACATGCGGTGCGAACAGCAGAGTGAAATCGGCCAGCGCCGCCTGTTGACCGCCGATGAAGTGATAAAAGGCCGGCGTCGCTTCGCCCTGCTCATTGCTGAAGATGTTGCGCCCCGTCCGCTGCTCCACCACGCTCTGATGGATATGCATGGAGCTACCCGGCGTGTGCGCCAAGGGTTTGGCCATGCACACCACGGACAAACCGTGCTTGAAGCCGACTTCCTTGAGCAGGTGCTTGAACAGAAAGGTCTGATCGGCCAGTTGCAGCGCATCGCCGTGCAGCAGGTTGATCTCGAACTGACTGACGCCCATCTCGTGCATGAAGGTATCGCGCGGCAGGCCAAGCGCCTCCATGCTGCGATACACCTCGGTGAAGAATGGCCGCAAGCCATTGCCGGAGCTGACACTGAACGCCGAACCGCCATCCTCGCGACGGCCATCCAGGCCCACTGGCGGCCGAAACGGCTGCTGCGGATCGGGGTTGGCGGCGAAGACGAAGAACTCCAGTTCAGTGGCCACCACCGGTTGCCAGCCATGCTCGGCGTAACGCGCCAGCACGCGTTTGAGCAACGCACGGGTGGACAGCCCGGAGCTGCGCCCATCCAGCTCGTCCGCATCGCAGATGGCCAGTGCGCGCGGCGGCTCGCTCCAGGGCAGTCGATGAATCTGGCTCGGCTCGGCATTGAGCACGAGATCGCCGTCGTCGCTGCCATAGAAGCGCGCCGCCGGATACCCTCCCATGATGCATTGCAACAAGACGCCGCGGGCCAGTTGCAAACGCCGCCCCTCGATGAAGCCGCTGGCCGTCATCACCTTGCCGCGCGGCACGCCATTGAGATCCGGGGTCACACAGTCGATTTCATCGATGCCATTGAGGAGAGTTTCCAGCGAAAGATGGCCGTCGTTGCTCATCTGCTGTTGTCCTTTGCCATTGGAAGTCCGTCGAGCGACGGGCAGTGACACAACATACGCAACGGGCGTTCAATATTTCAAGCAGTGCCGTGCGGTGACCTGGCCGGCCTCACCCACGAACTCCCGGGTCTAGCCGAGCAACAACTCCTGCAGACGACTCACCGCGGGCTTCTGCTCCAGGCCCTGGCGCACGATGCACTCGAACTGCGCCTCGAAAGATAGGCTCTCGGGGCGTATCGGCCGCAAACGTCCGCGATCCACCCAGGGCTGCGCATAGTGCGTGGGCAGGTAACCGATGTAGGTCCCGGAAAATATCAGCAGCGCGGTCGCCTCCATGGTGTAGGCATTGACGAAATGCTGAAAGCGCAGCTGGTGTGGCCGCCGACTTTCACTCAGATAGCCACGATCGACATAAACGGCTTCGCTCAGGATATCGACACTCAAGCGCTCGTCCTTCATGGCGAAGAACGGATGAGCATCGCTGCAATAGAGCACATTACGCTCACGGCACAAGGGCGTGTAGTTCAGCCCCGAGAGATGGTGATGGAACGCGCCGACCGCCAGCTCCAGGCGCTCATCCAGCACCGCCTGCTCCAGTTCGTCGGGTCGCATGATGTGCAGCTCGATGCCGGACTCCGGCGAGGCCTTGCGAAAGGCGGTAATGGCCCGCACCAGCGGAAACGCCTCGAAACTGGCCAGGGCGTCGACCGCACCGATCAACAAGGTTTCCCGTGGCCGCTGGCTGAGCGACGTGGTGCGATCCTGAAAGTGCGAGACGCTGGCGAACAGTTCCTGTGCAGCGGCGTAGGTCTGCTGGCCCTGCTCCGTCAGCTGGAAGCCGGACTTGCCACGCTTGCACAGCGAATAGCCAAGGCGCACCTCCAGATCGCGGACGATCACGCTCAGGCGCGGCAGGCTGATGTTGAGACGCGCCTGGGCGGCCGTGAAGCCGCCCGCCTCGACGATGGCGCAGAACGTGCGCAGCATGCGCAAGTCCACGTCGCTCAGGTTGCCTCGCATCGCTGATGTTCCATCCGAGTGTTAGCAGAGCGAGGATTGTGCCTCATTTGGGCGTCTGCAGCGCCCGTTCGGCCACCGATTCGGCAACGATGCACAGCAGTTCGAACAGCATCGTCGCCCCCACCAGCGCGGTACAGCCGCCGACATCGAAAGGCGGCGCGACCTCGACCACATCGGCACCGATCAGATTCAGCCCGCGCAGGCCACGAATCAGTTGCTGCGCCTGCAGCGTGGTCATGCCGCCAATCTCCGGCGTACCGGTGCCGGGCGCGAAGGCCGGATCGAGCACATCGACATCGAAGCTGACATAGGTCGGCTCGTTGCCGACGATCCGCCGGGCTTCGCGCAACGTGGCCTCGACACCGATATCGGCGAACTCCTCCATGGTGATGATGCGGATACCGACCTGCTCGGCGAAGTCCGTGTCGCTGGCCGAGGCCAGCGAGCCACGAATACCGATCTGCACGGTGCGCTTGGGATCGAGCAGCCCCTCCTCGACCGCACGGCGAAACGGTGTGCCGTGGGTGTAGGGGTTGTCCCCGAAGTAGCGGTCGTTGGTGTCGGAATGGGCATCGAAATGCACCATGCCGATCGGCCGATGGCGGGCGATGGCACGAAACACCGGCAGCGTCACCAGATGGTCACCACCGACCGACAGCGGCACGGTGCCTGCTGCGTGGATGGATGCGAGAAAGCCCTCGATACGCTTCAGGGCATCGAGCAGATCGATCGGGTTGACCGGAGCATCACCGAGATCGCCAACCCGCACCGCATCGTAGGGAGACAGCCCGGTGACCGGATGTACCCGGCGGATGAGGCTGGACATATTGCGCACCTCGCGCGGGCCATGCCGCGCCCCGGCTCGGTTGGTCGTGCCGCCGTCCCAGGGAATGCCGAGCAGCGCGATCTGCACCTGGGCGGGGTCTTCGAACGCCGGCAGACGCATGAACGTAGGAAGGCCCGCGAAACGCGGTACCTGGTAAGCATCGAGGGGCTGGGGAAATGCATGCGACATGATCGTGACTCCAGGGATGGACAGGATTGCAAAGCCGGCCACTCAGGCAACCGGCGAGGGTTCGGGGGAGATCGAGCGGTCTTCGAGCTTCATGAAGCGGCGCACGCGCTGGATGGCTGGCGACGCCGAAGCGCAGGCACCACGCTGAATCTGCAGCGGCGTAGCATCGAGCTGGATGCGCCCCTGCTCCATGAACACGATGCGGTCGGAGGTCGACAGGGCGAAGTCCATCTCGTGGGTCACCACCAGCATGGTCATGCCCTCGCGGGCGAGGTCGCGGATGACGTTGAGCACATCCACCACCAGCTCCGGGTCGAGCGCCGAGGTCGGCTCGTCGAACAGCAGGACATCCGGACGCATGGCCAATGCACGAGCGATGGCCACCCGCTGTTGCTGGCCGCCGGACAATTGATGCGGATAACGATTGGCGTGACTGAGCAAACCGACCTTGTCGAGCAGCGCGAAGGCGTTTTGCCGCGCCGCCTGCGGCGTATCCAGGCCATGGCGAAGCGGCGCCAGGGTGATGTTCTCCAGCAGGGTCAGATGCGGAAACAGCTGGAAGTTCTGGAACACCATGCCGATGCGGCGAATGCCCTGGCGTACCTGTGGCGCGCTCGGCGAAATGTCCGCGGTGATGTAAGGCGCATCGAACAGCACGATCTCACCTTGGTCGATCCGTTCGAGCGCATTGATGGTACGGATGAGCGAGGTCTTGCCCGAGCCGGACGGGCCGATGATGCTCACCACCTGACCGCAGGCAATCTCCAGATCGATGCCCGAGAGCACCGTATTGCGCCCATAGGATTTGTGCAGGTTGCGCAGTCGCAGCGCCTTAGGCGCTCCGGTCTGCATCCTTGGCTGCGCGGCCACCGGGATGGCTGTCATGGCTCTCGCTGCCTGGCAGGCATCGGCGTCGAGCAAGGCGGCGGAACGACGCCCCAGGTCGAGAGAGCGTTCCAGGCGGCTGAATCCCCAGCCGAACAGGGTGACGATGAGCACGTAATAGACGGCGACAGCAGCGAGGGTCTCCAGAACCAGGAAGTTCTGCGAATACAGGCGCTGGCCCGTCATCAGCAATTCGGGAAGCGAGATCACCGACACCAGCGAGCTGAGCTTGACGATGGTCACGTACTCGTTGACCAGGGTCGGCAGCGAAATACGAAAAGCCTGCTGCACCACGACTAACCGCAGCGTCGTCCAGTAGGTGAAGCCCAGCGCATGCCCGGCCTCGCTCTGCCCGGCTGCGACGGACAGCAGGCCGCCGCGATGAATCTCGGCCATGTAGGCGGCCTCGGTCGCCACCAGGCCGATCAGCCCCGCCGTGAACGGATTGCCCAGCCAGGCGCCAGTCTGCGGGAACAGCTGCGGCAGGTTGTAGACGAACACCAGCAGAACCAGCAACGGAATGCTGCGAAAGAACCAGATGTACAGCCGCGCGGGCAGATTGAGCCCGCGCTTGGGCGACATCCGGGCACAGGCCAGCAGGAAACCAAGGCCGAGCCCCAGTACCCAGGCCGCGCTGCTGAGCGCGATGACGGTGACGCATGCACGCCAGAAATCGCCAAGAGTGAACAGCGACAGAAAATAAGACCAGTCGAACGTCATGAAGAACCTGCGTCAGGGGGAATCGAGAAAGAGGCAACGTGGCGCAGCTCAACCGGGCGCCTTCGCTGGCGCCCGGCTGATCGGCGTGGGGTGACGCATCACTCTTGCGTCACATCCTCGAGCTCGTACTTCTTGAGCAGGGCCTGGTGCTCCCCGCTTTGACGCATGGCGGCCAGCGCCTGACGCAGCTGAGCCTGGAGGGCCTCATTGCCTTTACGCGTGAAAATGCCGAGGGTCTGCATGTAGATCATTCGTGGTGAACTGACCACCAGACGGCCACGCGAGCGCTCGGCGAACATCTTGGCGGTACCGGCGATCTCGATCTGGGCGTCGATGTTCTTCGACAGCAGGGCCTGCGAAGCCTCTGGCGCCGTCGGGAATTCGCTGACGACGATCGGCGCCTTGCCGTTGGCGACACAGTGGCTGTCGGACAGCTCGCGAATCGGGGTGACCCAGGACGTCCCCTGCTGCAGCCCCACTTTCAGCCCGCACAGTGCTTTCTCGTCCTCTGGCTGTACCGGGCTGTCCTTGTTGACCAGGATGAATGCACCGCTGCGCGCATAGGCAATGGCATCGGCCTGCGCCAGCCGCGGCGGCGTGATGTACAGCGCGGAGATGGTGGCATCGAACTTGTTGCCGTTGAGCCCCAGGATCAGGTTGGCGAACTTGGTGTCCTGGAAACGCACGTCCAGCTGCATGTGCCGGGCGATGACCTCGCTGAGCTCGGCATCGAAGCCGACAACCTTACCGTTCTCCCAGGACTCGAATGGCGGGTAATTGATTTCCATCGCGACGTTGAAGGCACCAGGCGTGATGACGCTTGCAGCACTCGCGGATTGAGCGACGGTAAGCACAGCAGAGGCGATCAACACCGCCGCGCACAGTACCTGCCGCCCTTGCTTGCAGACATGTCCGAGCATGGGAAGTCCTTATGAATTGGCATTCTCGTGGGGCAGGTTTGCAAGAGTCGGGGTTCATGAAACATGGCTGACCCGACTGAAGTCTTCACGCTGGTGCGTGATTATCGTTGTGCGTGGCGAAGTCACGATAAAGAGGAGGCAGGCCAGGTTGAATCCCGACTTGCAAAAGCTGGCTTTCGTATTTCCATAAATGAAGGCAACGCGTGGGCAAGCGACGCCACAGATTCGGCACTCTCGCAGCTGCGACGGAGCAGAGAACGACTGATGGGAATATCGGGGTTTGCGTCCATGCGACAGCTAATTGCAGCCCGTCGCCCTCCATTGCCTGGCGTCAAAGCAGCCAGTCAGGACTGTGCTAGAGTCGCGCGCTCTTTTTTGGCCCCCAAAGGTGGCCCCAAGCCCATAGAGACAGCGACATGACTGCCACCACCCAACCCCTACTGCGCCGGATCGCTCGCATCAGCCTGGTTAGCCAGATCGCCATCGGCCTGGTCGCCGGCATCGCCCTGGCCTTGCTCGCCCCCGAAGCAGCGCGCTCCATCGCCCTGCTCGGCGAAGTCTTCATCGCCGCCCTGAAAGCCGTGGCACCAGTGCTGGTACTGGTGCTGGTCACCGCGTCCATCGCCAACCATCAGCATGGCCAGCAGACCCACATCCGTCCGATTCTGGTGATGTACCTGATCGGCACACTGTCGGCCTCGCTGATTGGTGTCGCCGCCAGCTTCCTGTTTCCGTCGACGCTGGTACTGAACAGCCCGGCAACGGAGCTGAGCCCACCTGGTGGCATCACCGAGGTATTGCGTACCCTGCTGTTCAACGTGGTCGACAACCCGATCAACGCCCTGCTCAACGCCAATTACATCGGCATTCTGGCGTGGGCCATCGCCCTGGGTCTGGTATTCCGCCATGCCAGCACGGGAAGCAAGCAACTGCTCGGAGAACTGTCCGACGGCATCACCCGCATCGTGCGCATGGTGATTCGTCTCGCCCCGCTGGGCATCTTCGGCCTGGTCGCCGCCACCCTGGCCGAATCCGGCCTGGATGCCCTGCTCGGCTATCTGCACCTGCTCGCCGTGCTGGTCGGTTGCATGCTGCTGGTGGCGCTGGTGGTCAACCCGCTGCTGGTGTACTGGAAGATCCGCCGCAACCCTTACCCGCTGGTGCTGACCTGCCTGCGCGGCAGTGCGATCACTGCCTTCTTCACCCGCAGCTCGGCCGCCAACATCCCGGTCAACCTGCAGCTGTGCAAGGATCTGAACCTGCACGAAGAAACCTACTCGGTCTCCATTCCGCTCGGCGCCACCATCAACATGGCCGGCGCGGCCATCACCATCAGCGTGCTGACCCTGGCGGCGGTGCATACCCTGGAAATCCCCATCGACCTGCTCACCGCACTACTCCTGAGCGTGGTTGCGGCCGTCTGCGCTTGCGGCGCCTCTGGCGTGGCCGGTGGCTCGCTGCTGCTGATCCCGCTGGCCTGCGGTCTGTTCGGCATCCCCAACGACGTCGCCATGCAGGTGGTGGCCATCGGTTTCATCATCGGCATCGTGCAGGACTCGGCGGAAACCGCCGTCAACTCCTCCACCGACGTGGTCTTCACCGCTGCCGTGTGCTGGGCCGAGGATCAACGCCAGGCCTGAGCCCAGACGCTGAAACGAAAAAGGCCTACGCAGATGCGTAGGCCTTTTTGTTTGGCGTCCCCTGCTGGAATCGAACCAGCATCTAGCCCTTAGGAGGGGCTTATTCTATCCGTTGAACTAAGGGGACACGGCCGTATTGGCAACGGCCGGGCCGCATCTTAGCGGCGGCGCGCGCATTTGTCATGTCGCGCCACACTCAGAGCCTAACGCTGCCAGCCCAGGGAAACCACCTTGGCGCTAGCGGCAGCACGCACGGGTTGCAGACCGCCGCGCAAACGCTCCAGCGCCATGCGATCGGCAATCGCGGTGGTGGTCTCACCCTCGCGCTCGGCACGCTGGAAGATCTCCGTCAGGGTCGGGCCGATGCCTTCGATATGCGCCTTGAGTTCAGCCGCACTACCGCCGGTACGCTCGTAGCAGACATCGATGATGCCGCCGGCATTGATCGCATAGTCCGGTGCATACAGGCACTCACGGCGACGCAGCAGCTCGGCCAGGCTGGCGTCGGCCAGCTGGTTGTTGGCCGCACCGGCGATGATCGGCGCGCGCAGGGCTTCCAGCGTTTGCAGGTTGATGATGGCGCCCAGTGCACACGGCGCGAACACGTCCACATCGAGGCGGTAGATCTCGTGCTGGCCAACCGCTGTAGCGCCCAGCTGGCTGACGGCGCGCTGCAAGTTGGCCTCGACGATATCCGTCACCCACAGTTGCGCACCGGCCTCCTTGAGCAGTTTGGCCAGGCCGAAGCCGACCTGGCCGACACCCTGGATAGCCACGCGCACGCCGGACAGATCCTGCCGATCCAGGCGATGCGCCACGGCCGCCTGGATGCCGATGAACACCCCATAAGCGGTCGAGGGCGAGGGATCGCCGTCACGGCTGCCGCCACCGAAAGCCTCGCGCTGCCGGGCGCCAGCGACGTGGCGGGTGCGCTCGGCCATGATGCGCATCTCGGCCACACCGGTTCCCGAGTCCGCCGCCGTTACATAGCGCCCACCCAGGCTGTCGACGAAGTCGCCCATGGCCTGGAACAGCGCCTCGCTCTTGCCGGTGTGCGGATCGCCGATGATCACCGCCTTGCCGCCACCGAGCGGCAAGCGGGCCAGCGCCGATTTGTAGGTCATGCCGCGCGACAGCCGCAGCACATCGCGCAGTGCCTCCTCGTCCGTGGCGTAGTTCCACATGCGGCAGCCGCCCAGTGCAGGGCCGAGGGTGCTGTCATGAATGGCGATGATGGCTTTCAGGCCGCTGGCCTTGTCGTGGCCGTAGACCACCTGTTCGTGCTGATCGAAGTCGACGTGATTGAAGACGGACATCGGGTTACCTCGGATATAAAAAGCCGCCCCTCCCCCGCACGGGAGAGGGTGGCAAAGGGGATGGGGTTGAGGCTCAGGCAGCCGGTTCGAACAGCTGCACCGCCGCGATCTCGCTGACAGTCAGACGCGCCTTGAGCTGACTCGCCTGCTCGCGCGCCTTGGCCAGCGCCACTTCCTTGACGTGGCCGTAGCCGCGGATCTGCTCCGGAATCTCGGCCAGCGCCACCGCCGTGCGGTAGTTACCGGCGTTGAGCTCGGCGAGCAGGTAGGCCACGTTGGCCTCGTACTCCTCGATCAGCTCGCGCTCCAGGCGACGCTCGGCACTGTGGCCGAACGGATCGAGTACGCTGCCACGCAGGAACTTGAAACGCGCCAGCACGCCGAAGGCCTTGAGCATCCAGGGGCCGAAGCTGCGCTTGCGGGGCTGGCCAGTGACCGCATCGGGCTTGCTCAGCCAGCTCGGTGCCAGGTGGAACTGCAACCGGTAGTCGCCTTCGAACTGTGCTTCGAGCTGCTTGCGGAAGGTGGCATCACTGTACAACCGCGCCACTTCGTACTCGTCCTTGTAGGCCAGCAGCTTGAAGTAGTAGCGCGCCACGGCCTTGCTCAGGCGCTGCTGGGCATCGGTATCGGCCTTGCGCACGCACTCGACCAACTCACGGTAGCGCTCGGCATAGGTGGCGTTCTGGTAGGCGGTCAGGCGCTGCACGCGGTCGGCGACGATCTCCTCCAGCGTGCTGCAATGCGGCGCCTCGACGACCTTGGGCGCTGCGACCTTCTCCACTGCAGCCAGGTCATGCGCAGCGCGGCGGCCCCAAAGGAAGGCCTGCTGGTTGAGCTGTACGGCCACGCCGTTGAGCTCGATGGCCTTGTTGATCGCCTCCGCCGATACCGGCACCAGGCCCTGCTGATAGGCGTAACCGAGCATAAACAGGTTGGTAGCGATGCTGTCGCCGAGTAGCCGGGTAGCCAGGCGCGTGGCATCGACGAAGCGGGTCTTGCCCTCGCCCACTGCCTCGCTGATCGCTTCGCGCATGGCCGCGCCGGGCACCTGGGCGTCCGGATTGCGGGTGAACTCGGCGGTGGCCGCTTCATGGCTGTTGATCACCGCATGGGCGATCTTGTCGTTGAGCTTGGCCAGCGCCTCTTCACTGGACGACACCACCAGGTCGCAACCCAGCAGCAAGTCGGTTTCCCCAGCGGCGATGCGCACCGCATAGATGTCGCTCTGCCGCGCGGCGATGCGAATGTGGGTGATCACCGGGCCGAATTTCTGCGCCAGGCCAGCCTGGTCGAGCACGGTGCAGCCCTTGCCTTCGATATGTGCGGCCATGCCCAGCAGCGCGCCGACGGTGGTCACGCCGCTGCCCCCAACGCCGGGCAGGAGGATGTTCCAGGGCCGGTTCAGGGCCGGTTGCTTGGGCTCCGGCAAGGCGATGAACAGCGCACTCAGGCCAACGGCCTCGGGCTTGCGCAGGCTGCCGCCATGCACGGTGACGAAGCTCGGGCAGAAGCCTTCCAGGCAGCTGAAGTCCTTGTTGCAGGCACTCTGGTCGATCTCGCGCTTGCGCCCCAGTTCGGTCTCCAGCGGCAGCACCGACAGGCAGTTGGATTTCACGCTGCAATCACCGCAGCCTTCGCACACTGCCGGGTTGATGAAGGCACGCTTGGCCGGATCGACCATCTTGCCGCGCTTGCGCCGACGGCGCTTCTCGGTGGCGCAGGTCTGGTCGTAGAGGATCACCGAGCAACCCTTGACCTCACGCAGCTCGCGCTGCACGGCATCCAGCTCGCGGCGATGATGGAAAGTGACGCCCGGCGCAAAGGTGGCGCGGGTCGGGTATTTGTCCGGGTCGTCGCTGACCAGGGCGATACGTTTGACGCCCTCGGCATGCACCTGCTGGCTCAGCTGGTCGATACGCAGCTCGCCGTCGATGGGCTGGCCGCCGGTCATGGCTACCGCGTCGTTGTAGAGGATCTTGTAGGTGATGTTGACCCCGGCAGCCACGGCCGCACGCAGGGCCAGGTGACCGGAGTGGAAGTAGGTGCCGTCCCCCAGGTTCTGGAACACGTGCGGCGTGTCGGTAAATGGCGCCTGACCAATCCAGGTGGCGCCCTCGCCGCCCATCTGGGTGAAGGTGTCGGTGCTGCGATCCATCCACTGGGTCATGTAGTGGCAACCGATGCCACCGAGGGCGCGGCTGCCTTCGGGCACCTTGGTCGAGCTGTTGTGCGGGCAACCGGAGCAGAAATGCGGGGTGCGCACGGTCTTGTGCTTGGGCGCGGCCAGAGCCTTTTCCTTGGCATCGAGGAAGGCCAGACGCTCCTCGATGGCCGGGCTGCTGTAGATCGGCGCCAGGCGCTTGGCGATCACCCGAGCGATCATCGCCGGGGTCAGCTCACCCAGGTTGGGCAGCAGCGAATTGCCCTGTTCGTCGAACTCGCCAACCACGCGCGGGCGCTTGCCCACCGGCCAGTTATAGAGCTGCCCGGTCAACTGGTCTTCGATGATGCTGCGTTTCTCTTCCACCACCAGGATTTCGTCCAGGCCTTCGGCGAACTGGTGCACCGAAACCGGCTCCAGTGGCCAGCTCATGCCGACCTTGAGCACGCGTAGGCCAACCTGGGCGCACAGCGCCTCGTCCAGGCCCAGGTCATCCAGCGCCTGACGCACATCGAGGTAAGACTTGCCGGTGGTGATGATGCCGAGGCGCGGGTTGGGCGAATCGAGCTTGACCTGGTTGAGGTTGTTGGCCAGGGCGAAGGCGCGCGCGGCGTAGATCTTGTAGACGTTGAGGCGTTTTTCCTGGGCCAGGGGCGGATCGGGCCAGCGGATGTGCACGCCGTCTTCCGGCAGCTGGAAATCCTCGGGAATCTTCACCTGGATACGCAGCGGGTCGACGTCCACCACGGCCGAGGAATCGACGTTCTCAGCGATGGTCTTCAGTGCCACCCAGCAGCCGCTGTAGCGCGACAGCTCCCAGCCGATGATGCCGTAGTCCAGCACTTCCTGGACGTTGGCCGGGTTGAGTACCGGAATCGACGCGGCGATGAACGCATGCTCGCTCTGGTGCGCGATGGTCGAGGACTTGCAGCCATGGTCATCACCGGCCAGCAACAGCACACCGCCATGCTTGGAGACGCCAGCCGAGTTGCCGTGCTTGAACACGTCGCCGCTGCGGTCGACGCCCGGGCCCTTGCCGTACCACATGGCGAACACACCGTCATAGCGTGCGCCGGGGAACAGATTGGCCTGCTGGCTGCCCCACACCGCTGTGGCGCCCAGCTCTTCGTTGACGCCGGGCTGGAAGTGGATGTGGTTTTCCTTCAGGTACTCGCGCGCGTCCCACAGGCTCTTGTCCAGGCCGCCCAGGGGCGAGCCGCGATAGCCGGAGATGAAGCAGGCGGTATTGAGTCCGAAGGCGGCATCACGCTGCTTCTGCAGCATGGGCAGGCGGGTGAGCGCCTGGGTGCCGGTCAGATAGAGGTGACCCGTAGCAAGGCGGTATTTGTCATCCAGGCGGATTTCGGCCAGTGACATGGAGCGCTCCTTTTATTTTTATGGCGAGCACAGGGAGCGCGACGGTAGACACGCTCCATTCGATCCTGCCGCAGGATCACTGCGACGGATTTGCCTAAAGCATGACTGGAGGGTTCCGCTTTTTTCTTTCTATTTTCGAGCAGCGAAGGCGATACTTCGCATGATCCTTCCAACAATCACAATAAATTGGAAACAATCATGCAGGACAAGCTCAGCCCCATCGACCGGCGGATTCTCCGCCTGCTGCAGCACAACGCTGATCTCTCCGCCGCCGAGGTAGCGGAAAAGGTCGAGCTGTCGCAGTCCCCCTGCTGGCGACGGATCAACCGCATGCAGGAAGAGGGACTGATCGAACGCAAGGTCGCCCTGCTCAACCACAAGCGCCTGGGCTTCGGCATCACGGTGTTCGTCGACATCAAGTTGTCGGCCCATGGCCGCGGCAATCTGGACGAGTTCGAGCAAGCCGTGGTCGGCTACCCGCAGGTGCTGGAGTGCTACAGCATGGCCGGCGGCTCGGATTACCTGCTCAAGGTGGTGGCCAAGGACATCGCCGATTACGAGCGCTTCCTGCGCGATCACCTGCTGCAGCGCCCGCACGTGCACGAGGCGCACTCGCATATCGCCATGAGCGAGGTCAAACGCACCACGGAGCTGCCGCTGGATTGAATGGACTTACACGCGGCACCCGCGCGGCGCCGCGTGGTTCTAAGAGCCTGCTCACGATCTCGCGAGCTAGAGCCAGGCAAGGCGAAATCAGGCGAAAAAGCGCAGTTTACGAGCTGTAAATGAGCATTTTGAGCCTGGTTTCAACGCAGCATGGCCGACGCGCAGCAGATCGTGAACAGGTTCTAAGGCGTCTGCCCTATTCCTGAGAGAGCCCTTCAATCACTTGCTCGACGATGCCCGCCAGAGCCGTCACCGGATCGTCGAACTGCCCGTCGATCACCAGCAACCGTGCACCGGCTGCCTCGATGGCGCTGGCCAGGGCTTCGTCCGCCTTGCGGTCGCTCAGCACCAGACGCACATCGTTGTCCTCCAGCGTCGTCTTGAGCTGCTCGAGCAAGGCCTTCCCACCACCGGCCAAAGCCGGCAACTCCACTACGTCCAGATTGAGGCTGGTGGTCAGGTAAGCAAAATCAGGCGACAGGCTGGCGACAGCGAGGTTGTCCAGTTCAGCCAGACGGTTTTCGCTGGCCGCGCTCAGCGTCAGCAGGCGCTGCTTGATCGCCGCCAGATTGCTCGCGATCAGCTCGGCATCATTGGGGCTCAGGCGCACCAGATCGGCAGCGATGACATCAGCCATCCGACCGAGGTTGTTGATGCTCAGCCAGGGTTGCTCAGCCAGGGCATTGCCACCGTCCGGGCGCAATGCGATACCGGGCAACGCACCATCCACGGGGCGAGCCCCATCCACCTCGACGATGCGAATGTTGCTGCGGCGTGCCAATGGATAAAGCGGATCGTCCGGCCACAATGAACGCAGTGCGATCACCGCGTCGGCATCACGCGCGGCCTTTTCCAGGGCACCTGCCCCTCGCCCCGTGAAGAACGATACCTGGCGGCTGGCCGGCAGATTGGCAGGCGCCGCTCGCACGATCTGCGTCTGCGTACCTTGCAGGAGAATGGAACCGAGACCATGGGTGATCGGCAGGCTGGCGAGCACCCGCACGGGCTCAGCAGCCACCGTAATCGAGGCAACGAGCAACGCGCCAATGGCAGCGGCGAGATTGACGAATACTTTGTTCATCCCAGATTCCCTTTGAGACTCGGCAGCAGGCTGCGGGCGATAGCGGCGCCAGCGAAGACGATGCCAGCCATGATGATGATCGAAGCACCGGACGGCACCGGCAGCTCCAGAGCGATGGGCAGGAAGATGCCGATCAGCGTACAGAAGGTGGCGATCAGTACCGACAGCCAGAAGAAGCCTTTCAACGACTGGCTGAGCAGCCGGGCTGCGGCAGCCGGGATCACCAGCAGCGCACCGACCAGGATGGCACCGATGACCTTCACCGCCGCCACCGTGACCAGCGCCACCAACATGACGAACAGGTAGTCCAGGGGCCCCACCGCAACGCCGCGCACGCTGGCCAGTTGCGGGTTGAAGCTGGCGAGCATGAAGCGGTTGTACATCGGAATGGTCAGGGCCATCACCAACAGCGAAACCAGGGTCAGCACCGCGAGATCCTGGGCGTTGACCGTCAGCACCGAGCCGAACAGTACGTTCTCCAGGATATGGATATTGATACGCCCGGCCAGCACCAGCAGCAGGCTCGCGCCCACTGCCAGCGACACGGAAAGGAACACGCCGATCAGGGTGTCCGGCGACAATCCCGTGCGGTTGCGCAGGTAGTTGAGCAGCAGACCGAACAGCAGGCAGTAACCGAACAGGCTGCCGTAGGGCCCCGTGTAGGGCTCACCGAGCAGGATGCCGATAGCGACACCCGTCAGTGCCGCGTGGCCGACCGCCTCGGAGAAGAAGGCGAATCGCTTGACCACCACCAGGGTACCGAGACCGCCAAGAACCGGTCCGATCAGCAAGCCGGCGAACAGGGCATTGACCACGAAACCGTAGGCCAATGCCTCGGGCAGATAGCCGGCACCGGCCCAGCCCTGAATCAGCAGGCGCAGTTGCTCGAAGAACGCGCTCATACGCTTCCCTCCCCGCCAGCCTGTGGCTGGCTGGAAAACAGTTGCAGCAACCTCTCCGGTTGCAGCGCTACCTGCGGCGCGTCGTCGAACAGCACACGGCGATTCAGGCCGGTGACGCGATCGGCCAGACGCCCGACCGCCTGCAGGTCGTGTTCCACCCAGAGCACGGTCACACCCGCCCGGCGCCAGTCGTTCAGCAATCGTTCGAACACCTGCATGCCGGGCTCATCCAGGGCGGCCATGGGCTCATCGAGAATCAACAGTTGCGCTGCCGGCACCAAACCCTGAGCCAGCAACACGCGCTGGCGCTCGCCGCCGGACAATGCGCCCATACGCCGCTTGCGCTTGTCCAGCATACCCACGCGTGCCAGCGCCTCTTCGATGGCCGGAGCATGACGCCGTGACAGGCCAAGAAAGGCCGGCCGCACCTGGCACATGGCGGCCATGAAATCGTCCACCGTCATCGGCAGACCGCGATCGAACTCCAATGCCTGAGGCACGTAGCCGATGACGCCTGGCGCATCCGGCCAGTCCAGGCTCAGCTCACCACGGTGTGGCATCTGCCCGAGCAGGGTCTTGATCAGCGAACTCTTGCCGCCGCCGTTGGGGCCTACCAGCGCATGCACGCTACCGGCACGTACCTGAAAGGAGATTCGCTCAAGGATACGCGTACGGCCGAGTTCGAGAGTGACGTCGGCGAAATCGATGGAGGGGCCGGTGACAGCCGCAACGGGCAAGGCTTCGACGGCGGTCATGCACCGTTCTCCTGGATCGCCCGCACCACGGTATTGAGGTTACGGGTCATCTCCTCCTCGTACTTGCGCGGGGTGTACTCGCCGTAGGAAATGTGCGTGAGCGGATAGAGGTGAACACCGGATTCACGCTGGATGGTCTCAACATAGGTCGAGGGAAAATCCATCTCCGAGAAGATCACCTGCACGTCCAGCTCCTTGAGCTGGTCGATGGTCTTCTTCAGCTGGCTCGGGCTCGGCTCGATGCCATGCGCCGGCTCGACCACCGCCGTCACTTCCAGACCGAACTCACGCAGCAGGTAGTCGTAGGCGCCATGAATGGTTGCCACGCGCAACTCGGCCCCCCGCTCCTGGCTCAATTGCCCCAGCGCCTGGGCACGCAGTGTGCGCAGGCGTTTGCCGTAGGCGCGCGCATTCTGCCGATAGGCTTTGGCGTTATCCGGATCGAGCTTGCCCAGTTCACGGGCAATGGTATTGACCTGCGCGATGGACGCACTGATCGACAGGAAGGTGTGCGGGTTGACCACCTTGCCCGCGCCGCGCGCCGCTTGGCCAGTGGCCGCGAGCAAGGGCACGCCGGCATTGGCCTCGATCAACGCCACGTCCGGTTTCTCGCTGGCGGCGATCATGCGTTCGGCGAAGTCGTCGTGGCCCACGCCGTTGAGCACCACCACGTCCAGGCCACCAATACGCTTGATGTCCTCGGCGCGCGGCTCGTAGGCATGCGGATTGAAGCCGGCGGGAATCAGCGGCACCACGTCGGCCTTGTCGCCGACGATGTTGCTGACATAGCTGTAGTAGGGATGCAGGGTGATGCCGATGCGCAGGCGCTTGCCTTCGGTGGCATTGACCAGGCCAGGCAGCACTGCTGCGCCCAGACAGACGAGGACGGCAGCCAGCAGGCGGCGGCGCAATGGAGAGCGATGAAGGGTCGACATGAGCAAATCCAGAGTCAGTGGCGGTGTTGCCGGGTAACGCCGGCATCGAACTGGCTGGCAACCTGGCGCCAGCCGTCATCAGTCAGCGCCTGGTCGCGCAGATCCTTCGGAGCCTCGACCAGGGCGACACGGTTGAGCCAGACGCTGGTGTTGTCACCGTCGAGGCGCAGCAGGAAGGAACCTGCCACTGCCTCGGCTGCGCTGCGACCGAAGTAGGCGGCATGGGCGTCGGTCTGCAGTAGCTGCCAGGCATGGCTACCACGATTGGCGGCGCTGGCATCGGCGATGAAGGGAGGGAAACCCTCATCTGCCAGGAACTGCGGTTCGGGCAGTGTCTGTTCCTCTTCCTGGTACAGATGAATCTCGTCGAGGGCCACCAGCAGATCGGTGTGAATACCCTGCTCGGCAGCGTTCAGATCACGACGCGCGTCGAACTGGTCGGCGGTTATCGCGACGCTCTGCTCGGGCTCGGCTCGCCACACCACCACCGCCCCCGCCAGCAGCACGATGGCCAGGGCGACCAGGAACACATAAAGCGTTTCATGCCCCGCGCCGGCGGGACGTATCACCTGAACGCTCATGGGGCTTCGATATCCGCGTGATCGATCTCGACCACATGGCCGGGGCCTGCGTCGAACAGCACGTAGAACTCACCGTCCGGGCGTTTGAAGCTCAAGCGTGAGTCACCGTCGAGCTTACCGGCCACGAGGATTTCCTCGTCGTAGCCAATTACATCGAGGGTCACGCCAGGCGCGCCGCTGCCATCGGAGAACCCACCGACACAGAGGATTTCCTCCTCGCCGTGAGGTTCGCATTCACAGATCGGATTATGGGCCATGGCCACTGAGCACAGGGTGCTGGCGCCGATCAGCAGCGACAGTCGATACAGGTTGTTCATGGCTTGCCTCCTTGTCGATTGAGCCAGGTGAGGGTCGCGGGCGAGGCCTGAGCAAGCGGTATGGATGCCTGATGCATCGAGCCGTCCCAACCCTCCATGGTGATCCAGAGCTCGGCATCGGCCTTGGTACGCGCCGGGATCGGTACGCTGGCGCCCATGCGATAAGGGCTGCCGAAGAAGATCGCGCCGGCGGCACGCAGGCTGCGCGGTTTGCCGATACGCAGGTAGGTGGCCTTGACCTCGCCGATGCAAGCCGGACACAGCGCGGCGTTGAAGTCTTTCATGTAACCCGCAGGGCCTTCGTTGTGTGGCGCTTCCTCGAACAATTCGGCCATGCGCAGACTCCAGGGTCCAACCTGCACTTCGCCAATCTCACGCTCGCCGAGACCGCTCTCACCGCGAAACAATGCAACCTCATGGAAATACTTGGGCATGAACCCCAGAGGGATGATCAGCAGCAGGATATTCAGATGGAAACGCCACTTGTGCCAGAGTCGGCCCAGGGTGCTGGATGGCATGGCAGCGGCCTTGCTCATGACTGACCCTCCGTAACTTCACCGAGGCGGATCGGAGCAGGCCTGGGCTCTTTCATGGCGCGCGGCTTGCGTTTAGCCAGGGCAGCGGTGGCCTGCACGGTGCGCTTGCTCCAGATCAGCAGACCACTGAGCACCATCATGCTCAGGAGCAAGCCGAACACGAACCACACCAGCTTGAGCCACAGCCCGCCGAAATCGCCGGTGTGCAAAGGGCGCATCGACTCGGTGACGAACTCCAGGGCAGAACGATCCGACAGCAGGCGGGTTTGATCGACATTGCCGTTATAGGGATTGACCGAAGCCCCCTGAAACATCAACGGATACCAGCCGCGCCCCCAGACGGAAATATGGCTGTAGGCGTTGCCCGGCAAGCCGATGAAGCTGGCCTCCAACCCGGGAATGCTGGCACCTGCGATCTCGATGGCCTGGTCAAGCTCGATGCGTGGCACGCTGGCACCTGGCTCGGCCCGCGGTACCTCCTCACGCGCCACCACGGGCGGTATGCCTTCGCTGGAAATGGAGATGTGGTTATCGGAAAGCAATGCCTGGATCAGGAACCACACCCCCGTGATGGAAATGACGGCGATGAACCAGATCGACCAGATGCCGGACAACCGATGGAAATCCCCCCAGAAGATACGCGCTCCATGGTTGAACCGTAGGGTCGGCTTGAGAAAGCCCCGCCAGAATTTCTTGTAGACCACCAGACCGGTAATCAGAGACGCCAGCATCGGCAGTCCCATCAGCGATACCAGATACCAGCCCCAACTGAAGCCGTTGGTGAACGGCACCAACCACCAACCGTGCAAGGCACGGGTGAACTGGCGGAAATCGAACTGCGGGCTGACGCCCTGAATGGCACCAGAGTAGGGGTTGACGTAGAGAGTCGGTGAAGTGCCGTCTGGATAGCTGACCCTGACAGTAAGCGCGAAATGATCTTCCTGTGGGCGACCAATCGACTGCACGATGATCTCCGGTTCGGCGCGATTGATGGCGTTCAGTATCTGGCCATAGCTGAGGCGCTGCGCATCATCGGAGGGTTTACTGGCACGCACATCCGGGTTGGCCAGCCAGACGATTTCCTGGCTGACCGTGGCCAGGGTGCCGGTCACGCAGATGATCAGCAGGAAAAACCAGACCGGCATGGCCAGCCAGCTATGGACGAGGAACCAGATTCTGGAACGGGACTTCTTGGACATCAGCAAACCAGGAGTGGGTGCCACACGGACGGCGGCAGGGTGCATGAGGCGCAAATTGCGTATTCATCTAAGTAAGACGGATGAGATGTGAAAAACCTGCAGGTGCAGATGAAAAAAATTTTTATTCAACACCGATACGAGGTCTGATCATGCACAACAAGGCCCAGATGCAGGCCGGGCGATAACACCCGGCCTGCATGCTTTCACGCACCTACTCCTGGATCTGCAAGCGTTGCCTGAGATCAGCAGCGACCTGCTCATCGCTATATGGCAACAAAGGCCAATCCTGCTTCGAGAACAGACGCGTCTGGTCAGCGTGATGAGGGGATGCGGGGTCGGCGGCCTGAGAAAATGCCAGCATCCCTCTGACCAGAGGCCCCTGCTCAGTGAAGGTCACCATCTGGATATAACTGCTGCCACCCACTACTTCCAGATGCCCGTCGACCGGATGACTCTGGATGGCGTTGTAAATACCCAGCTCACCATCACCACCCGGCACGGCCAGGCGCTCTTCGCCACGACTGCTGACCTGAACAGCGCCCCAGCCACGAGCTTCATCGACTCCCAGCGCCGCGACCTCACGAGCGGCTTCGCGCAGCGCATCGCGCATTCGTGGATCATTCGGATCGAACCCGCGTGGCGTACTCAGCGGCGCCTCAGGGTCGAACGGCACCCGCCAGGCATCGTCCAGAGCCAGGAAACGAGCAGCGAAATGCTGGAACAGCAGCATGCCCATCCCGCTGTCGACATTGGCTGCGCCATCCCAGCCCGCCAGCGTCGCGCAAGCCTGCTCCGCCGCCTCGCCCCGCTCTTGCGCGCACAGAGCGGCCAGGTCGTCGCGCAGCAGGTCGAACAGGTAGACCCGGTTGTCCTTGACCATATGCACCAGGTCATCCGCCGTCAGCGACTGAGCCCCCTGCAGGCGCTGAAGGGCAAAACGGGCGCGCAACCCCAGGGGCCGTCCCTCGCGACTGACCAGAGGCGAATAGCCTTGCAAGGGTACGCCCGGGTTGGTGAGCCAGGCACTGTCATTGGAGTTCTGCACGTAGTCCTCACGCACCAGTACCGGCAGTTCCTCGGCTGGCGTGATGCCCGGCTGGGCAGCACGAGGGTCGACCCGCCACTCGCAGTCAGCCGTATCGCCCCGTAACGCAGGCAAGCCCTGCTCCGCCAATTCGGCTATCACGCAGCCCTGCAACTGCTCGCCCGTCAGGTAGGGCACCACCGACTGGTTCATGTACAACGCTTCACCCTGCTCGTCCGCCGCCAGGGTGTTGACCCAGGGGATACCCTGCAGACGCTCGACAGTCCGGCGCAGCCCGGCCACGTCGGCGGCCTGATCGATCTCGTACCACTGCTGCAGCACCCGTGTGTTATCCAGATTGGCATCACGCAGCACATAGGCCTGCTTGCCGTCCCAGTCGAGCATTCCAGGCCAGTTGAGCAGCGGCCCGTGGCTGGACTCATAAATATCGCGTGTCAGGCTCGACAATGCCCCCGCCTCGTCCCGCACCTGAATGCTCAGGGTTTTCTTGCGCAACGGCCGAGACTGCCCGTCGAGCAGGTAATGCAGCGGATTCTGCGGATCGAGCTGCAGACGATAGAGGGTGAAATGACTGGAGGTATCCACCGTATGGGTCCAGGCCAGGTGTCGATTGAAGCCGATATTGACCACTGGCAGTCCGGGCAAGGCTGCCCCCATGACGTCCAGCTGACCGGGGATGGTCAGGTGCATCTGGTAGAAACGCATCCCGCCGAACCAGGGAAAGTGCGGATTGGCCAGCAGCATACCCTTGCCGTCCAGGCTGCGCTGACGCCCCACAGCCACCGCGTTGCTGCCCTTGTCGAAACGCAGACGCTCACGTCGCTCGTCGGCTCTGGCCAGAGACGCTGCGTCTGCAGCGAGGGAGGCCTGGCCAGGTGGCGCAGCGTTCATCAGAGCCTCGGCGAACTGTCCAAGACCACCCTCGACCAGCAGGCGACGAGTCAGACGCAGCAGGTCGTCGACCTCGATGACGCGCAACCAGGGCTCGCCCAAACAACTGACGGTTTGCCCGTCGGCTTCGCGCAGGAAGCGATTGAAGCCCGCGGCATAACCCTCCAGGCGCTGGCGGATGGCCTCTGGCTGGGCATCATGGAGAGCCCGCAAGGATTGCGCATCATTGAGCCAGGTAAAGAAGAAGTCCGAGGTCAGGTTGTCCAGTTGCGCGGAAGACTGCCCCTGCGCGCCGAAATAGCGCGCCCGCTCACCACGCACCGTGACGATCTCGTCAGCCAGCAGACAAGCGTTGTCACGAGCATAGGCATAGCCGATGCCGTAGCCAAGGCCGCGCTCATCGCGCGCAGTGATGTGCGGTATACCATGGGATGTCCAGCGGATATCCGCTTGCAGGATCGGCTGTGGCGTCGTAACGCTCCGCGCACAGGATGTCAGTGCCAGGCATAGCAACGCGCCGGCCAGGCATGGAAGGAAACGGGGTGCACGCATAGGGTTGCGCTCTCTCGAATGCGAGCGGGCGCGACTGAGCGAGCCCGCCGCGCCCGGGATGAGTGGAGAAACGTCAGAGAGCCGCAGCCAGAGCCGGATTTCTTGCCGGCATTGCCGCTGCAAGATGACCGTGCAGGGAACTGGCGATTTCTTCCGCCCGCACCGGCAATACCGACAGCAGGGTGTCGCTCAGGCCATGACTGGCCTGACAGAAGCCCTGCATGTAGATCGCCGCCTGACAACGCGGATCGGTTTGCAGGCGATAGTCGCGCCCCACCTGGAAATCACCGAGGAATTCGGCGAGTGGTTCCAGCAGGTGGCGGTGCATCTGCCGCTCGTAACCGGTTGCCAGAATCACCAGGTCATAGCGATGCTGAGCGATCTCGCCATTGGCCAGGTTGCGCAGCGCCATACCGACACCCTGCTCCTCGGCACTCGCCCTCTCTACTGCACACAGGCTGCGGAAGTTATGGCGCTGCACGCCGGAGACCTTCTGCCGGTAGAAAATGCCGTAGATGCGCTCGATCAGATCGATGTCCACCACCGAATAGTTGGTGTTGTGGTACTCGCGGATCAGTTGCTCGCGTCCGGCGTGATCCTGCTTGAACATCAGATCCGTGAATTCGGGAGCGAACACTTCGTTAACGAACGGGCTGTCGTCGGCCGGTTTGAGTGCCGAACCGCGCAGGATCAGATCCACCTGCACCGAGGGGAAACTGTCGTTGAGGTCGATGAAGGCCTCGGCTGCGCTCTGCCCACCGCCAATGATCGCGACACGCATCGGCGCCCCGCTGCTGCAGGGCTGCTGACTGATGCGCTCGAGGTACTGGGAATGATGGAACACGCGGGCATCACCCTTGAGTCCGGCGAAAACCGTTGGAATGCGTGGGGTGCCGCCCGCACTGACCACCACTGCCCGGGTCGTGCGCTGGTGTTCCCGACCATGGCCGTCGCGCGAGCGCACCAGCAGGTTTTCTACTCGCCCCTGACGCAGCAGCGGTTCGATGGCCAGCACCTCTTCACCGTAACGACACTGGTCGGAGAAGTGCCCGGCGACCCAGCGCAGGTAGTCGTTGAACTCCATACGGCAAGGGTAGAAGGTGCCGAGGTTGATGAAGTCCACCAGGCGGCCATGCTCGCGCAGGTAATTGACGAAGGAATAAGGGCTGGTCGGATTGCGCAGGGTCACCAGATCCTTGAGGAAGGAAATCTGCAACTCACTCTGGGTGACCAGGGTATTGCCATGCCAGCTGTAGTCCGCCTGCTTGTCGAGAAACAACGCATCCACCGCACCCTGCCTTGACACCTGCTCTTCCAGGGCGATGGCCAGAGCCAGGTTGGAAGGACCGAAGCCGACGCCGATGAGGTCGTGGATCGCGGATGGAGAAATGGTCTGGGTCATGTGCCATGTGTCCTCGAAGATGCCCATACGGCCGGTAGGGCCAAGAGCCTGTCAGCTCATGGAACGAGGATGGCAAAGGGAAATTTAGGAAAGATCCGACTCCCACTGACGCATACGAATGCGGCAGTGCTTCATGGCATTGACGATGTGCTTTTCCACCATGCCCTTGGAAATGCCGAGATGCCGGGAAATTTCATCATGCCCCATGCCTTCCAGCTTGCGCAGCGTGAAGGCCTGCCGGCAAGGCTCGGACAGTTCGGCCAAGGCACGTTGCAGCAGGATCAGCCGTTCCTTTTGCAACAACACATGCTGCGGCGATGGCGAATGAACACCGCCTTCGCCATCCAGCACGTTCAGATCCTCTCCACGCCGATTGCGGTTGCGACGGTGCTCATCGGTAACCAGATTGAGGGCGGTGCGATAGAGAAAGGCACGCGGCTGGGTAATATCATCTTGACTCGGGCGCTCCAGAACGCGCAAATAGGCGTCATGGGTAACATCTGCAGCCAGATGCCGATCCCCTAACTTAGCTGTCAGGTAGCAAATGATTTCCCGGTAGTAGTTTTCCAAGACGACTCCTCAACTGCCCCGTACCACCGATACCCAAGGCCGTGCTGGCAGAATGGAACCCTCTCAATTTATAATAATTCTCATCAGTATTAAAGTTATGTTTTCCTCCCGAGATCCTCATGAACACTCAGCCTTCACCCGCCGATGACGACAGCCTCCTTCAGGAGGCGGCGGACTGGTGCATGCGCTTGAATGCCGAGGACTGCAGCGAAGAGGACAGAGAAGTCTTCCAGCGGTGGCTACAGGCCGACCCCCGACATGCTCAGGAATACCTGGCGATACTGGACATCTGGCTGCTCAGCGAGCACCTGCCGCGCCAGCACTCGTCGCTTGACACCAGCGCCCCTCCTCCCGTCAGCACACCTGTTCCCGCGCTACCCACGCGCAGACGTCGGCGCCCGGCCCTGCGAGCAGTCGCCGCGCTTGTGCTGGCACTCCCCCTCGCTGGCTACAGTGGTTGGATACTCGGCTGGCTGCCCAACGACTATCACCGTTACCAGACCGAGCAGCGCCTGCTGCAGGTAGCCCTGCCCGATGACAGCGACCTGGAACTGAACCTGGATACGCGCCTGAGCTTCAGCAACTATCGCGACCAGCGCAGAGTTAAGCTCGACAAAGGCGAAGCCTACTTCCATGTTCACCACGACCGCGATCACCCTTTCGTGGTGGCGGTCGGCGACAGCACCATTACCGTGACCGGTACCCGCTTCAATGTACTCAGGCTTCAGGACAACGTGGTGGTGACAGTCACGGAAGGCTCGGTAAGGGTGCGCACCACCGCGCAAAGTGGCGATAGCAACATCACACCCGGCCTGCAAGCCAGTTATCGCCAGGGTGATCCCAAGCCGTACATCAGCTCCAGCGACACCAGCACGGCCCTGGCCTGGCGCGACGGCAAACTGATTCTCGACGACCTGTCCCTGGCTCAAGCCCTGCCACTGATCAACCGCTATCTCGAGACTCCCCTGGAGTTGGCCGACGGCGCCACCGCCAACCTGCGCATCGGCGGGATCTACAACACCCGCGAACTCGCCGGCATCGTCGACACCCTGCCACGAGTGCTGCCGATCCAGATCAGCAGGACAAGCGACGGTCGCCTGTTGGTAAAAAGCCGCTACGCTCCGCTGTAACGTCTAAATTCCCCGCCCCACCATTCGTCTCCTGCAGAACCTCGACCTCATCGTCTATTCGAGGTCTGGTTCTGTTCTGGAGTCGATCATGCCCTACCCTCTGCGCCGCCCCTTGCTGCTGACTCCACTTCTCGTCAGCCTACTTGCCCTGGGTGCCTGGCAAGCCATCCCCGCCGGTACGGCACCGTTCGATACAATCACCGTGCAACGCGGTGCCATCGAAAGCAGCGTCAATGCGCTCGGCACCCTCCAGCCACGCCGCTACGTCGACGTTGGGGCACAGGCGTCGGGGCAGATCCTCAAGCTGCACGTGGACGTCGGCGACGAGGTGGAGAAAGGCCAACTGCTGGTGGAGATCGATCCCTCCACCCAGCAGGCGCGGGTCGACGCCGGGCGCTACTCCATCGATAACCTCAAGGCCCAGCTCGCCGAGCAGCGAGCCGAATACGAACTGGCCAGGCAACAGCACCACCGCCAGCAGCGGCTGGCCGAGCGCCAGGCGACCCGCACCGAAGACGTGCAGGTGGCGGCAACGCGCATGCAGGCGACCCAGGCACGTATTGCCATGTTCCAGGCGCAGATCCGCCAGGCCGAGGCCACCCTGCGCAGCGACGAGGCCGAACTGGGCTATACGCGCATCTACGCGCCCATGTCCGGCACCGTCGTGGCGCTGGATGCACGCGTCGGCCAGACCCTCAACGCCCAGCAACAGACGCCGCTGATCATGCGCATCGCCAAGCTCTCGCCGATGACCGTCTGGGCGCAGGTTTCCGAAGCCGACATCGGACGCATTCGCCCCGGCATGCCTGCCTGGTTCACCACCCTCAGCGGTGAAGGACGGCGCTGGGAAGCCCGGGTCAGACAGATCCTGCCGGTACCGCCCAAACCGCTGGAACAGATGAGCCAGGGCGGCGGCAGCCCGACCGAGAGCAGTAGTGGTGGCCGCGTGGTGCTCTACACCGTGCTGCTGGACGTGGACAACCACGACAACACACTGATGGCGGAGATGACCACCCATATCTTCTTCATCGACGGCCAGGCCCAGAACACCCTGACCATACCGCTCTCCGCCCTGCAGGCCGACGGCAAGAGCGTGATGGTGGTGGACAAGGGCAATGACCTGCAGACACGCGAGATCCGCACCGGTCTTCGCGACCGCCTCTCGATCCAGGTGCTGTCCGGACTCGACGAAGGGGATCGCCTGTTGCTGGGCCCGGCCCCCGGAGGCGAGGGATGAGCACGCCGCTGATCAGCCTGGAACAGGTACGCAAGCACTACGGCGGCGGCCAGTCGCCCAGGGTGGATGTGCTGCATGGCATTTCTCTGGACATCCACGCCGGCGAGTTCGTGGCTATCGTCGGCGCTTCTGGTTCGGGCAAGTCGACCCTGATGAACATCCTCGGCTGCCTCGACCGCCCCAGTTCGGGCCACTATCGCTTCGCCGGCCGCGATGTCAGCGAACTGGATGACGACAGCCTGGCGCGCCTGCGTCGCGAAGCCTTCGGTTTCGTGTTCCAGGGCTATCACCTGATCCCATCCGCCTCAGCGCTGGAAAACGTCGAAATGCCGGCCATCTATGCCGGTATGCCCGCCGCACAGCGTCATGCGCGAGCCAGCGCTCTGCTCGAGCGGCTGGGCCTGGCCAGTCGCTGTGGCAACCGTCCCAACCAGTTGTCCGGCGGCCAGCAGCAACGTGTCTCGATCGCCCGCGCGCTGATGAACGGCGGCCAGATCATCCTCGCCGACGAGCCCACCGGCGCCCTCGACAGCCATAGCGGTGCCCAGGTCATGGCCCTGCTCGACGAGCTGGCGGCCCAGGGCCATACGGTGATTCTGATCACCCATGATCGTGAAGTCGCCGCTCGCGCGCAGCGGGTGATCGAGGTACGTGACGGCCTGATCGTCAACGACAGCGGAGCCTGCGCGCCGGGCGAAAGCGATTCGGCAGCGGCGCTGCTCGACAGGCAGGAATCGTCCGCCTGGGCGATGGAGCTGGCGGAGTCGCTGCGAGCCGCCTGGCGGGTGATGGCACTCAACCCCTTTCGCACGGCCCTGACCTTGCTCGGCATCGTCATAGGCGTCACCTCGGTGATCGTCATGCTGGCCATCGGCGAAGGCAGCAAGCGCCAGGTGATCGAGCAGATGAGCGCCTTCGGCTCCAACCTCATCTACCTCGGTCGCTATTCCCCCAGCCCACGCGCACCACGCGGGGTGATCACCCTGGACGATGTCGCCGCCGTCGCCACGTTGCCACAGGTGGCCCGCATCATGCCGGTCAACGGCGAGGACGCCCTGGTTCGGCGTGGTGCTCTGGATATCGAGGCTTACATCCACGGCAACGGCCTGGATTTCTCCACTATCTACAATTGGCCGACCGTCCAGGGGCGCTACTTCGATGCCGGAGAGCTGGCGCGCGCGGCGGCCGTTGCGGTGCTCGGCCAGCACGTGCGGGAACAGCTCTTTCCCTGCGGGGAGAACCCCATCGGCCAGTTCATCCTGATCGCCAACACCCCCTTCGAGGTGATCGGCGTTCTCGCCGGCAAGGGCGCCAGCTCCGGCGACGCGGACAACGACAAGCAGATCATCGTCCCCTACTCCACCGCCAGCGTGCGCCTGTTCGGCAAACAGGAACCGGAGTTCGTCACCATCGCCGCCGCAGATGCCAGCCGCGTGAAGGAGACCGAACGGGCCATCGACAACCTGATGCTGAACCTGCACCGTGGCGTGCGCGACTACAAGCTGTACAACAATGCTGCGCTGATCCAGGCCGAGGCACATACTCAGAACAGCCTGTCGCTGATGCTCGGCGCCATCGCCGCAATCTCGCTGCTGGTCGGTGGCATCGGCGTGATGAACATCATGCTGATGAGCGTGCGCGAACGCACTCGTGAGATCGGTATCCGCATGGCCACCGGCGCCCGCCAGGGCGACATCCTGCGCCAGTTTCTCAGCGAATCCACCTTGCTCGCGGTGATGGGTGGCCTGACCGGCATCGCCCTGGCCTGGGCGCTGGGCGCCGGCCTGCGACTGGCCGGCATGCAACTGGTGTTCTCACCCCTGGCGACCCTGGCAGCCTTCACCTGCGCCCTGCTCACCGGCATCCTGTTCGGCTTCATGCCCGCCCGCCAGGCGGCCAGGCTCGACCCCGTCAAGGCGCTGAGCAGCGAATAGACTGGGTAGGGTACGCCGTGCGCACCGAGAAAAGGTAGTGCGCATGGCCTAGACGGTCCGCGACACCCTACCCCGCTTTTCTTGCCGCGCCCATGCGACTCAAGGCGACCGCACCGATACCGACGGCGAACCACAGGGTGGTCAGACGGATGACCAGGGTGACGGCGATGGCATCGCCCTGCGCAATACCGTCGGCCAGCAGCAAGGCGACCATCACCGCTTCCGTACCGCCCAGCCCGCCGGGCATGAAGCTGAGCGCCCCGGCCAGAGTGGACGCCGCGTAGACGAAGACGGAAAACGCCAGCGACACATCGGCCCCGAGCCACTGCAATAGAAAATGGAAGGCGAGCGCTTCCGCTCCCCAGCCGGCCAGGCTCAAGGATGAACCGCTGATCAGCAGCCTGGGCGAATGGCAGCGACGGGCATCCAGCAGCATGGTCAGCGCATGACGCAGCAATTCCACCGCCCGGCCACGCCGAGCGTCAAGCCAATGCAATGCCCGTCCGAGCAGACGATGCTGGGACAGCAGAAACAGGGTGATCAGGATGATGAGCAGTCCCGCCATGGCCACAGGCCGGGTCTGCGGATGATGGCCGAGGCCGATGGCTGCCAGCGCGGTGATCGCCAGCAGGTCGGAAAGCCGCTCGCTGAGCAGGGCCGCCAGGCTTCTGCTGTAGGGCACGCCGTGGCGCTTGAGCAACCCGCTGCGGATGGTTTCACCAATCTTTCCCGGTGTGGCCGACAGAGCGAACCCGGCCAGGTAGATGGCGAAGCTGGCCCGCCAGGCCAGCACATGCCCCAACGCGCCCAGGTAACTCTGCCAGCGCAGGAACCGCAACAGATAGTTGAGCAGTGACATGCCCAGGGCGAACGACAAGCCGACCAGACCGACCCGGCCCAGGGCATCGACGACCTCCCGCCAACCGCCCCAGAGTGAAAAGGCCAGATAGCCCAGCACTGACAGGAGAGTGGAATAGATCGCGGCGCGATAGGCCCAACTGCGCTTCTCGTCAGCCGACGCTTGTTTTTCCATGGAGGCCTCGTTCACGGCCGACTCACAGCGAAAGCCGCTTGAAGACGAACTCGGGTATGGACTTTATGACCATCATGATCGGCGCCCAGAACCAGGGCGTATAGAGCGTCGAGCGACGCTTGTGCAGCGCCCGGACGATATCCACAGCGACCCGATCCGGCTGGGCCAGCAGCAGGCCCGGCAATGCCAGGCCCTGGGTCATCGGGGTGTCGACGAAGCCGGGTTTGACCGTCAGCAGATGAACACCCGACTTGAACAACCGAGCGCGCAGGCCGCTGCAGAACACGCTGACCGCCCCCTTGGCGCTGCCGTACAGATAGTTGCTGGGCCGGCCACGGTCGCCAGCCACCGAGGAAATCACCGCGATGCTGCCGCTGCCCTGGGCCTCCATCAGGTTGCCCAGCCGGGTAAGCAGCGCGATCACATTGAGGCCGTTGCGGGTGAAGGCCTGTACGGCCTGGACGGCGTCGCTCTCGCAGGCCTTCTGATCCGGCAGGCTGCCATGTGCGATCAGGGCGATGTCGATCCTGTGCAGGAACTGCTGGGCGTTGTCGAGCATCGCCGCATGGCCGTCGAGATCATCCAGATCCAGCACATGGGTCTGCACCTCGCTGGCACCACGCGCCAGCAGATCGGCAGCAGTCTGCTGCAGCTTTTCCGGGTTACGGCCGACCAGCATGAAGCGGCCATGTCGTTGCGCCCACAGGCGGGCGCAGGCAGTGGCGATCGCGGAGGTGCCGCCGATGATCAGGATATTGCTCATAGCTGGGTCACTCGTTGCCAGAATCGGGAAAGCAGGGCCGGGTCGCGCAGGTGTTCCAGGCGCTCCCAGGCGGGATACGCCGCGCGGAAGTCATCACCGCTCATGTGTGCATCCTTGGCCGGGTAAAGCCGCCCGCCAGCCTCGCGCACGATCCGGTCGAGCCTGTCGAAAAGTCGCTGCGTCGCAGCTCCTCGCTGGGGGAAGTCCAGCGCCAGGGACACGCCGGCCATGGGAAAGGACAACAGCCCCGGCGACGGAATGTCCCCGCAGTTCTTCAGCACCGCGAGAAACGAGCCTTCGTTGTGCTGGCGGACGGTCGACAGCAACTCGCTCATGGCGTCTTCGGCAGCGGCAGGCGGGATGACGCACTGATACTGCTGGAAGCCCCGAGGGCCGTAGATTCGGTTCCACTCCTGCAGGCCGTCCAGGGGATAGAAGAAGGCGTCGTAGTCCTGCAAACGCTCCGGGCGAGTACCTTTGCCATGGAAATACAGGCCGTTGAGCGCCTTGAGCGTCAACTTGTTGAACAGCGGCAACGGCGGCGTGAAGGGAACACGTAGCGAGGTGACCGGCCTGGGCCGGCACGGCGCTCGGTCATGATGATCGCCTGCCAGGAACACGCCTCGCCCGAGGCTCGCACCGGGCGCGAGGCAATCCACCCAGGCGACGTTGTATTCATGACGGGCGTCCAGCTCGCCGCTGATGGCGAAGTATTCACGGAGGTTGGCGAAGCGAACCTGCTGCAGGCGAATCTTGCTCGATACGATACGTCGCAGGCGCAGCGTCGCGGTGACGATGACGCCCGTCAGCCCCAGCCCGCCCACCGTCGCATTGAACAGCTCGGTGTTCTCCAGCGGGCTGCAATGCAGGGAGCCCAGGTCGCTGCGAACCAGCGACAGCCCTTCGACATGGCGGCCGAAAGTGCCCTGCACATGATGATTCTTGCCGTGTACGTCGTTGGCGATTGCCCCACCTACGGTGGCCAGACGAGTGCCCGGCGTGACCGGCAGGAACCAGCCCCTGGCGATGCTGTGCTGAAGCAGTTCGCCAAGGGTCATGCCCGCCTCCACCGTGACCAGGCCCTGCTGCCAGTCGACCTCAATGAAACGCGCCAGCGGACGCATGTACAGCACCTGGCCACTGCTGGCCAGGCAACTGTCGCCATAACTGCGGCCATTGCCGTAGGGCAGCCCGGCAGCCTGCTGCCCGCGCCAGGCCAGGGCCTGATCCACGACCTCCTGCCGCCAGTGACAGGCAATCGGCTGCTGTGAGTAGTGCGGGTAACGTCCCCAGGAACCGAGCGACTTCATGTGGCGAACCAGAAGACCAGCGCGAACAGGCCCCCGGTGATCAGGCTGATGCGATCCTTCGCGGCGAATACCACCGGATCGTCATGCATCAGGCCACGGTGAGTGAGGAACCAGGTTCTGCTGACCCAGAACAGCAGCAAGGGACAGGCCAGCCAGAGAATCACCGGATAGCGGTAGAGCGCGGAATGGGAGATTTCCTGGATATACAACGCCAGAACCAGCACGGCGAGGTAGCCGGAGGTTGTACCGATGGAGGAAATCATCTCCAGATCCGCCGGGAAGTAGCCCCTCCCCGAAGCCTGGCCGGTCTTGCCCAGTTCGCGGGCTTCGCGCAGCTCCGCGAAACGCTTGATCAGCGCCAGGCTGAGGAAGATGAACAGAGAGAACGCCAGCATCCAGAAGGTCGGTTGCAGGCCAAGTACCAGGGCACCGGCGATGATGCGCAGGGTGTACAGCAGGCCCAGGGTGATGACGTCGACCGCCATGATCCGTTTCAGCCCCAGGGAATAGGCCAGCGTGAGCAGGTAGTAGGTCAGCATCGCCATACCGAACAGTGGCGGCAGCCATAGCCAGGCTCCGATGAAGGCCGCCGCCAGCAGAACCGGGAAAACCAGCAACCCCGAACGGATGGACAGCTTGCCGGCGGCGAAAGGTCGCTTGCACTTGCGCGGATGGCGCCGGTCGTCATCGATGTCCAGCAGGTCGTTGAGGATGTACACACTGGAGGCGCACAGGCCGAACAGCAGGAACGCGATGCCCACCTGCATGAGCTTGTATGGATCAGCCGCCAGATGGGCGGCAAAAAGCGGCACGAACAGCAGCAGGTTCTTCAGCCACTGGTGCAAGCGCAGGGCCTTCAGCCAGTTCTTCAGCAGACTGTCGTCACTTCTGAAAACCTGCGCGACGTTGCCCAATGCCCTGGCACGGCGCTCCACCCCCGAATGTGGCTGCACCACGTAAGCGCGGTTGGCCGAGGCCCAGACGGACAGATCGGCATGGGCATTGCCGACATAGTCGAAACCCTTCTCGCCATATTCGCGCACCAGCAGGTCACGCTTGGCCTGGGCGCCGAGGTTGCAGTCATGCTCCGTGGCGAACACCCGGTCGAAAACCTGCAGATGGTCAGCGACCTTTTCCGCGTGCAGCCGATGCGCCGCCGTCGCGAGCACGACAGGCGTGCCGCGTGAGCGATGCTGTTCGATCAGTTCGATCACTTCCCGGTTGTAGGGCAGATGCTCCACGTCGAACGGCGTCTGCTGAGCCAATTGCTCTTTCAGGTACGCCTTGCCCCGCGCCAGCCAGCCGAACAGCGAAGCGACACGCCACGGACTGCGCTTGGCGAAGCGCAGGCTGGCCTCGTGCAGCATGTCGGAGCGAAGCAGAGTGCCGTCCAGATCGATTACCAGCGGGAGTTCAGCCACATTTCCGTCCTCATGAGAGCGCATTCGGCAACCCAGTTCGGATGCCCTCTTCATGAACGATGCGGCCATGGAATTCTTTACCGATGCCATCCGGTAGCGCGAATTCGTAGGGCGGGTTGCACCCGCCCTACTCGATGGTAATCGCGCCTACCGTGGGCCTGGCGGTAGATGGCGGCCGTACCAGGGGCGCCGAGGAATACGACCGGCCAGGCGCCGTGCCTCTTCGTCGGCATCATGGATGATATGCAGCGCCAGCTTCATGGTCTCGATATCCAGCTCGCCACCGCCCCCACCGTTACCGCGCCCCCAGGCACCGCAACCGGCCTGCGCCGGCCCTAGCCAGGGCTCGTCGATCTCGACCCAGCGCCCCTTGGCGAACCACGGCACACCACCGATCTCACGGCGCTGAACCTCGCCCGGGTGAGCTTGTTCGTGAGCCTGGAACCAGTCCTCGAGGCGGTCGTCGATCCAGCCATGGAATGCCCAGAACACCGGATTCACATGGGACGAGAAAGCATCGGCCAAGTAGTCGTTCTGCGGCCTGAACCAGCGCTCGGAAAAGTCATTGGGCGCTCGATCAGAGAGCATCGGGTAGTGGCTGTTCGGGTCACGCCCCACCGATGCCCAGCACATGTGCAGCCAGTCGTGCAGGCCCAGCTCGATACGGCTGCCCAGCTCCCCCAGGCACAAGGTGGCCAGGTAATCCGGGTTCTGGTACTGGGCCTCCCACAGCTGGAAATTGCCATAGAAACCCTCACTGCTCTTCACATCCCGCAGCCACTGATTGAATTCATCGTCGCCCGCTATTTCCCAGGCAGGCGGCACCGAGTAGCCATCCTTGTTTTCCAGGTAATCCACGAACGCCTGAATACCATGACCGATGAAAGGCCTGGGAGGCGGCAAGCGGCGCCAGGCAGGCAAGGGCTGATAGGTGCGAGCCTGCCCCAGCATCTGCCGGTGCATGAACAGGAAATCCTCACCGGAGCCATTGCGGTGGCGGTGCTTACCTCGGGCATCACGCTCCCTACCCAGCGGCCCGGGCTGCCAGTCCAGCCCTCGCAGCGATTGGCGACGGTCGTCATCGAGGCGATGCCAACGATCGCGACTGGCATGCCAGAGCTGGTGGAACAGGCGATGCCCGGGAGAGATCAGCCAGGCGTGCAGATCCGGATGATAGGGCAGCCGCTCTCGCGCCTCGATGAAGGGACGTCGCCTGGCCAGGAACCTGGCCTGTGGCGTCGACTCCCCCGCCTGAGAACCGTGACGTCGCAGCGTGCCACTGAGGGTCGCCTCTCCCCCACCGGTACTCCAGACATCCCAGATCTCGTCGAAGATCGCCGTGCATTCATAGGCCTGCCCTGCGCTGTCGACCAGCTTCCAGCGCAGATTGGCACCCTTGTCGGTCGCCAGGTCACCGAACAGCTCGCAACCACCCTCGAGAAAGGGCCGGCGACCGAGATGCCCAAGCACTGCCCGCCCGGAAGGCCCGACATCCAGCAACAGCTCCAGCCCGTCGCCTGCGAAATCGGCAAAGTCGCCCTGTCCGTCGAGCAAGCGGAAATCCCAGATGCCAACCAGCCGGCCGGCCAGCAGGTTCTGCGCGAGAGTTGGCGGGTCGATCGTGGGCTCTTCGACCAATGCAGCCTCTTCAGCAGCCTGATAGCGCCGGTATCCCACGAGGGGCAAGCCTACCCCTCCCGCAGCGGCGGCCACCGCCGCTGCCCCCGCCAGCAAGCCACGCCGAGAAAACTTCATCTGTATCCATCCGCTTGTCCGCTCTCTTGAGCGCATGCCCCAAGAACGAACGTGCATCCGCGGAATTTATGCACCTGCGGCATCGAGAACCCTTGCCAGCATAAATTCCTCGCCTCCTGGCTCGTCCTCCCCTGAGTTGACCGCGTTGCGAGCAAAACAAGGTGAGGCCACAGAAAGCGCTATGAACAGCAATCGTGTTATCCGCAAATGGTCGGTGCTGGCCCTCGGCCTACTGGCTCTGGCGCCTGCAGCGCAGGCTGACGCCCCCGGACAGAACGTGATCACCACCCCCCACCCTCTGGCCACGGCAGCAGGTCGCCAGATCATCGAGGCAGGCGGCAACGCCTTCGATGCAGCCGTGGCGATTGCCGGCGTACTGGCAGTGGTGGAGCCCTACGGATCGGGGCTCGGTGGTGGCGGCTTCCTGCTACTGCGCATGGCCGGAGAAACGCCTCGGTATCGTTTCCTCGATGCGCGCGAACGCGCCCCGCTGGGCGCCAAACCGGAGCAGTACATGCGCGACGGCAAGATACAGCCCGAGCTGTCGTACGACGGCGCCCTGGCCAGCGCCATACCAGGCCAGCCGGCCGCCATGGCCAGGCTCTCCGAACGATACGGTCGCCTGCCACTGGCAGCGAGCCTGGAACCCGCCATTCGCCTGGCCCGCAACGGCGTCGAAATAGACGAACACTACCGGGAATGGGCGTCCTACCGACTTCAAGCCATGCAGCAGGATCCAGGCAGCGCACAGCTGTTTCTCATCGACGGAAAAATACCCGCCAAGGGGCAACGGATGAAAAATCCGCAACTGGCGACCAGCCTGCAGCTTCTGGCAGAGCATGGCCATGCCGGCTTCTACAGTGGCGAGCTGGCCAGCAAGCTGGTGGAGGGGGTACGAAAGCATGGCGGCGCCTGGACACTGCAGGATCTGAACGAGTACCAGGTCATCGAGCGAGAACCGCTGCGCTGGACTCTACCGCAGGGCGGCGAACTGATCAGCGCGCCGCCGCCTTCGGCCGGTGGACTGGTTCTGCTTCAGGGCCTCGGCATGCTGCAGTCACTGCCCTGGCAAGAGGCCGGCACCGTTCAACGCACCCACTACGTGGTGGAGGCGCTACGTCGCGCCTACCGTGATCGTGGCGTACTGGGCGATCCGGACTTCGTCGAAATGCCACTGCAGCGACTGACTTCCGCGGACTATCTGCGGCAGCAGGCACAGGGTATCGACCCCGACCGCGCTACTCCCAGCGCCAGCCTGCCACCGGCACAACCCTGGCGTGAAGGCGAACACACCACTCACTTCACGGTGCTCGATGCGCAAGGCAACGCCGTTGCCGCAACCCTGTCGCTCAACAGCATGTTCGGCGCCGCCTTCAGCGTTCCCGGCACCGGCATCCTGCTGAACAACGAAATGGATGACTTCGCCATCGACGTGGCTGGCAGCAATGCCTACGGCGTTCAGGGCAGTACCGCGAACGCGCTGGCTGGCGGCAAACGCCCGGTCTCCAGCATGGCGCCGAGTTTCATGGAGTCCGACCGCGACTTCGTCACATTCGGCACGCCAGGGGGCAGCCAGATTCCCAGCATGCTCCTGATTTCACTGCTGGCTTATCTGCAGGGCGACCCCGCCTCGCACTGGGTAAGCCTGCCGCGCTACCACCATCAGTACCTGCCCGATGTCATCAGCCATGAGCCCGATGCATTCAGCGAGGCCGAACGCGACGAGCTGACATCTCGCGGCTATCGACTGGAGCAGGTCGCACGCTATGGCAACCAGCAATCCATTCACTGGCACAAGCGCACCGGAAAAGCCGAAGGCGCCAGCGATCCACGGGGCATGGGCACGACAGAAATCTCACCGGCACAGCCCTGACACACCGAAATTCCCTTCGCTAGAACACTGGAGAGCTCGCATGTCAGCAGGAACCCAATCACCTGGCAGCCATTGGCTGGATCAGGAACAGTCGGAACACCACAAGCAGAAGCTGGGCATTCTGCTCCTGACCTTCGTGGTCGTGTTTTTCACCTCCTACGAACACCATTTCGATGAGTGGGTGTATACGCAGTGGGTACTGAACTATGACTTCGGCCTGGTCAGAAGAGGCCTGGTCGGCGGCCTGCTCAAGGCATTCGGCTACGTGCCGAGTCCGGAGTTCTACATGGTCGGCGCCTTCCTCTTCGCCCTTGCAGTCTGCGCCGCCCTGTTCTGGCTGCTGTCACGCTCGGCGCTCGTCTATTGCAGGCAAAGCACGGCCGCCTTCCTGCTGGCGCTGTTCTTCATCTGCCACCCGCTGATCATTCCGCACTTCGCTCAGGCTGCGGGCTTTCTCGACAACATCAACTACCTGATCGCCATCCTCGGCATCGCCGTGATCCTCAAGAGCCCGGCCAAGGTCGGCGCATTTGCAGTTCTGCTGGCCGGCGGCCTGGTCATTCCGATCCACGAGGCCAGCTTCGTGATGTTCGTTCCGCTGCTCATCGGAATCTGGTTCTACACCCACCGCCCGAAAGCGGTGAGCTTCGATAGCGCCTTGATCGCGATCGTGTTCGCCCTGCTGCTGGCCGAAGTGATCTTCATCGGCACCAGTAATCCCAGCTCGAAGATATCCCTGCCGGGGTACTACGAGCATCTTCTGGCCACCACGCAGCCCATCGACATCGAGGCGGTCGGCATCCTGTTCAACACGCTGGAAGGCAACTCGTCGGAAACGGCGAGCGTCATGCTCAGCGTCCTCTACCTCAACTATCACCTGAACATGCTGTTCGGGCTGATTCCGACATTCATCATCGGCGCCAGGATTCTCAAGGCACTGTCGGGCCACATCCGCCTGGTATCCCACGAAACCTTCCTGCTGCTGTGCTCGGTATCGCCACTGGCGCTGTACCTGATTGCAACGGACTACACGCGCTGGTGGAGCATCGCCGTCAGCAACACGGCCATTTCCCTAACACTGCTGATGCGCGACCCGGTGCTGGCCGGCGCGATCGGCGACGTGGTGTACCGCTACCGCTGGTTCGTCATCCTCGCCATCGGCTTTGGCCTGATGTTGGGCCCGTTCACGTCGGATCTGAGCTACAGGAACCTCAACTGGCTGTACTCGTTGTAGTGCGCCCCCTGGTGGTGTCGACACGCACAACGTCAGCGGTGCGTGATTCTGGTTGGCCGGTATTTCTGCGCCGAGCCACATGAATGGTTACAGACATCACCGTTGCCGGGCAGAGCAGCCCATAAATTTCCCCCCATCCGGCTCGTTCTCCCAACAATCGTCGGCGTCCCTGCCGGCGCAGAACCACGCACAAGGGAGCCCCATGAGTACGAGTCGCAGCACGTGGAAATGGTCATTGTCGATCCTGTCGCTATCACTCCTGGCCGGGGCGGCACTGGCTTGGTGGCTCCTGATTCGCGAGACGCCTCTGTATCCGAAAGAGATCATCGAACGAGCCAATGCGCTGCAGGATCGCATTCTCTCGTTCGACGCTCACCTGGACATTCCACTGCACTTCGGCAGCGAAGGTGCGGAAGCGGATCGCGACGGAGCCGAGCAGTTCGATCTGGTCAAGGCCGAGCGTGGCCGCCTGAGCGGCGCCGCACTGACCATCTTTGCCTGGCCCGAATTCTGGACCGGCGCCAACAGCCCTCACCGCCCTACTGCAGGCTTCGTCGAAGCGGCACGGCATGAACAGGAAACCCGCTACCGCATCATCACCGGCATCGCCCGCGACTTCCCCGAACGCGCCGGTATCGCCTATACCCCGGCCGACTTCCGCCGCCTCGCCCACCAGGGCAAGTTCGCCATCGTCATCAGCATGCTCAATGCCTACCCACTGGGCGACGACGTTGCCCGGCTGGACGACTGGGCTGCACGCGGCATGCGCATCTTCGGTTTCAACTACGTCGCCAACAACACCTGGGCCGACTCGTCGCGACCGATGCCGTTCTTCGGCGATTCGCCCGACGAACACGGCGGCCTCTCACCGCTGGGCCGCCAGGCCGTGCAACGCCTCAACAACCTGGGCGTGGTCATCGACGTGTCGCAGATGTCCACCACGGCGCTGGAACAGACCGCCGAACTGAGCCGCGCCCCCATCATTGCCTCGCACTCCGGCATCCGCGGCCTGGTGGATCTGCAACGCAACCTGACCGACAAGGAGCTGCGCCTGATCCGCGATAGCGGGGGCGTGGTGCATATCGTCGGTTTCAGTTCCCAGCTCAAGGCCTTCTCCAGAGACACGCTCGACAAGGTCAACCGCATGCGTGCCGAGTTCGATCTGCCCGAGGTACAGAACCTGTCCCAGGCCAGCATGCCGGCCGATCCGGTCTTCTCCATCTGGCCGGAACAACGATTCGGCGAATATGCCAGCCGCCTCTATCCGATCCTGGAAGCCGATGCCCGCGCCACGCTGAAAGAGCTTGGTGACAGCATCGACTATGCGGTGAAAAAGATCGGCATCGACCACGTGGGCATCAGCTCCGATTTCAACGATGGCGGTGGCGTGATCGGCTGGGAGAACGTCGCCGACACACGCAACGTCACCGCCGAACTCATCCAGCGCGGCTACTCCGACGAGGACATCGCCAAGCTGTGGGGCGGCAACTTCCTGCGGGTCTGGGAATCGGTGCAGGCACTGGCCAAGCCGGAGAACCCCTGAACCCGCATCCAGGCCGTCTTCATGACCCGCTCTCACCTACTCGATGAAGGATCAAGCAAGATGCATTGCAAATACCCCCTTGGAAGTCTCCTGCTACTGTGCCTGGCTGCAGCCTCCTCTCTCCAGGCGGCGCAGAAACTCCCTGCTCCCGGAACCGTGTTCAAGGACTGCGAAAACTGCCCGGAGATGGTCGTGCTACCCGCCGGCAGCTTCATCATGGGTACTCCCGACGACGAGGTGGGCCGCCAGCATGACGAGGGCCCGCTGCGTACCGTGACCTTCGCCAGACCTTTCGCCATCAGCCGCTACCAGGTGACTGCCGCTGAACTCGACGCCTACATCAAGCAGTCAGGCGTGGTGATCAAGAGCGGCGACGAACGCCCCGGACGCTGGTGCGAAGCCGGCAAACCGAGCTATGAGCAAGGCCCCCGGCAGCCCGCCGTGTGCGTCGATTACCATGAGGTTCAGGCCTACACCCAGTGGTTGTCGAAGAAGACCGGCAAGACCTACCGGATGCTCAGCGAAGCCGAGCGCGAGTACGGTGCACGAGCCGGCTCCAGCGGCCCCTTCCCGTTCCCCTTCGACAAGGAAGGCGAGTACCAGATCAGCCAGCACGCCAATACCTATGGCCCCAAGGATGGCTACACCTACAGCTCTCCCGTAGGCAGCTATCCGCCGAACGCCTTTGGCGTCTACGACATGCATGGCAACGTCTACGAGTGGGTCGCCGACTGCTGGCATGACAACTACGAAGGCGCGCCCGTGGATGGCAGTGCCTGGATCGACGACGCGCAGTGCGAGCTGGTACAGATTCGCGGCAACGATTGGGGTGAGCCGCCGATCTTCTCCCGCTCAGGCAACCGCAACAACGCCTACAAGAACACTCGCGGCGACTGGATCGGCTTCCGCGTTGCCCGGGAGCTCTAGCCCATCAGATAGACACCGAGTGGCCCTGCCTTGTGCGAAGCCATGGCCGAGCCGCGCCAGGCGCTAAATCCCCCGGCGCGGCATTCGTTCAGTTGCAGAAGCATCCCTTCCACGCCTGAAACGGAAAGCCCTCATGACCCAGCCAACGCGCGGCGCCTTCGGCGAACTCCTGCTCCTGCTCAAACCCTTCTGGCTGCTGGTGACGGTCTCTACTGTCCTCGGCATGCTGGGCGGGCTGAGCATCACGACCCTGCTGGCCCTCATCAACCAGGCCCTGCACTCCACAGAGGGCCTGAGCCAAGGCGTCGTCCTGGCCTTCGCAGGCCTTTGCCTGCTGGCACTGCTCAGCTCGATCCTGTCCGATATCGGTACCAACCATGTGGGGCAACACATCATCGCCAAGCTGCGCAAGGAGCTGGGTGAGAAGGTACTGTCCGCCCCCATCGAGCAGATCGAGCGCTATCGCAGTCATCGGCTGATCCCGGTTCTGACCCATGACGTGGACACCATCAGCGACTTCGCCTTCTCCTTCGCCCCGCTGGCGATCTCGATGACCGTCACCCTCGGCTGCCTGGGCTACCTGGCCATGCTGTCCTGGCCGGTGTTCCTGCTGATGCTGGTAGCCATCGCCATCGGCACCACGGCCCAGTACGTCGCACGCACCCATGGCATCAAGGGCTTCCTTGCCGCCCGCGACGCCGAAGACGAATTGCAAAAGCACTACAACGCCATCGCCCAGGGCGCCAAGGAGCTACGCATCCATCGACCACGCCGGCAACGTATGTTCCGCCAGCGTATCCAGGGTACCGCCGACCATATCTGCGACACCCAGATCCGCGCCATCAACATCTTCGTGGTGGCCAAGACCTTCGGCTCCATGCTGTTCTTCGTCGTCATCGGCCTGGCGCTGGCTCTGCAGTCCTATTGGCCCAACGCAGATCAGACGGTGATGAGTGGCTTCGTGCTGGTGCTGCTGTACATGAAAGGGCCGCTCGAACATCTGGTCGGCACCCTGCCCATCGTCAGCCGTGCTCAGGTCGCCTTTCGCCGCATCGCCGAGTTGTCCGCACAGTTCTCATCGCCGGAGCCCCACCTGTTGCTGGAGGACAAGGACAGCCAACCCGGAACCATCCGTAGCCTGGAGCTGCGTGATGTGCAGTACGCCTTCCCCCCCGTCGAGGGTAGCGAGCCCTTCCGTCTGGGGCCGGTGAACCTGCGTATCGAGCAAGGCGATATCGTCTTCATCGTCGGCGAGAACGGCTGCGGCAAGACCACTCTGATCAAGCTGCTGCTGGGCCTTTACCCACCGCAACAGGGCGAGATTCGCCTCGATGGCCAAGCAGTGACAGCGGAGAACCGCGACGACTATCGCCAACTGTTTACCACCATATTCGCCGACTACTACCTGTTCGACGAGGTGGTACAGGGAGGCCAGCAACTCCCCGACGACGCCGGCCGCTATCTGCAACGCCTGGAGATTGCCCACAAGGTCAGCATCCGCGATGGCGCTTTCAGCACCACCGATCTGTCCACCGGACAGCGCAAGCGTCTGGCCTTGATCAACGCCTGGCTCGAGGAGCGCCCGGTGCTGGTGTTCGACGAATGGGCCGCGGATCAGGATCCGACGTTCAGACGTATCTTCTACACCGAGCTGCTGCCGGATCTGAAACGCCTGGGCAAAACCATTATCGTCATCAGCCATGATGACCGCTATTTCGACATGGCTGATCAGTTGGTACGCATGGAATCCGGCAGGGTCAGGAGTGAGGCGGTGCCCGCCTGATAGAGAATTCTTTGCGCGATTCTTCCGGTTTTTTTAACTCTTGCGTCTCAGTAGCGCTAATGAAATAAATTCTCAACTGCATCGCCCGAGAACTATAACCATGCCAAAACAACACTTGAGCACATTGCGTCCCCTGGCCAAAGCGTTGCTGATGCGCGGCAGCATACGATCCCGACTAGCACCGGCCGGCCTCGGCCTGGCACTTACCCTGGCGGTGACGCCACAGGTTCAGGCGCAGGAGTGGGCTCTGGACATCCCAGCGCAGCCGCTCGCCCAGGCCCTGCAGAAGCTCGCCGAGCAGGTCAACGTACAGGTGCTCTACAACCCGAGCGATATTCAAGGCCTGCGCTCCACTGCACTGAACGGCCGTTACGGCCTGGACGAGTCCATCAGAGCCCTGCTCCAGGGTACTGGGGTCGCTTATCAATTGAATGGCAATACCCTTACCCTCCAGCCTCCAGGTACGAGCGGCCTGGAACTGCCTTCGGTCACTATTTCTGGCAAAGCGCCGGGCTCGATCACCGAAGGCACTGGCTCTTACACCACGTATTCCACCAGTAGTTCCACTCGCCTGAACCTGACGCCGCAGGAAACACCACAAGCCATTACTGTGCTGACGCGGCAGCGATTGGATGACCAGAAACTGGATAACTTGGTCGATGCACTGGAGGCTACACCAGGCATCGTCGTCCAGAGAAACAGCGTCGGGCACCCTGAGGACAGCGTTGAAATTTATGCTCGGGGCTCCCGTCTGCGCAATTACCAGATCGATGGAGTGCCAACATCGGCCGGCGTTGCCCCTTTTCTCAGTAATACGACAGCCTACGACCGTATAGAAGTGGTTCGCGGTGCAACGGGCATCATGAACGGACTGGGTACACCGGCCGCGACGGTCAATCTGCTTCGTAAACGCCCGACTGATACACCGCAGACATCAGTAACTGCCCAGGTAGGCAGTTGGGAACGCCATGGAGTCGGTATGGATGTTTCTGGCGCACTGAATGAGAGCGGCACGGCACGCGCTCGTTTTGTCGCAGACACCAGCCGACATGGTGCCTGGACAGATCGTTTCGACCAGAAACAGCTAGCACTCTACGGAATCGGTGAGCTTGACCTGAACGAAGATACATTGCTTACCCTTGGCTTCAATCATGTGGATAACAAAACCGATTCGCTCTTACAGGGAAATCCACTGTTCTTTTCCAACGGACAACGCATCAAGCTTTCCCCCTCGGACAATGCATCGCCTAAATGGAACTACTACGATCTGAAATCGAGCAGCCTTTTCGCGGCACTCGAACATCGTTTCGGGGCGGGCTGGGTAGGAAAGGTTGAATATAATCACACGCGGATTCAGGACGACCTCGTTACCCAAAGCATCTCGTCCACTATTGATGCGACAACCGGCAATGGTATGGAGATTTGGCCGTACCACGTGAAAGGGAAAACCCGTCGAGATAACTTGGACGCCTATACGAGCGGTGTTTTCTCCCTGTTCGAGCGTGACCATGAGGTAATCGCCGGCGTCACGCTGATGCGTGGTCGCACTGATGTAAATAACTACGAGGATGATTGGGCAAACTACCCAACGGATTTCAATATTTATGATTGGGCGGACACAGCGCCCAAGCCTACGTTCACCAAAACCGGCGAAACGACCTCTAGAGAGCGTCTCTACAGTGCCTATCTTAACGGCCGCTTCCAAATAAACGATGCCACCAGCCTGTTGCTCGGAGGCCGGAGTACATACTGGAAACTGGATGAAGAATCTAGCCAGAGCAAGAAAGAGGACGTGTTCGTCCCCTATGTCGGGCTTGTCTATCAGTTGGACGATATCTGGTCGGTGTATGGCAGTTACACAAAAATCTTTCAGCCACAAGATGGAGTCGTGTACCTGTATGGCGCACCAGGGGCTACTCCCGATCCCGAACAAGGCGAAGGCTATGAAGTAGGCGTCAAGGCAGGCTTTTATGACGGTCGACTGACCTCCAGCCTCGCACTATTCCAGATGGACGTCGAAAACCTGGCGTTCTGGAACCGAGATATCCGTCAATACCAGACGTATGGTGAAACCCAAACCCGCGGTATAGAGCTTGAGCTCAACGGGGAACTGGCGGAAGGCTGGCAGGCTGGTGCTGGTTACGCTTATTCACGGTCGGAAGACGAGAACGGAGAACGTACCCTCAGACGCCTGCCAAGCCACAGCCTGAAGATGTTCACAACCTATCGCCTGCATGGCGCCTGGAACAAGATTACAGTGGGTGGTGGAGTTAATTGGCAAAGCGCAATTCATAGCGACGAGAGCATCAACTACCGGCAAGGTAGTGTGGCACTGGTCAACTTGATGACGCGCTATGAGATAGATAAAAATCTCTCCATTTCGCTAAATTTGAACAACGCCCTGGACAAAGAGCACTACTCTGCCGTCGCTGGTAATTACGGGACATTCGGTGCTCCGCGAAACCTCACGGCGTCAATGAAGTACAATTTCTGATCAAGAAATGAACAAGAGGCAGAGATGCTGCCTCTTGTTCAAGTCATCGAGCGGTCACTCGTTGTATGACGGTGAAATCAGGTTCCACTCAAGCAAAGAAAATCAGGGTATGCATAAATCTTTGGCAGGCTTGTGCATCAAAGGGGATACGACAAACGAATAATTAGCTCGAACAGCAATATTAGGCGTGATTCTTTTGAATCAGCGCACCTTGCCTCACTCCAATCCTATGGAAATAGCTCAGCTACACGTAATTCAACAGTTTCTACCAATCGTTGGAGCAGGGTACGCCATCGCGAGGCCAACTGCTCAATTGTCACCTCGTCGAAAAGCTCTACCGCATAGCTCAGCACAACACTTAACCCACGTTCGTGCTCGTAAGTCTCCAGCATCAGGTCAAACTGCATGGTCGTATTACTCCAGACCACTCCCTCGACCTGCAACCCAGGCACTTGCTGCAGCCCTCCCCTCGCCTGACTTTGATGGTTGAACATCACCTGGAACAACGGGCTATGACTCAGGCTCCGCTCTGGCTGCAACACCTCCACCAGTTGCTCGAACGGCAGTTCCTGATGCGCCTGTGCTCCCAGCGCCGCCTGCTTGACCTGCTGCAGCAACTCGCCGAAGGTCATCTGCAGATCGAACTCGGCCCTGAGCACCTGAGTATTGACGAAGAAACCGATCAGCCCTTGCGTTTCCACCCGGTTGCGGTTGGCGATGGGAACGCCAACACGGATATCGTTCTGCCCCGAGTAGCGGTGTAACAGGGTCTGGAAGCTGGCCAGCAGCAGCATGAACAGAGTGACGCCCTGCTCCTGCGCCAGGCGCTTCAGCGACTGAGATAGCCCACTATCAAGCTCCATACTCAAGTTGGCCCCAACGAGGCTCTGCACCGCTGGGCGCGGCCGGTCGGTCGGCAATTCGAGTACAGGCTGCTCATCACCCAACTGCTCCTTCCAGTACGCCAGTTGCCGCTCGCGCTCACCGGCCTCCATCCACTTGCGCTGCCAGATCGCATAGTCAGCGTACTGGATCGGCAAGTCTGGCAGATCGATCGATCGCTGTTTGCTATGCCCCAGATATAACTGGATCAGTTCGTTCACCATCACTGGAGCTGACCAGCAGTCGGCAATGATATGGTGCATCGTCACTACTACCACATGGTCGTCCGGCCCCAGACGCAGCAGTTTTACCCGAAGCAACGATCCATGTTCTAGGTTGAAGGGAACCGCCACTTCAGCCTCGAGGCGAGCTCGAATATCCTGCCCCGCCTCCAGCTCCTCGCAAGGCAATTCGAACTCAATATCCGGGTGAATCACTTGCATCACCTGATCACCTTCCTGGCGAAAGGTAGTGCGTAGCGTTTCATGCCGCTCGATCAAGTGTTCGAAGCAACTCCGTAGTACTGCGATATCTAGCTCCCCCTTCAAACGTAGTGCTACGGGGATATGGTGGGCAGGATTTGCCGGATTCAAATGCCAGAGACCCCATTGGCGTTGCTGAGCATAGGAGACGGGCAGTTGCTCGAATGCAGCGCGTACCGCTGGAATGGGAAACTGGGCAAGGCTGATGCCCTTGTCATCCAGCCTCTTCAAGAACAGCTCACGTTGCTGCTGAGGTAACTGAACGAACCGGCGAACCAGATCCATGTTCTTGTCGGCCAACATTTTCATACCACCTCAAGTTCGCTCATGAAGCTGTGCAACTCATCAAGATCCTCGTCAGTGCTGGGCTGCCGCGCTTCGATCAACTCCACATAAGCTGCAAGGCTGTCCACTTGGAACAACAGAGACAGCGGCAAAGTGATCCCCAGTAGCATCTGTATACGTGCAGTCACCTGGGTAGCCAGTAGCGAATGTCCGCCCAGCTCGAAGAAGTTGTCGCCCAAGCCGACTCGCTCCAGCCTGAGTACCTCAGCCCATATGTCCGCAATCTGTCGCTCCAGTTCGCTCCGAGGAGCCACGTACTGCCGTAGTGATAGTTCGATATCCGGTGCAGGCAATGCCTTGCGATCCAGCTTGCCGTTAGGCGTCAGCGGCAAGCTCTCCAGAAACAGCAGATGCGCCGGCAACATGTAGCCCGGCAGACTCACCTTCAGCTTCGCCCGGAGCCCTTCGCACAACAAGGACTCAGCTACAGCATCACCCACTACATCTGCTACGGCGGGCACGATATAACCTATCAGCTGCTTTCCGGCTGGCCCGTCCAGGGCTAGTACCACTGCCTCGCAAACCTGCTCCTGCTGCTCCAACAGTTTCGCCTCGATCTCGCCCAGCTCTATTCGAAAACCGCGGATCTTCACTTGGTGATCGACACGTCCCACATACTCGATCACCCCGTCATGGCGATAGCGCACCAGATCCCCAGTACGGTACAAACGCCCGCCTCCACACTCGTCGAAAGGATCAGGAATGAAACGCTCGGCCGTAAGCCCTGGTCGGTTGTGATAACAACGAGCCAGCAACTCACCACCAATGAAGAGTTCTCCTGTCTTGCCTGGTACGGCTGTCGCAAAAGTGTCGTCCAGGATATGGAAATGGCGCCCACCAAGCGGTCGACCGATGGGTATGCAGCCGCCGGAGGATGTCTCTCGAGCAGCACTACCCCGACACTCCAGGTAGCTGGCGGTGATCGTCGTTTCCGTTGGTCCGTAGGTGTTCAGCAAACGGACGTGCTCCAGCCCTGCGCGTACCCACGACTCAACCCCGTCAATAGGCATGGCCTCGCCAGTAGCGCTGATCTGGCGCAGCCGTCCGTAATCCTCGATTTCCTGACTGGAAAAGTCCTTGACCAACGTATGCCAATAGGCGGTGGGCAGATCCGCCACCGTTATCTGCCGAAGGCGAGTCTCTCTCAGGAATGTTGAGCTATCCCAGAGCTCCACGCCACGTACGACCACAGCCGCGCCATGACACAACGCAGGAAAGAGTTGTTCCACGAAACCATCGAAATTGATGGTGGAAAACAACAGAACACGATCATCGGGAACGAGCTGGAAGTAGTCGATTGCCACATGGCAATGAACAGTCAATGCCGCATGGGAAATGTTCACCCCCTTGGGCCTGCCGGTCGAACCCGAGGTGTAGATCACATAGGCCAGGTTCTCCGGCTGAGCCAAGTGCTCCAAGTTGCCTTCGCCGTAACCAGACAACCACTCCTCTCCCGCTTCAAGTTCCAGGCAGGTGACGCTTTCAGGAACCGGAAGCAACGAGGCGAGATGCCCCTGGGTCAGCAGCAGACCGATGCCGCTGTCTTCCATCATGTAGGCCAGGCGATCCTGCGGGTAGTCCGGATCCAGCGGCACATAGGCACCGCCTGCCTTCAGGATACCCAGCAGCCCCACCACCATCTCCAGGCTGCGCTCCACCGCGATGCCTACCAGCACATCAGGCCCTACATCCAGTTCACGCAGCTTGTGCGCCAGGCGATTGGCCCGGCGATTCAGTTCGCCGTAACTCAATTCCTGCTCGCCAAAGATCACTGCCGTCGTATCCGGCAGGTTTGCTACCTGCTGTTCAAATAAAGAATTGATAATCCTAGGGCCTGGATAGCGAGCCTGAGCACGCCCCCAGTCGTACACAATGCGTTGACGCTCCTGAGCGTCTAAGATGGACAGCTCGGCTATCCGAGATTGCACACTCCCCAGAATTGAGCAAAGCAGATTCCTCCAATGGCGCCCCATCCGCTCGACGGTGTGTCTGTCGAATAGAGCCGTCGCATAGCTCAGCCTCGCACCAACTCCACCTTCGTGTTCATAGGTATCCAGGCTCAGGTCGAACTGCGCCGCATGGCTGTCCCATGACAGGTCTTCCACCATCAAGCCCGACAAAGACCTGGCCTCCCCCCTCGCCGCTATCTGGTGGTTGAACATCACCTGGAACAACGGGCTGTGGCTCAGGCTACGTTCCGGCTGCAACGCCTCCACCAGTTGCTCGAACGGCAGATCCTGGTGCGCCTGGGCACCCAGTGCTGCCTGCTTGACCTGCGCCAGCAACTCACCGAAGGTCATCTGCAGATCGAACTCGGCCCTGAGTACCTGGGTGTTGACGAAGAAGCCGATCAGTCCTTCCGTCTCCACCCGCGTACGGTTGGCGATCGGTACACCGACGCGGATGTCGTTCTGCCCCGAGTAACGATGCAGCAGTGTCTGGAAGCTGGCCAGCAGCAACATGAACAGGGTGACGCCCTGCTCTTGTGCCAGGCGCTTCAGCGAACGGCACAGCTCATCACTCAACTCGATGTTCAGGCTGGCGCCGGCATGGCTCTGCACTGCCGGACGCGGCCGATCAGTCGGCAGCTCCAGTATCGGTTGTTCGTCACCCAACTGCGCTTTCCAGTAGCTCAGTTGCCGCTCACGCTCACCGGCTTCCATCCAGTTACGCTGCCAGATCGCATAGTCGGCGTACTGGATCGGCAACGCTGGCAACTCCACCATCTGGCCCTGGCGATAGCCCTCATAGAGAGCGATCAGCTCATCGACCATCACCGGCATCGACCAGCCATCGGAAACAATGTGGTGCATCGTCAGCACCAACACATGATCGTCAGGCGCCAGGCGTAGCAGCTTCACACGCAGCAGCGGACCGTGCTCCAGGTCGAAGGGCCGCTGAATCTCCGCCTCGACCCGAGCCTGGATATCGCCCCCATCCCCCAACGCATCGCAAGGCAGTTCAAACGCGATATTTGGCTGGATAACCTGGATCGCCGTCTCTCCCTCCTGGCGGAAGCAGGTGCGCAGGGTTTCGTGTCGCTCGCTCAGGTGTTCAAAGCTGCGCCGCAGGGCCTCGGTATCCAGATCACCCTTCAGGCGCAGCGCCGCGGGGATATGGTAGGCCGCACTGTTCGGCTCCAACTGCCAGAGGAACCACTGTCGTTGCTGTGCATAGGAGAGCAGCGCCTGCTCCCCTGCATCTCTTTTGCGGATAGGCGTGATTCCATACAGATTCACCCCCTGGCGCTTGAGCAAGGCTGCCAGAGCCTTGCGTTCTTTGGTGGACAGTGAATTGACAGACTCAAGCAGCTCTTGCACCGGGGTATCTCCTAAGAAATCAGCTCATCAATTTCCTCCCCAGTAAGACGTTTGAGTACCTCAAGAGATTTAGCCAACTCCTTCTGAAGAGGATTCTCCTGGATGCTCCGGCCTTCAACGCTCAGAACAAAATCGGCGAGACAAGGGAAATCGAACACATCCCTGAGCGATACTGAAACAGCAAGTTGCTCACGGACACGAATCACCATCTGAGTCGCCAACAGAGAATGCCCACCCAGGTCGAAGAAGCTGTCAGCCAACCCCACTCGCTCGACCTTCAGTACCTCCGCCCAGATCGTCGCGACCTGCTGCTCCAACTCCGTAGTCGGTGCAACGTAGGCTTGCTGGTTTTGGCCCGCATCCGGTACCGGCAGTGACCGGCGATCCAGCTTGCCGTTGGCCGTAACCGGCAGTGCGTCCAGCAACAGCAGGTACGTCGGCACCATGTAGTCCGGCAATACCGCCTTCAGCCGTTCACGCAGACTTGTGCACAACGCCTGTCGCTGCTCTTCCGCCAACTCACCGGCGGGCACCAGATAAGCCACCAGTTGCTTGCCTGCCGGCCCCTCTTGAGCCAGTACCACCGCCTCGCGGATCGTCGCATCTTCCAGCAGCTTCGCTTCGATCTCGCCCAGCTCGATACGGAAACCACGGATCTTCACTTGGTGGTCGATACGGCCCACATACTCGATCACACCGTCGTCGCGGTAACGCGCAAGGTCTCCGGTGCGGTACAGACGACCGCCGCCCTGCTCATCGAACGGGTCAGGGATAAAGCGCTCTGCCGTCAAAGCTGGGCGCGCGTGGTAGCCACGGGCAAGACCCACTCCACCGAGGTACAGCTCACCTACGCTGCCCTGTACCGCAGGCAGCAGCCCGGCACCCAGGATATGTGTCTTGAGGTTGTCGATAGGCCGGCCTATCGGCACACCCACTTCCTCCTCGCCGGTGCAGGTCCAGTGAGTAACGTCGATCGCCGCTTCGGTGGGGCCGTACAGGTTGAATATGCCGGCACTCGGCAAACGCTCCAACGCCTTGCGCGCAAGCTCCGCCGGCAACGCCTCCCCGCTGCAGATAACCCGCTTGATGCTCCGGCAGCCCTCTAGGCGCTCAACGGCCAGAAATACCTGGAGCATCGAGGGGACGAAGTGCAACGTCGTCACGGCGTGACGTTCGATCGTTTCGATCAACCGCTGCGGGTCGCGGTGCTCACCCGGCTGGGCGATGATCAGGCTGGCGCCACTCATCAAGGGCCAGAAGAATTCCCATACCGACACATCGAAGCTGAACGGCGTCTTCTGCAGAACCCGGTCTTCGCCGACCAGGCCATAGGCCTTCTGCATCCAGCACAGTCGATTGACCAGCGCCCGGTGTGCGTTACCGGCACCCTTGGGCTTGCCGGTCGAACCGGAGGTGTAGATCACGTAGGCCAGATCCTCCGGCTGAACCTGGTGTTCCAGGTTGTCTTCGCCGTAACCCGACAGCCACTCCTCTCCCGCCTCAAGCGCCAGGCAGGTGACACTTTCAGGAACCGGAAGCGACGAGGCGAGATGCCCCTGGGTCAGCAGCAGACCGATGCCGCTGTCTTCCATCATGTAGGCCAGGCGATCTTGAGGGTACTCCGGATCCAGCGGCACATAGGCACCGCCCGCCTTCAGGATACCCAGCAGCCCTATCACCATCTCCAGGCTGCGCTCCACCGCGATGCCTACCAGCACATCCGGCCCAACCCCCAGCTCGCGCAGTTTGTGCGCCAGGCGGTTGGCCCGGCGATTCAGCTCACCGTAGCTCAACGATTGCTCGCCGAAGGTCAGCGCCATCGCCTCCGGGGCCCTGATCACCTGCTGCTCGATCAACTGATGAATGCAGGCTTCGCTCGGGTAACTGGCCTGGGTCTGATTCCACGCCCGGATCAGTTGCTGCTGCTCCTGATCATCCAGCAGCGGCAACTCTGCCAAGACCGCTTGCGCATTTCGACTCAACCCCGTCAACAGATGGACAAAGTGGTTCGCTATACGCCGTATCGCATGATCGCTGAAACGCTTGCGGTCATAGCTGTAGTGAATCGTTAGTGCTTCCCCCTGATAAATCGCCAGTGTCAATGGATAGCTCGTATGTCCCTGGCTGCTCAGATCTCGGAAAACCAAACCGTCTGGAGCGGACTCACGTAAAGCATCCGCCACGGGATAGTTCTCGAACGCCAGGATTGTGTCGAACAGCCCCCTGCCGGAGAGCCCAGCCCAGCCCTGAATTTCATACAGAGGAGTATGCTCATGCTCACGTAGCATGAGGTTTTCCGCCTGAACCTGAGCCAGCCACTCTCCTACCCGCAGATCCGAGCGTGGATTGGCTATCACTGGCAGAGTATTGATGAATAGCCCAAGCTGCTGCTCTACCCCTTTCAACTCTGTCGGACGCCCCGCTACCGTGGCGCCGAATGCTACGCAGTCTTGCCCGCTGTAGCGTTGCAGCAACAACAGCCAAGCGGCCTGCATCAAGGTGTTGAGCGTGACCCGCTGCTCACGAGCGAAAACATTCAGACAATCTGTCAGCTCGATGCTCAAGGCCTCACGATGATCTCCGTAGCCTGCGATGGCCGGTGTCTCCTCACCTGATCTGATCGCCTGCGCCAGCATCGTAGGCGCTTCCAGCAAGTTCAGTCGCTCTTTCCAGAATCGCTCGCTGACGGCTCTGTCCTGCTGGCCCAACCACTCGATGTAATCGCGGTAACGACTGACCTGAGGCTCGAGGGCATGACCGGCGTAGACCTGCAATACCTCGCCCAGCAATTGTGAACTGCTCCAGCCATCCACCAGGATATGGTGCATGGTAAGCACCAGACAGTGGCTGTTGTCTCCGGTACGGATTACAGCGACCCGTAGCAAGGGATCACGCGCCATGTCGAAGCCTTTGCGCTGATCAGCCCGAGCCCAGTCATCCAACTGATCCTCCAGGGTTGCGTGCCCTCTCCAGTCCAGTATCGCGAAAGGTACTTCAAGCCGCTTCCGAATAACCTGCAGGGAGCGCCCGGAAAAGCTGATGAAACTGGCTCTGAGCACCTCGTGTCGGTCTATCGCAGCCTGCCAGGCGCGACGCAGGCGCTCGACGTCCAAACCGTCAATGCTCACCCGTACTTGGTTGACGTAATCACCGCCATTTTCCGCAAACAGGGAGTGAAACAGCATTCCCTCCTGCATCGGCGACAAAGGATAGATGTCCTCAATCTCCGGCAGAGGGATGGGAAGATCGTCCAGTTGGGCCTGGCTTAGCCCAGCGAGAGAAAACTCAAGAGGAGCAGTGGTCTTTTTCCCATCAACTGCAACGGTGTCCGTACCAGGTGTAGCCAGAGTCGGCTTGTTGCTTTCGATCTGGCTAGCCACTTGAGCCAGTTGGCTGATGGTCTGCTTCTCGAACACCTGCTTAGGCGTCAACTTGATACCCCGACGCTTGGATCGGGCGATAATCTGCAGACAGAGGATAGAGTCTCCTCCCAACTCGAAGAAGTTGTCGGTAGTCCCCACCTGCTCCAACTTGAGTACCTCGGCCCAGACCGAGGCAAGAGTGCTCTCAATCTCGTTGATCGGGGCCGTGTACTGATGCTTGATCGCCCCCGGCTTGGGCAACGCGCGCTTGTCCAACTTGCCATTGGCAGTCAGAGGCAGTCGCTCCAGGAGGATAAACTGCGAAGGCACCAGGTATTCAGGCAAAATCTGCTGCATCCCCTGCTGCAGGGTCTGACTATCAAGGCCGTCGTCAACTGCGGCGTAACCCACCAATTGCAAGCGCGACTCATCGCTATCCATTGGCAAGGCAAGGACTACAGCCTCCCGCACGCCTGGCAAACTGCCCAGGACTTGCCCGACCTCCCCCGGTTCAACCCGATAACCGCGGATCTTTACCTGATCATCGGCACGACCAATAAACTCCAGCAGAGCGTCCCGCGTCATTCGCACACGATCCCCGGTGCGATACAGACGCTTGCCATTCTCAGTAGGAATGAAGCGTTCAGCCGTCGCTGCTGGTCTGCCCAGATACCCCTGAGCGAGCGTCTCCCCACCAAGATAGAGTTCACCTGCAACCAGTTGCGGAACGGGATTGAGGTAGGTATCGAGAATCAGCGCATGGACGTTATTCAGGGGCAAACCGATTGGCACACTGTGGCTGTCAGCCAATCGCTCGGCCACTTCATGGGTCGAGACGCCAACGGTCGTTTCGGTTGGGCCATAGTGGTTAATGATTCGGCAATGCGGCTTGAGCATCCTGACCTTTTCCATCAACGCCCAGGAACAAGCCTCACCACCGACGATCAAGGCTCGCTCGGGTAGCACATCCGCTGCATTGGTCGCCTGCATGAGGCTCGACAGATGACTGGGTACGATCTTCAGTACATCGATCCGATGCTCAAGCATGTACTGGGCGAAAAGATCAGGGTCGAAGGCGTGTTCATACGACAACAGATGTAGAGGACAGCCCGAGACCAGGGCGCCGAACAACAAGGTGTGACCGAGATCAGCGGCGACAGTGGAAACCAAAGCCATGCTCGCATGGGAGGGAAGATCAAGGCGCTGCCGCACCGCTTGCAGGTAATTGGCCAGCGCCTGGTGACTGACGACTACCCCTTTGGGCTGGCCCGTGGAGCCAGAGGTATAGATGATATAGGCCGCTTGCAGCGGGTGGACGGTCACCGCCAAAGGGTCGGTGCCGAAGGATGACCAGTGCTGCACATCGTACGCCAGTGTAGGGCAACCATTCAGTTGCTCAGCCTTTGGCTCGTCAGCCGCATGGATCAACAATGTTGCCGCACTGTCCTGCAACAACTGCTGCAGTCGCTCGACTGGCTGCTGGTGATCCAGAGGTAGATAGGTGGCGCCACACTTGAGAACCGCGAGCAGGCTTATGACCCACTCGAGGGTTCGACCATGGCACAGAGCAACTGTGCTACCCACCCCGATTCCCCGGCTCAGCAGGTAATGCGCCAGTTGGTTGGAACGCTGTTCGAGAGCAGCATAATCAAGACTTCGGCCATCGTGCACTAGCGCCAGGCGATCAGGCCAACGGGTGACACTCTGGTGCCACAGTGCCAGAAAGTCATGATCGGCAAAGACCTGTTTGGAGCCGGCGAGCACCTGCCGTTGCGTGTCAGTTACCACCGTTGTCAGGCCGGTCAATCTACCGAGTGGCTGAGAACCCGAACGAGCCAAGCTCATCATATGATGCTTGAGCTGACAGGCCAGTTCGGCAACGGAATTATCGCTGTAGTACTGGCAGTGATAAGCCAGGATGAGTTCGAGCTGATCACCCAGGTTGGCGATCACGCTGATCGCGTAATTGTTGCGACCACCACGATAGATCACTCCGTCTGCCTCGACGTGCTCACGATCATCCCCTGACTGCCTTACCCACAGCCCAGCGGGAGCCTGCTTCAAGGCCTCGTCGATAGGGTAATTCTCGAATACCAGAATACTGTCGAACAGCGAGTCTCCTTCGGGCAGGTCGCTGTACTTGACCAGTTCCGGTAGCGAGGAAAATTCGAATTCACGACTTTCGGCACTCTGCGCCTGAATCTGCCGAAGCCATTGCCCAACCTCCAGCTGCGGATCGATGGCGATCCGTAAAGGCAATGTGTTGATACACAGCCCGACCACTGTCTGCAGCCCCGGCAAAGCGGCCGAGCGTCCCGAAGTCGTGACACCGAACAGCACCTCATCACCCTGCGCATAACCAACCAGCAGCAGCCCCCACGCCGCTTGCACCAACGTGTTGACGGTCACCCCATGCGCCCGGGCAGCAGCACGAATCAGCTCACTGTCCTCACGACTGAACAGAACTGGTCGTTCCGCATAGCGCGTATCACTGTAATCACCGATCAGTGGCAGCGGTGTCTTTTCGTCAAAACCAGCCAAGGTAGCGCGCCAGTGAGCATCGAGTGCGGCTTTGTCCTGCTCGTGAACCCACTGGATATAACGTGTGTAGGGCAAGGAACTGGATATCGTATAGACCTTGCCATCAAGCAGTGCTTCATAGCACTGCAACAGATCACCCAGAACCTTGCTGACGCTCCAGCCATCAAGAGAGATGTGATGGAGCGACCAATGAAAGCTCCAACGCTCGGCGCTACGCACAAAGACTTTGAGCGCAACTGGAGAACCCTGACGGAAGTCATAACCAGCCTGCTTGACCGCTTGCAGACTCTGCTTGATGGCGACCTCGGCATCGGCGGCGGACACCCCTTGCAGATCAACCACCTCGATATCCATGAGAGGCGTCTTGAAGACGATCTGAAGTGGCGTTTCGACCTCTTCCCAGCGGTAGTTAGTACGCAACACCTGATAATGGCGAGCAACCTGCTCCCAGGCACTGTTGAACAGGGAAGGATCGAAGCGGCCTTCGATATCAAAGCCGAATTGATAGAAGTAAGGATCGCCGTCTTCCTGCTGCAAGGAGTGGAACAGGATCCCTTGCTGCAGTGAGGACATTTTCGAAATATTTTCGATATCGCTCTTGTTGCGAATGGGCTGCTGTGTGCTCACCAAAGAATCTCCGGAATTTATTAAAGAATTTCGTCAAGCAGGCAATCCAGCGACTGCTGATCCATGTCCACACCGATCAGATCCGAAGGGGTCAAGCCACCGGCCTCACTGCTGATGCAGTGGTCGATCAGTTGTCTCAATTCCTGGGCGTAATCCCGAGCCAGACTCTCGACCGTCGCCCGGCTGAACATGGCCTGGCTGTAGCTCCATGTCAGGCTCAGCTCGCCGCCATACACCTGACCATTGATCGTCAACCAGTTACTCAGGGGGGCCGAAGCGCTCTGCGCGTTCCCCGAGTTCTCGGCAACGGGGGACAGGAATGCGCGCGGACGTTGGGCATCTGGCTGCGGCACGTCGCTGCCGAAGCTTCCATCGAACTGACCAAGGTAGTTGAAGGTCAGGCGCGGCACTGGCAGTTGCGCCAGTTCTGCCTGTATCTGGTCATTGCCCAGGTAGCGCAGAACACCGAAACCGATGCCCTTGGTGGGGATAGCCCGCAGTTGCTCCTTGATTTGCTTGATCGAGGCATCCATGGCGAGCACAGGGCTCAACTTGACGGGGTACATACTGGTGAACCAGCCGACCGTACGGGTCAGATCGACTGACTCGAACAACTCTTCACGGCCATGTCCCTCCAGTTGCACCAATACGTGCTCGCGCCCAGTCCAACGCGCGATGACACGGGCCAAAGCGGTCAGAAGCAAGTCGTTGACCTGAGTGCGATAGGCCGCCGGGGCCTGCTGCAGCAACTTTTGGGTGTAGTCCCGATCCAGCCAAGTACCGGCCTCGGCAGCATGAATGCGCTGCAGAGATCCGCTCGGGTTGTCACAAGGCAAGCCGGTATTGATGTTCTCCAACTGCCTTTGCCAATAACCCAGCTCCTGCTGCAACGCGGTACTGGTAGCGTAGGTTTGCAGATGCTGTGCCCAGTCCTTGGTGGAGTGGGTCTTGGCCGGCAGCTCCGTCGATTGTCCAGCGGCGAGCTGAGCATAGGCGCTCTGCAGATCTTCGAGCAGTATCCGCCAGGAAACCCCATCGACCACGAGGTGATGGATCACCAGCAGCAAGCGCTGGCAATCATCGTCCACATCCACCAGAGCCGCACGGATCAAAGGCCCCTGCTGCAGATCCAGGCTATCTTGCGCCTCGCTGTAATAGGCCTCGAGAGGGGCTCCTGCCTGCAACCTGGCGCGCCACAGTATCGGCTGCTGCGAAGCCTCATCGCGATAACGCGCCGTCCAACGACCATCGGTGGTGGGTGTGAAACTCAGTCGCAGCACATCATGATGGACTACCAAGGCCTGAAGAGCTGCCTCAAGCACTATCGGATCCAGTGCCTGCCCTGGCGCGAGCAGCAGGGCCTGGTTCCAATGATGACGCTGGGGAATGTCCTCATCGAAGAAGTACTGCTGAATGGGGAGAAGCAAGGTCTCGCCCGTCACCGGCCCCTGATCGACCTGTAGCCCCTCCTCGATGCCTTGAGCAGCCACTGATGCCAGACCTTGCACGGTCTGATGCTGGAACAATTGCTTGGGAGTGAAACGGATACCAGCCTGGCGGGCACGATTGACCACCTGAATCGAGATGATCGAATCACCGCCCAGCTCGAAGAAGTTGTCATGCAGGCCTACCTGCTCGACACCAAGCACCTCTGCCCAGATCGCGGCGATCCGCTGCTCCAACTCGGTCTGTGGCAGCACATAGCCTTGCAACAACTGATTGGCATCAGGTCTGGGCAACGCCTTGCGATCCAGCTTGCCATTGGCGGTCAGCGGTAATTTTTCCAGGAACACCCAGTGTGCAGGCACCATGTAGTCAGGTAGCAGAGCCTTGAGCTGTTCACGCAAGCGGTAACGCAGAACGTTCTCTTCCTGGCTCTGACCAGGCTCGGTAATGACGTATGCCACTAGTTGTTTTCCGCTGGAACCGTCCATGTCCAGAACCACCGCTTCGCGCACCTCTGCACACTGCTGCAGCCTGGCGTCGATCTCACCCAGCTCGATACGAAAACCTCGGATTTTCACTTGGTGATCGATCCGACCGACGTACTCGATCACCCCTTCACCACGGTCGCGGGCCAGATCGCCGGTACGGTAAAGGCGGCCACCACCCTGTTCACTGCGGTCGAACGGGTCGGGAATGAAACGTTCGGCGGTCAACCCGGGGCGCTGGTGGTAGCCACGCGCAAGGCCGGCCTGGCCAATATGCAGTTCACCGTGACACCCCGGAGTCGTGAGACTCAGTTGGCCATCAAGCAGGTACCAGGACAGATCCGGAATGACCTCACCAATCGGACTGACTGCATCCTGCGCAAGGTCGGCGAGGCTCAGCGGCC
>Ga0206116_1000337_pt1 | contig 58732 bp, 55 predicted proteins | sample 3A1Ametagenome_FD_178000 | JGI IMG/M metagenome (GOLD analysis project Ga0206116, IMG submission 178000) | Enriched microbial communities from leaf-cutter ant dump, University of Wisconsin, Madison, United States - 3A1A | ecosystem: Environmental > Terrestrial > Nest > Insects nest > Nest dump...
CCTCACAGATTCCCGACGAACTCAAGGCGCTGCTGGCCAAGCAGCCACAACAGCCCTTCGCCCTGGCGCTCTATGGCGGCTACGAAGCCGGCGTGATCCGCAAGGTCGGCAAGCTGGTGGGCAAGATGACCTACGGCGTCAGTGCAGACAACATGGAGAAGTACTTCCAGCGCAGCTTCCAGGCCCGCGACGACTTGCCCATCGGCCATTACGAATATGCCAATGCGCTGACCTACGTGTACGGCGATGACGAAGAAGACAAGGTCATCGAGCACCTCAAACGCGCCGTGGCGATAAAACCGATCAGCGCCATGGAGGCGCTGGAAGTGGCGCACGCGCAGAAGATCCTCGCCCAGCACCAGCAGAAGCTGGCGAAGAACTGAAAGGCCGATCGTAGGGTGCGCCGCGCGCACCGAACCAGCCGCGAACATCCAAGGCTGCGGTGCGCATGGCGCACCCTACGGGAAGTCGCACCAAATGAAAAAGGCGACCTTGTGGGTCGCCTTTTTCATATCGCTTTCCGTCAGGGCCGGTGTGGGCGCGAGAGGAATTCGTGCGATTGCATTTCCAGCAGACGACTCAGCGTACGCTGGAACTCGAAACTCAGGCGGCCGCCAGTATAGAGATCCTTGAGCTCCACTTCCGCGGAAATGATCAGCTTGACGTTGCGATCGTAGAACTCGTCCACCAGGTTGATGAAACGCCGTGCCATGTCGTCCTTGGCCACGCTCATCTGCTCGACGTTGGCCAGGATCACCGCATGGAAGATCTTGCCCAGCTCGATGTAGTCGTTCTGGCTGCGCGGGCCATCGCACAGCTCTCGAAATTCGAACCAGGCTACGTCCTCACACACCCGCACGGCGTTGATCGCGCGGTTCTCGATCATCAGCGCCTCGTTTTCCAGCATGTGGGTGCAATCGGGTAGCAGGCTGCGGAAGCTGGTCAGCAGACTCTCCTCGGCAGCCGGGCCGAGCGGGAAGTGGAACAGCTCGGCCTGTTCCAGCGCGCGCAGACGATAGTCGACGCCGCTGTCGACGTTGACGATATCGGTGTGCTGCTTGAGCAGAGCAATGGCCGGCAGGAAGCGCGCACGCTGCAGACCGTCCTTGTACAGACCGTCCGGCACGATGTTGGATGTAGCCACCAGCGACACACCATTCTTGAACAGCTCTTCCATCAGGGTGGCGAGGATCATCGCGTCGGTGATATCGCTGACGAAGAACTCGTCGAAGCAGATCACCCGCGCCTCATCGGCGAAACGCTTGCCGATGATGGTCAGTGGGTTCTTCTCACCCTTGAGGGTCTTCATTTCCTCATGCACACGCTTCATGAAGCGGTGGAAGTGGGTGCGCATCTTCTGCTCGAACGGCAGCGCATCGAAGAAGGTGTCGACCAGGTAGGTCTTGCCACGCCCAACGCCGCCCCAGAAATACAGGCCCTTGACCGGCCCCTGCGGTTTCTTGCCGAACAGCTTGCCCATCAGCCCGGACTTGCCCTGATCGCGCGCAATCAGGTCGTCGTACAGACGCTGCAGATGGCGGACGGCATTTTCCTGGGCCGCATCATGGAAGAAGTCGGGCCGCTTGAGGTCGGCCTGATAACGCTCGAGAGGAGTCATGATTCGTTAGAGCCTGTTCAAAGTCTGCTGCGCGTCGGGCCTGCTGCGTTAGAAACAGTCTGGAACGCCAGCCCGGTCGAATGCTCATGTACACCAGTACACTCCGCTTCCTTGCCTGTTTCTGCCTTGCATGCCTCTAGCTCGCGAACCTTTCAACAGGCTCTCGGCCGGCAAGTAAAAACGGGGGCGTCACTTTAGCGACGCCCCCGTTGATTGGCAATCATGGCCGTAGCCCGGATGTAATCCGGGGAATACTGACGATGCTCGCCCCAGATTGCATCCGGCTACTTCACTCCTGCGGCGCCAGCGCCTCGCGTAGGCGGGCGACAGCGACTTCCAGCGCCTGGCCATCGGCGAACTCGGGGCTGCTGGCAACGCTCTCGCCATCGATCCAGACAGCGAATGCCAGGCCTTCGGCGCGCACATCCAACGGCTCGCCGGATTGCAGACGCTTGTTGACCATGCCGGCCGACTTGCCATCGGCGAAGCTTTTCGACAGCAGCAGTTGCTCGCCATCGGCATCCAGCAGGCGGAAGCGGAAGCTGCCGTCGTCATCGCGAAAACTGACGAAGCGCGCGCTCTTGACTGCTTTCTTCTTCTCACCAGCGGCGACTTGCACCTGCTCGCGGAACGAACGCAGCCCCACCGCCTCGCGCAACTCGCCAAGGAACGGCGTGGCGATCTTGCGTGCCTTGGCGGCGCCAGCGAGGAGGATGTCCTCCAGGTCGGCTGGCTTGGCGATCAGCGCGTTGTAGCGCTCACGCGCCTCGCCCAAGGTGTCTTCGAGCAGTTGGTACAGGCGATTCTTCGCCTCGCCCCAGGCCAGGCCGCCTTCCAGCTCGGCACGGAACTCGGCCTGCTGCGCGTGACTGGCGAAGGCCTGATACAGGGTGAACAGGTGCGAGCCTTCAGCATCCTTGGGCTCACCCGGCAGCCTGGAGTCGGTGACGATGCGCGCCACGGCGTCCTTGAGCTGCTTGGCGGTGCCGAACAGCGGGATGGTGTTGTCGTAACTCTTGCTCATCTTGCGTCCGTCGAGGCCAGGCAGCGTGGCCACCTCCTCCTCGATCACCACCTCGGGCAGGACGAACAGATCCTTGCCCTTACCGAACAGGTGGTTGAAACGCTGACCGATGTCGCGAGCCATCTCCACGTGCTGAATCTGGTCACGACCGACCGGCACCTTCTGCGCGTTGAACATCAGGATGTCCGCGGCCATCAGCACCGGGTAGCTGAACAGCCCCATGGTCACGCCGGCGTCCGGGTCTTCACCCGCTTCGACGTTCTTGTCCACCGAGGCCTTGTAGGCGTGGGCGCGGTTGAGCAGACCCTTGCCTGCAACGCAGGTGAGCAGCCAGCACAGCTCGGGGATCTCGGGGATGTCGGACTGGCGGTAGAAGGTCGCCTTGTCGGTATCCAGGCCCAGTGCCAGCCAGGTGGCCGCGATTTCCAGGCGCGAACGCTGGATGCGTGCCGGATCATCGCACTTGATCAGCGCGTGGTAGTCGGCGAGGAAATAGAACGAGTCCATCTGCGGGTCGCGGCTGGCGACGATGGCCGGACGGATGGCACCGGCGTAGTTGCCCAGGTGCGGCGTGCCGGTGGTGGTGATACCGGTGAGGATACGGGTGGTCATGATCAGATTCGCTTTGCTTGAACTATTCCGCTGACCGCGCGAGCCAGGGCCGCGGGACGCCTTGAATGCCAGATTGATCGTAGGGTGCGCCGTGCGCACCACACATGCAGGTGCGCACGGCGCACCCTACGCCAAGCTCACAGACGCGGCAGAAGGATTTCCTTCAGATCCGTCAGCTTGCCGTGAAAAAAGTGACCGCATTCTGCCACTTTCAACAGCTCGTGGGCACGCCCGAGATTGGCCGACCAGTCGTACACGGCCTGCGGCTCGACGACTTCGTCGCTATCGGGCTGGATCACCACCAGCGGGCACTGGCTGGCCGGCGGCGCCTCGGTGGTCAGTCGATGCACCGCCGGGGCCACCATGAACAGCTTGCTCGGCACCTGCCCCTGCGCTTCCAGGCGCGCGCCCAGCGCAGCGGCGACGAAGCCCCCGAAGGAAAAGCCCAGCAGGGTGATGGGCAGGTTCGGGTATTCCTCCTTGAGCCAGGCGGCGACGGCTTCGGCGTCGTCCACTTCGCCAGTGCCCATGTCATGCCTGCCGGCACTGGCACCAACACCGCGATAATTGAAACGCAATGTGTGATATCCACAGTCGCGCGCCGTACGCTGCAGGGTGGACACCACTTTGTTGAGCATGGTGCCGCCCTGTATCGGGTTGGGATGGCAGACCAGCGCCACACCTCGGGCGTCCGGCACCTCCAGCAAAAGGGATTCGAGTTGGCCCACGGGGCCTTGAATGAAAAGAGGGGTTTCGCGACTGAGCAACACTGAACTCCGTGACCCCGCAACGGGTCGACTCGTCTAGCAAACTGCCTGTGTGGCAAATGAACCTGTTCAGCGCCTCACGAGCAAGAGCAATGCGAGGCAAAAACAGGAGAGGAAGCGGAGTGTACTGTCGTACATAAGCATTCCGAACCTGTTTTAACGCAGCAGTGCCGACGCGCAATAGACTCTGAGCAGGTTCTGGTCGTATACAGCACAGGCTCAAGCCGCTAACGTAAAGCAAAGCCGTTTTGAGAGGAAGGACTCGTGGAACAGACCGTTACAGCCTGGTTGATACCCGCCCTGACCCTGGTGGTCGGCATCGCCGTGGGCTTTCTGCTCGCCCGCCTGGCCCCCAATGCTGCACCGGGTCGTACGCAGCGGCAGATGGATGAAATGCAGGCACGCTTCGAGGCCTACCAGAACGAAGTGGTGACCCACTTCAACACCACCGCCAGCCTGGTGAAGAAACTCACCCAAAGCTACCAGGACGTGCAGGAACACCTGTCCGACGGCGCCAATCGCCTGGCCCTGGACGAACTGACCCGTCAACGCCTGCTGGCTACCCTGAACAGCACCGAAGCCGGCGAGAAGCGCGAGCGCCTGACGCCGCCGAAGAACTACGAAATGCCCAAGGACTACGCGCCGAAAAGCGATGGCCCGGGCATGCTGGACGAGAGCTACGGGCTGAAGAAGCCGTAAGTTTCGAGCCGATGCAAAGAGCCCCGCGACTGCGGGGCTCTTTGTTTTCCGGCATGGCAAAACACGGCAACTGATTGGCGGTCTGGCCGGTTGACACCTAGCGCTGGTAGCCCAGGCGCCTGCGCAGCGTCTGTTCGAGGCGCTGTGCCACTTCCTCGAATGCTGGTGCGGTGTCGAGCAGATCCCGCAACTGCACCATCTTCAGACCGGCATAGCCGCAAGGATTGATGCGCTGGAACGGCGTCATGTCCATGTCGACGTTCAGCGCCAGGCCATGGAACGAGCAGCCACGGCTGACACGCAAGCCCAGCGAGGCGATCTTGTCACCGTTGACGTATACGCCTGGCGCATCTGCCTTGGGCGCTGCATCGACGCCATAGTGAGCCAGCAGATCGACCAGACTCTGCTCCATGGTCGTGACCAGCTCGCGCACCCCCAGATCGAGACGGCGCAGATCCAGCATCAGATAAGCCACTAACTGGCCGGGACCGTGGTAAGTCACCTGACCGCCGCGCTCGACCTGAACCACCGGAATGTCGCCCGGCGCCAGCAGGTGCTCGGCCTTGCCAGCCTGGCCCTGAGTGAACACCTTGGGATGTTGCAGCAGCCAGATTTCGTCCGGCGTGTGCTCGTCGCGCTCGCGGGTCAGATGGCGCATGGCCTCCAGTGTCGGCTGATAGTCGACCAGGCCAAGATGACGAACGATGAGCTCAGGCACTCAGAGCACCATGTGCACGCGACCAGTTGCACGCAGGTCGACATGGATCGCCTGCAACTGCTCGACACTGGTAGCGGTGATCAGCACCTGTACGGAAAGAAAGTTGCCGTTACGGCTGTCACGCAGCACCAGGGTCGAGGCATCCAGATCCGGCGCGTGACGCTGAATCACTTCGACGACCAAGTCAGAGAAGCCTTCGCCAGCAGTACCGATAACCTTGATCGGGTAACGCTCGCAGGGAAATTCGATTTTGGGCGGTTGAACGTCGCTATCGGTCATGGCATCAGCGGGCTTGTGGCCCGTCCAGTAAAGGGCCACTCCAGGTCGGAGTGGCCGGGCGGAAGCAGAGTACCTCTCAGGCAGTCAGGCGAAGAAGCACGGTTACAGCCTGTATGTGGGCCCTAACTCCGCCGATTTCAACGCCAGCGACTTGCAGAGGCAGCCGTCAGTTGAACAGGCCGAAGAAGAACAACCGAATGCTGTCCCACAGACGCCGCAGCAGGCCGCCCTCTTCCACCGGTTCCAGGGCAACCAGGTCGGTGCTACGCACCACTTCGTCACCCAGTCGTACTTCGACCTTGCCAATCACATCACCCTGCGCAATCGGTGCAACCAACTGCGGGTTGAGGCTCATGCTCGCCTGCAGCTTCTCCAGCTGCCCCTTGGGCATGGTCATCGTCAGGTCTTCGGCCAGGCCGGCCTTGACCTGGCGCGCAGCGCCTTTCCAGACAGTGGCCTGAGCCAGTTCGGTACCCTTCTGGTAGAAAGTGCGACTTTCGAAGAAGCGGAAGCCATAGGTCAGCAGCTTCTGGGTTTCCGCAGCACGGGCTTGCTCGCTGTCGGTACCGAATACCGAGGTGATCATCCGCGCGCCATCACGTACGGCCGAAGCCACCAGGCAGAAGCCGGCTTCCTGAGTGTGACCGGTCTTCAGACCGTCGACGGTACGGTCACGCCACAGCAGCAGGTTGCGGTTGGGCTGCTTGATGTTGTTCCAGAGGAATTCCTTCTGCGAGTAGATCGCATAGTGCTCGGCATCTTCGTTGATGATCGCGCGTGCCAGAATCGCCATGTCGTGGGCACTGGAGTAGTGCTCGGGGTGCGGCAGGCCGGTGGAGTTCATGAAGTGGCTGTTCTTCATGCCCAGGCGCTCGGCCGTGGCGTTCATCATGTCGGCGAAGGCGTCTTCGCTACCGGCGATGTATTCGGCGATGGCGATGCTCGCATCGTTACCGGACTGAATGATGATGCCGTGCAGCAGGTCATCGACCGTGGCCTGGCTGTTCAGCGGCAGGAACATGGTGGAACCACCGGAGGCTGCGCCACCAGTACGCCAGGCGTGCTCGCTGATGGTCACCAGATCCTGCTCGCCGATCTTGCCATTGCGGATTTCCAGGGTGGCGATGTAGGCGGTCATCAGCTTGGTCAGGCTGGCTGGCGGCAGGCGCTGGTCGGCGTTGTTCTCGACCAGGACGTTGCCGCTGGCGGCGTCCATCAATACGTAGGATTTGGCGGCCAGTTGCGGCGGCGCCGGAACCACCTGCTGGCTGGCCATGGCAAGGGGTGCGGCCAGAAGGGTAAGAACCAGGGAAGCACGTTGCACGAAGCTGGTGATGTTCATCCGTCTCTCGAAGATCATTGCTTGGGTTGTACGGCCCCGAAGGGCCATCTTTCGACTCGCGGCAAGGCGAGCCTCGGATTTAGTCCGGCAAATACCGGTTTAGTGCCATCAGTCAGCGCGTACCAGTGTCGGTTGCCCGAGATTGGCCAGGCGTACGCTGCTCTGCAGCTGCTCAGCCTCGCCCTGGTTGCTGATCGGCCCCAGGCGTACCCGGTGCAATATCTGCTGGTCGCGCACCACTGAGCTGATGAACACCGGCACACTGGTCGTCTGGCTCAACTTGGACTTGAGCAGCTCCGCAGCGTCCGGATTGGCGAAGGCTCCCACCTGGAGATACAGGCCAGAGGCTGCGAGTGAATCGTTTTTTTTTGCGTCGATCTGCACCGGCACGACGGCCGCGGCGTGCTGCGCCGGTGGTGGCGAATACTGCTCGACCACTTGCGGCATCGGCTGCGCGACGGGCTGGGCAACGGCGGCCTTGGCAGGCTGATTGTTGGCCAGCACCAGTGGCACCGGACGCCCCTGCTGCGCCCACCACTCATGCGGGTCGATACCCTCGACCTTGACCTGCGCCGTGCCCTTCTCGGCATAGCCGAGCTTCTTCGCCGCCGCGAAAGACAGGTCGATGATGCGATCGGAATAGAACGGCCCACGGTCGTTGACCCGCAGGATCACCGTCTTGCCGTTCTCCAGATTGGTCACCCGTACGTAACTGGGCAGCGGCAAGGTCTTGTGCGCGGCGGTCATGCCGTACAGGTCGTAGGTCTCACCATTGGCGGTGGCCTGACCATGGAATTTGGTGCCATACCAGGAGGCAGGCCCTGTCGCTTGATAACGACGGGCATCCTGAATCGGGTAGTACTGCTTACCGAATACCACGTAAGGGCTGGCCTTGACCGGGCCATAGTGCGGCATGGGGATGGCATCCTGAATCTTCGAGACGTCGACGTCCCACCAGGGTGCGCCATCGCGGTGTGGCCGGTTGAAATCATCCGGCCCGGAAATACCGGCCGACTGCCCCGGCGTCACCGTCGACTGCGGGGCGCGGTTGGAAGAGCAGCTCGCCAGCAGCAGCGCTGCGGTCATGCAGGCTGCCAGCGGCAGCAGTTTGGACGAACTCATCGATTACCCCGTGCTTCGACCAGCAGCTCGGCGAGCTGGTTGACCGCCATGGCATACATCACGCTGCGATTGTAGCGGGTGATGGTGTAGAAGTTGGGCAGACCGAACCAGTATTCGTCGCCTTCTGCGCCTTCCAGACGAAACGCGGTCACCGGTACGTCCTCGGCGAGGGCGTCCTTGCTGTTCCAGCCCAGAGCCCGCAGCTCGGCGACGTTCTTCACCGGGTCGAGCCCCTGGGTCAGGCCTTCGTCGACGCGCGCACCACTGACTTCGACACGGCTGGCCACCTGGCCACCGGCTTGCCAGCCGTGGCGCTTGAAGTAGCTGGCGACGCTGCCGATGGCGTCGGTGGGGTTGCTCCAGATATTGATATGGCCATCGCCGTCGAAATCCACGGCATAGGCGCGGAAGCTGCTCGGCATGAACTGCGGCAGGCCCATGGCACCGGCGTAAGAGCCCTTGAGCGTAATCGGGTCGACCTGTTCTTCACGGGTGAGCATGAGGAATTCACGCAGTTCCTTGCGGAAGAACGGCGCACGCGGCGGGTAATCGAAAGCCAGGGTCGACAGCGCGTCCATCACCCGCCAGCTACCGGTATTACCGCCGTAGAAGGTTTCCACGCCGATGATGGCGACGATGAACTGCGGCGGTACGCCGTATTCGGCCTCGGCCTTTTCCAGCGCGGCCTGATGCTTGTTCCAGAACTCAACGCCTTGAGCGATGCGCTTGTCGGTGATGAAGATCGGCCGGTATTCCTTCCAGGGTTTGACCTTCTCGGCTGGCCGCGAAATCGCGTCGAGGATGGCCTGCTTACGCTCGACCTCGGCGAACAGCGCGTACAGTTGCTCACTGGCAAAGCCGTAGTCGCGGGTCATTTCCTCGACGAACTCGGTCACCTGTGGCGAGTCCTGGTAATCGGCTGCCAGCGCCTGGGCGCCGCCACCGAGCAGACCAGCAAGACCTACGCCCATGAATGCCCGAGCGGTCCAACTGCGCAATGCATGCATTAACTCAAAACCCCCAATCAAACCTGAGCGATCCACTTTCTGTGAGTGTGGATCGCCATCAATATCCCGAAGCCTGACAACAGCGTGACCAGATGGGTTCCGCCGTAGCTAATGAAAGGCAGTGGCACGCCCACGACCGGGAGCAGCCCACTGACCATGCCGATGTTGACGAATACATAAACGAAGAAGGTCATGGTCAGCGCACCTGCCAGCAGCTTGCCGAACAGCGTCTGAGCCTGGACGGTAATCACCAAACCGCGTGCAAGCAACAGCAGGTACAACAACAGCAACAAACAGACACCAACCAGACCGAACTCTTCAGCGAGCACGGCAATGATAAAGTCCGTATGACTTTCCGGCAAAAAATCCAGGTGCGACTGGGTACCCAGCAGCCAGCCCTTGCCCAACACGCCACCGGAGCCGATGGCAGCCTTGGACTGGATGATGTTCCAGCCTGCCCCCAACGGGTCACTCTCGGGATTGAGGAAGGTCAGCACGCGGCGTTTCTGGTAGTCGTGCATCACGAAGTACCACATACCCACCGCGACCGGCACCACAGCGGCGGCGGCACCGACGATCCAGCGCCATTGCAGGCCGGCCATGAAGATGACGAAGGCGCCCGAGGCGAGAATCAGCAGCGAGGTGCCCAGATCCGGCTGCTTGACGATCAGCACGAAGGGCACGCCGATCATCGCCAGGCTGATGACGATGTGCTTGAAACGGGGCGGCAGATTATGCCGGGACAGGTACCAGGCGATGGTCATCGGCATGATGATCTTCATCAGCTCCGAGGGCTGAAAGCGGATCACCCCTGGAATGTTGATCCATCGCGTGGCGCCCATCGCAGTGTGGCCCATGACTTCCACCACGGTCAGCAGCGCGACACCGATGACGTAAGCCAGCGGCACCCAACGTGCCATGAAGCGCGGATCGAACTGGGCGATCACGACCACCGCGACCATGCCGATGCCGAAGGACGACGCCTGCTTGAGCAACAGATCGATGTTCTTGCCGCTGGCCGAATAAAGGATGAACAGGCTGCCGGCGCCGAGTACCAGCAGCAACAGCAACAGCCAGCCATCGATATGCAGGCGCTGCAGCAGAGTGGCGCGGCGACGCAGTACGTCCTCGTCGGACAGGACACGGTCGAAATTGCTCTTCATCGCTGACTGACCTCGGTGGACTTCGGCGCTGCGAACTCCGCCTTGAGCTGACCATTTTCATCCAGCAGCCAGGCGTCCATCACCTGCTTGACCACCGGGGCAGCGACACTGGAACCGGATTCGCCGTTTTCCACCATGACCGACACGGCGATCTGCGGGTTGTCAGCCGGGGCGAAGCCGATGAACAGGGCATGGTCACGATGACGCTCCTGCACCTTGTTGCGGTCGTACTTCTCACCCTGCTTGATCGCCACCACCTGCGCGGTGCCGCTCTTGCCGGCGATGCGATAGACCGAGCTGTCGCCAACCTTGCGTGCGGTACCACGAGCACCGTGCAACACCTCTTCCATGCCGCGAATACCGTAATCCCAGAACTTCGGATCGCGCAGCACGATATCCGGCATCGGATTGGGGTCGACGGGCAGGCGACCAGCAATGCTCTTGGCCAGGTGCGGGCGAATCCACTTGCCGCGCGTGGCCATCAGCGCCGTTGCCTGCGCCAGTTGCAGCGGCGTGGTCTGCATATAGCCCTGACCGATACCGAGAATCAGGGTCTCGCCCGGATACCAGGGCTGACGGTAGCGGGCCCGCTTCCAGTCGCGCGAAGGCATCAGCCCGGCGGTTTCCTCGAACATGTCCAGCGACACCCGCTGGCCGAGGCCAAAGCGACTCATGTAGTCATGCATGCGGTCGACGCCCATCTTGTGCGCCAGATCGTAGAAGTAAGTGTCATTGGAGCGGGCGATGGCCAGGTTGAGATCAATCCAACCGTCACCGGTGCGGTTCCAGTTGCGATACTTATGGCTGTGATTGGGCAATTGATAGAAGCCGGGGTCGAACACCCGCGAGGTGGGCGTGATCACGCCCGCATCGAGACCGGACACAGCGACCATCGGCTTGATCGTCGAGCCAGGTGGATACAGACCGCGCAACACGCGGTTGTAGAGCGGCTGGTCGATGGAGTCACGCAACTCGCCATAGGCCTTGAAGCTGATGCCGGTGACGAAGGGGTTGGGGTCGAAACTGGGCTGACTGACCATCGCCAGCACTTCGCCGTTGTTCGGATTGATCGCCACCACCGCGCCCCGGCGGCCGCCCAGGGCATGCTCCGCGGCTTCCTGCAATTTCACGTCGAGGCTGAGGACGATGTCCTTGCCCGGTTTCGGATCGATACGATTGAGCACGCGCAACACGCGACCGCGCGCGTTGGTCTCGACTTCCTCGTAACCAACCTCGCCGTGCAGCTCGTCTTCGTAGAAGCGCTCGATACCGGTCTTGCCGATATGGTGCGTGCCGGCGTAATCGGTCGGGTCGATGCGCTTGAGCTCCTGCTCGTTGATACGCCCGACATAACCGACGGAATGCGCGAAGTGCTCCTGTTGCGGGTAATGCCGTACCAGTTGCGCAGCTACCTCGACGCCCGGCAGGCGGAACTGGTTGACCGCCACGCGGGCGATCTGCTCCTCGGACAGCTCGAACAGGATAGGCACCGGTTCGAACGGGCGACGGCCCTGGCGCACGCGACGCTCGAACAGTGCCCGATCATCCTCGGTCAACTCCAGCACTTCGACCACGGTATCGAGCACCTGCAACCAGTCTCCGGCACGCTCTCGCGTCACAGTCAGGCTGAAGCTCGGTCGGTTGTCGGCAATGATCACGCCATTGCGGTCGAAGATCAGCCCGCGCGTCGGCGGAATCGGCTGCACGTGGATACGGTTGTTCTCCGCCAGGGTGCTGTGATGCTCATACTGAATGACCTGCAGGTAATACATGCGCATGATCAGCACGAACGTCAGCAGCAGGATGAAAGCGCCCCCGACCAGCACACGGCGCCGAACCATGCGTGCGTCTTTTTCGTGATCCTTGAGGCGAATCGGCTGGGGCATCTTTAGGCAGAGCCTACTTCACTTGTGGTACGGGTGGCCGGACAGCACGGTCCAGGCCCGATAGATTTGCTCACCGAGCAGGATACGCACCAGCGGATGCGGCAAGGTCAGCGGCGACAGCGACCAGCGCTGCTCACTACGCGCGCATACCTCCGGCGCCAGCCCTTCCGGGCCGCCAACCATGAGGTTGACGTTGCGTGCATCCAGACGCCAGCGATCCAGCTCCGCGGCCAACTGCTCGGTGCTCCACGGCTTGCCATTGACCTCGAGGGTGACGATACGTTCGCCAGGCTGCACCTTGCTCAGCATGGCCTCGCCCTCCTGACGGATCAGGCGCGCGACATCGGCGTTCTTGCCCCGGGTATTCAGCGGGATTTCCACCAGCTCCAGGGGCAACTCGGCCGGCAGGCGCTTGACGTACTCCTGCCAGCCTTCCTCGACCCAGCGCGGCATGCGCGATCCGACGGCGATCAGTTTGATCCGCACGGTTTGCGCTTACTCGGCCGAATGTTGCGCGCGGCTCTGCTCGGCACCCTGCCACAGGCGCTCGAGGTCGTAGAACTGACGTGCGGTCGGCAGCATGACGTGAACGACGATGTCGCCCAGGTCGAGCAGTGCCCACTCGCCGCTGTCCAGGCCTTCGCTGCCGATCGGGCGCACGCCCTGCTCCTTGACCTTCTCCACCACGTTTTCCACCAGCGACTTGACCTGACGGCTGGAGCTACCACTGGCGATCACCATGAAATCGGTGATGCTGGTCTTTTCCTTGACGTCGATGACGGTGATGTCGGTGGCCTTGATTTCTTCCAGTGCCGCTACGGCGATCTTGACCAGCTCTGCGCTGGGCATGGTTTGCTTACTCATATTCGACTCATTTGCCTCATGTAATGGACGTCAACGCGACAGGCGCGACGCTTCAAGCATTGGGCGCACGGTACAGATCGTGCGCCTGGATATAGGCAAGCACCGCATCCGGAAGCAGATAGCGCGCCGAACGACCGGTTGCCAGCAACTGGCGGATCTGCGTGGCGGAAATCGCCAGCGGAGTCTGCCAGATGAAACTGATTTGCCCGCCTGCCCCGCTCAGACTCAACGGGTCGCTGACACTGCGCGCCGCCAGCAGATCGCGCAGCGCCTCCGGCGCCTCGCTGTCGGCATCGGGCCGTTGCAGCACCAGCAGGTGGCAGTGATCGAGCAGTTCCTCCCAACGGTGCCAGCCAGGCAGACCGCAGAAAGCATCCCAGCCGAGCAGCAGATACAGCTGATCGCCCTGCGCCAGCTCGGCACGCACCGATTCCAGGGTGTCGACCGTGTACGACGGTTTGTCTCGGCGCAGTTCACGGTCATCGACCGTCAACCGCGCTTCATCGGTCACCGCCAGTTGCACCATGGCCAGCCGCTGCTCAGCAGTCGCTTGCGGCGCCTCCCGGTGCGGCGGCCGTGCGCTGGGTATCAGGCGCAGCTCGTCCAGCCGCATGAACTCGGCCACCTCCAGCGCTGCACGCAGATGACCGATATGCACCGGGTTGAAGGTACCGCCAAGCAGGCCAATACGTCGGGCGCCGTGACTCTGGGCGTCAGTACGCTTCATTTAGGTGCGAATGTGTCCGTCGCCAAAGACCACGTACTTCTGGCTGGTCAGTCCTTCCAGACCGACCGGCCCACGCGCATGCAGCTTGTCGGTGGAGATACCGATTTCCGCACCCAGGCCGTACTCGAAACCATCGGCGAAACGGGTGGAGGCATTGACCATCACCGAGGCGGAATCCACCTCGGTGAGGAAGCGCCGCGCATCGCTGAAGTTCTCGGTGATGATCGAGTCGGTGTGCTGCGAGCCGTAGTGGTTGATGTGCTCGATGGCGGCATCCAGCGAGTCGACGATACGAATCGCCAGGATCGGCGCGTTGTACTCGGCAAACCAGTCGTCCTCGCTGGCCTCCAGCACATCACTGCCAAGCAGCTCGCGCGTCGCAGCATCGCCACGCAGCTCCACGCCCTTGTCACGGTAGATGGCGGCCAGCGGCGGCAGTAGGCGAGCCGCGATACCAGCATGAACCAGCAGGGTTTCCATGGCATTGCAGGGCGAGTAGCGCTGGGTCTTGGCGTTGTCGCAGACGCGGATGGCCTTGTCGATGTCGGCGGCGATGTCGACATAGACATGGCAGACGCCGTCCAGATGCTTGATCACCGGCACCTTGGCGTCACGGCTGATACGCTCGATCAGGCCCTTGCCGCCACGCGGCACGATCACGTCGACGAAGGCCGGCATGCTGATCAGCTCGCCGACGGCAGCGCGATCGGTGGTTTCCACCACCTGCACGGCAGCGGCCGGCAGGTCGGCCTCGGCCAAGCCCTGCTGGATGCAGCGGGCAATCGCCTGGTTGGAATGAATGGCTTCCGAACCACCGCGCAGGATGGTGGCGTTGCCGGACTTCAGGCACAGGCTGGCAGCATCGATGGTCACGTTCGGACGCGACTCGTAGATGATGCCGATCACGCCCAGCGGCACGCGCATCTTGCCCACCTGGATGCCGGAAGGCAGGTAGCGCATGTCCTGGATCTCGCCAATCGGGTCGGGCAGCGTGGCCACCTGGCGCAGTCCTTCGATCATGCCGTCGATGACCTTCGGAGTCAGCGCCAGGCGGTCGACCATGGCCGGCTCCAGGCCACTGGCGCGCGCAGCGCTCAAATCCAGTTCATTGGCGGCAGTCAGCTCGGCGCGGGCGGCGTCGAGGGCATTGGCAGCGGCCTGCAGCGCGCGGTTCTTCTGCGCGGTGCTGGCACGGGCGAGCACCCGCGAAGCCTGGCGGGCAGCCTGGCCCAGGCGGGTCATGTAGTCGTGCACGGACTCGGTCATGGCGGCGGAGGTCTGGCAATTGGAAAAAGGGGCTGATTATAGCGGGCTCGCGAGGCCACGCCCAGCGGCGTCTGGCAAGCGGTAGACAGGGCGTCCATCGAGCGCTGCCAGTAACGCCGACAAGCGCGCCGCAGAAGCCTTACGCGGGTGACGGTGACACTCATGGCAAAAGGCCGCCCGAAGGTTGGGTAAACAAAAGCCGCCGCAATGTTTACCTTCAAACTCAGCTTGCTCAGGCAAGCCACCCGGCGCTGTATACCGCTGCCCCGATAACAATAAGAACACCGGAGTGCCCACGCCATGCATTACCGCACCGACTACAGCCCCACCCTGCTGGCCGCCCCGCCCTCCGTCGTGGATATCGCCGGCTGGCGCCTGCATTACCAGGCCTATTCGACCCGCCAGCGCGACACTCGCCAGCCCGTACTGCTGTTGGGCGGCGCCTTTCAGAGCTTTCGCTCCTTCGCTGCCGAGGTCGACGAACTGCTCACCACGCACCCGGTCATCCTGCTCGACCTGCCCAGCCAGGGCGGCAACCTGCAACTGGCACCGGAGCTTGCCTTGGAACAGTTGGCCGATCTGATCGCAGGCTTCGCCGAACAATTGCAGCTACCGCCGCTGATGCCCATTGGCCTGTCCTATGGCTCGGCACTGGCCGCACTGTTTGCCGCTCGGCATCCGCAGCGTTGCGCTCGTCTTTTGCTCGCAGGCATCACCGCCTTCGGTCGCCCTGGAGCCCGCCTGATGCTGGAAGAGGGCTTGGCCCTGCTCGATGAAGGTCGCACGGCAGAATTCGCCCAGGGCGCCCTGACCGGGTTGCTCAATCCGTTACACCTGAACGACACCGGTATATCTCCGGTGTTTCGCAAGGCGTTGCTGCGGCAGATCCAGCGCCTGAGCCCGGCCGAGGTGGAGCGCTATCGGCAGAACAGCCAGCGCCTGCTGGCGTTCGGCGGCTTCGTCGAGCATCCGCAGTGCCCGACACTGGTATTGGCCGGCGAGCACGATCATTTCACTCAACCCTGGGAGCACGCGCATTTCGCTGCTGCCTGCCGTCAGGGTGAATGCGCCCTGATTCACCAGGCAGACCATCTCGCTCAGTTCGAACGACGCGAGGCCTGCACAGCGCTCTACCGCCCCTTTCTCAATCAACGCCCACTGCCATTACGCCCCCCAGGCAGCACCCGCCTGCAGTCCGAGCAGCTGCTTTCCCTGGAAAAACGCACCGAGCCACGCCAGGCACCGCGTCAGCGCCAGGCATGGCTGCGGCACGCCGAAGGCCAACGATGGCCGGTAGAACTGCGCGAACTGGGCTTCTTTGGCGGGCTGCTGCAGGCCGACCTGCCCACCGCGCTGCCAAGGCGCGGCTGGCAGCTGCAGATAGGCGATCTGCCGCCTCAACACCTGCTGCCGCTGCGCCATGAGCAGCAGGATCTGGCCTTCGTTTTCCCGCATACCGATGCCGAAGCCTGCCTGGCGCTGGCCGAGCGGATCCACCCGGTACCGTTACCGACTGCGGCCTGCGCATAACCTGGATACAGTCCAGACAATCTACCCCGGATTGCATCCGGGCTACGGCTGGAGTCGCGTACGGGGCTAGACCTGCGCCTGAATCACCCGCACCAGACCGGGTAGGCGCGCCGCTGGCAGGCCGAGGCTCACCGCATCGGCGCTGGGGTCGAGCACCTGCACCTGATCGAATCCGCACTGCCGGAAGCCCGCCACGATTTCCGCATGATCGCGATAATGCAGTGGGTAGCTGCCACGGGTCAGCCGACCGATCAGCTCGACACCCCAGCGCAACTGGCGATAGCGCGGGTGCTCGTGCAGATCGGGATAGAGTTCGGTCAGGTAGATACCCTGAGAGAAACCGCGCAACTCAGCAGCAAGGCGACTCCAGAAACCCTCGATCAACGCCAGCGGGAAATAGTTGACCAGCCCCTCGGTGATCACCACCACCGGCTGACTGTGATCGAGCTCGGCGAACAGTGCAGCCAGACGCTGATTACCACGCTCGGCAAGGATATCCACCGCACGCACCTGATGACGGCCATCCAGCCAGCCCTCGCCATGCAGCAGCAGGCGCTTGCGCGCAGCCATGGCCGGCAGATCGGCCTCGAGGTACTGCAGGTGTGGATAACGCGTACAGAAACGACGACCACGCGGCGACAGGCCACAGGCGATCTCCACCACCTGGCGAACACCGCCCTGCTCGATGGCTGCACGCAGTTGCGCGTCGATCTGCAGATGACGCTGCAGCAGAAACGCCTCGATATCCAGGCCGAAACCCGCCCGTGCGCCCCAGGTAACAGGCCACAACAGCTTGTGCACGAAGCGCCCGAAGCCCGTGACAAATGCCGGGTCGGCCAGGCGATGGCGATACCAGACATAACCGGTGTAGTGCGCCGAAGGGCTGATATGGGCACTACTGGCTCGGGCGCGTTCAGGCATTTTTAAGGCTCTTGTTTTATGCTCGCGGCCCCAGATTAGAACGCTGCGAGATGCTTCGACAGATCATGCCCGCCGAACCCACCCTTAGTTTGCCCTGGCCAGGTGCCAGGCCATTGCCCGATGCCTTCTTCGACCGCGATGCACAGCTGGTGGCGCGCGAGCTGCTCGGCAAGGTGATCCGCCACCGCGTTGGAGCCCTCTGGCTCAGCGCCCGGATCATCGAGACCGAGGCCTATTACCTGGTCGACAAGGGCAGCCATGCCTCGCTCGGCTACACGGAGAAGCGCAAGGCACTGTTCGAAGGTGGCGGGCACATCTATATGTACTACGCGCGTGGTGGCGACTCGTTGAACTTCAGCGCCCATGGCCCTGGCAATGCGGTACTGATCAAATCAGGGCATCCCTGGATCGATGCCATCAGCGGCCCCGAGTCTCTCGCCGCCATGCAGCGCAACAATCCCGACAGCCTTGGCCAGCCACGCCCAGCCGAACGGCTGTGCGCCGGGCAGACCTTGCTGTGCAAGGCACTGGGCTTGAAAGTACCGGACTGGGACGCACGCCGCTTCGACCCGACCCGGTTGTTCGTCGATGACGTCGGCGAACAGCCAGGGCACATCGTGCAATGCGCGCGCCTGGGGATTCCGCAAGGCCGCGACGAACACCTGCCCTATCGTTTCGTCGATGCGGCCTACGCACGCCACTGCACACGCAACCCTTTGCGTCGAGGCCAGGTCGAAGGACACGACTATCAACTGCATGCGCTGGAGCCTACCCAACCATGATGCAATGGTTCGACAGCATGACCACCTGGCTGCAGGGCAGCCCGCACTGGCTGGCCCTGGCCATCTTCCTCGTCGCCTGCCTGGAATGCCTGGCGGTAGCCGGCATCATCATCCCCGGCACCGTGGTGCTGTTCAGCCTCGCGGTACTGGCTGGCAGCGGCGCCCTGGAACTGTGGCAAACGCTGCTGCTCGCCTACACCGGCGGTCTGCTCGGCGACGCGATTTCCTATGGCCTCGGTCGACGTTTTCACCAGGGCATCCGGAGCCTGCCCGTACTGCGCGATCACCCGCAATGGCTGAGCGGTGCGGAAAACTATTTCCAGCGCTATGGCGTGATAAGCCTGCTGGTGGGCCGCTATATCGGCCCGCTGCGCCCGATGCTGCCACTGGTAGCAGGCATGCTGGACATGCCGGCCGTGCGCTTCGCCCTGGTCAGCCTGCTCGCAGCTGCCGGTTGGGCGGTCGCCTACATGCTCCCTGGCTGGGCTACGGGCGCCGCACTGCGTCTGCCCTTGCCGGAAGGTTTCTGGGGCGCCGCCGGTATCGTCAGCGCCACTCTGGCGGTGATGTTGCTGCTGATCATGCAGGCCAGCCTGCGCGAGCGCCGCTGGAGCGCCAGCCTCGCCGCCTTGCTCGGTGCCGTCGCCCTGGCCGCGATGCTGATCGGTTTCCCCCATCTGGACAGCCTCGACCAGGGCCTGATGACACTGGTACAGGACGAGCGCAGCGCTGCCTTCGACCCCATCGTGGTGTTCATCACCCGTTTCGGTGATTTCCATATCCAGTTTGCGGTCGGCGTGCTGCTGGTGGTGCTGCTACTCGCCGCACGCCGTTGGCAGGCAGGATTGTTCGTCGGTAGTTGCCTGCTGCTCGCCTCGACCGCCACCACCGTGCTGAAGAACCTGCTGGCCCGCTCCCGCCCGGATGTACTGCTACAACCGCTGGAAAGCTACAGCCTGCCCAGCGGGCACAGCTCGGCGGCGTTTGCCTTCTTTCTCGCGCTGGGCATCCTGGCAGGTCGCGGCAGCGCTGCACGCACACGACTGACCTGGCTGTTGGTGGCCTGCCTGCCAGCCTTGGCCATCGCCCTGTCGCGGGTGTACCTGGGCGTGCATTGGCCCAGCGACATCATCGCTGGCGCGCTGGTGGCGGCCACCAGTTGCGCGCTCAGCCTGGCGCTGATCCAGCGCGCGGCGCCGATGCAACCGTTGCCGGCGAAGGTATGGTGGCTGGTGATACCGGCGTGCACCGCGCTGCTCGGAGCCATGGTCACCTGGCAGCTGTCCGCCACCTTGCTGCGTTACAGCTATTGAACAGAATCACGCCCACGGACAAGGCCTGGGCCTGGCACGGATAGCGTTGTAGGGTGCGCCGTGCGCACCTGTGACGATGGCGCCAACATTTCAGTGCCAGCGGCCCGGGCGCTCTACGAAGCGTCGCCCTGCAGCTGCTCCACCATGGACTGCAACTGAGTCAAGCGTTGCTCGGGGTCGTCCAGTTGCAGCAGTTGCAGCTTCTGCCCCGGCTCCAGCGGCAACAGATAGGCGAGCTGGTTGGCCAGTTGCAACTGGCCGCTGGGCATACCAGCCATGCCCAGCCCCTCTACCAGCGGATGCTGTGCCAGGGCGGTGAGCAATGCGGCCAGGTCGGCATGCTCGCCCAGCAACGGGCGTTCCTCCTGCTCGTCGAGCCACTGCACGTCGGCGATGGTCAACTGATCCGGCAAGACCTGGGCACGCTCTACCTTGAAGCGGCGGCCGCCCTCGACACGAATGCCCAGCAAGCCATTGGGACGCTGCTGAAAATCACGCACCAAGGCCTCGCAGCCGACTGCCGCAAAACGGCTGGCAGCCTCACCAACCTCATCGCCTTCGACGATGCAGACCACGCCAAAACCGCTGCCCTGCTTCATGCAACGGCTGATCATGTCCAGATAACGCGCCTCGAAAATCTGCAGATCGAGCATGCAGCCTGGAAACAACACGGTATTGAGCGGGAACAGCGGCAGATTCATCGGGCGTACGCCTTCAACGGGAGAACGTGCCGCAGTGTGCCAGCTGAGCTCGTGGCTTTACAGCAGCAGGACGAACACCAGCGGCAACAGCACCGCAGTAATCACCCCCATCAGACTCATGGCCAGGGCGGCGAAAGCGCCGCATTCGTCACTCTCCTGCAGGGCACGCGCAGTGCCTACCGCGTGGGCGCTGATGCCAAGCGCCAGCCCAACTGCCGCCGGGTGATGGACACGACACAGGCGCAGCACCGACGGGCCGACGATGGCGCCGATAACCCCGGTGATCATCACGAATACAGCGGCCAACGCTGCGATACCGCCGATCTGGTCAGCCACCAGCATGGCGATGGGCGAGGTCACCGATTTCGGCGCCATGCTCTTGAGCATCAGTTGTTCGGCGCCGAACAGCCAGGCCAGACCGGCGCCCAACGCAGTGGCCAGCGTGCCGGCCACGATCAGGGTAATCAGAATCGGCCAGAACAGCTGGCGGATGCGCCGCAGATTGAGAAACAGCGGCACCGCCAGGGCGACGGTGGCCGGGCCGAGCAGCAGGGTCAGTGCTTCGACGCTGCGTTTGTACTCGGTGAAACCCAGGCCACAGATCAGCAGGATGCCGATTACCGTGAGCATCGATACCAGCACCGGCTGAAGGAACACCCAACGGGTTCGCTCATAGGCGGCCATGGCCAGTTGATAGGCACCCAGAGTGATACCGATGCCGAACAACGGGTGATGCGTCAGCGCCTGCCAGGCGTTGTGCCATTCAAGACTCATACCTCCTCCCGACGCTGCTGACGGTCGATCAGGCGCTGCATCAGCCAACCCGCGAAGGCCAGCGAGATCAGCAGTGACAGCACCAGCGCACCGACCACGGCCCAGAAGTCCTCGGCGATATCGCTGGCGTAAGCCATCACTCCCACAGCCGGCGGTACCAGGATCAGCGGCAGGTACTTGAGCAGGCTGCTGGAGGCCACGCTGAGCGGCTCCCCCACCTCACCACGCACCAGCAGGAACACGAACAACAGCAGCATGCCAATGATCGGCCCTGGCAGCATGGGCAGCAGCAACGCATTGAGAACGGTACCGAGCAACTGACACAGCACCAGCCAGGACAGGCCGCGAAGCAGCATGATTGAGGTCTCCAAAAGACGAACGATGGCCGTCATCACCATTGATAAAGGGGATTCCGGGCATCCTTGAGGGCATGTCGGCCATTATAGGGCTGTTGGCCTCTTGATTGCCTTTTCTATGACGTGCCATTCGTGCGACGGGGCGGACTTGACCCCATGCCGTGCCCATGATGATCTAGCCCGCAACGGTTACACGCACACAACAAAAACACCCGCGTCCTCAAGGAGGAACTATGCCGTCAGTACCCGTAGCAGAACTCAAGGACTATGTTGGCAAGGAACTCGGCAAGTCCGAGTGGCTGACCATCGACCAAGAGCGCATCAACCAGTTCGCCGAATGCACCGGCGACCACCAATTCATCCACGTTGATCCGGAAAAGGCCAAACTGACCCCCTTCGGCACCACCATCGCTCATGGTTTCCTGTCGCTTTCGCTGGTACCGATGCTGATGGAAAAGATCATGATCATGCCGCAAGGCCTGAAAATGGCGGTCAACTACGGCCTGGACAGCGTGCGCTTCATCCAGCCGGTCAAGGTCAACTCCAAGGTGCGCCTGGTGGTGACCCTGACTGACGCCAACGAAAAGAACCCCGGCCAGTGGCTGCTCAAGGCCCGCGCGGTACTGGAGATCGAAGGCCAGGAGAAACCGGCCTACATCGCCGAACCGCTGACACTCTGCTTCGTCTGATCCTCCCCACCGGTTGACGACGCGCCGCGCCAGCGGCGATAACGTCCTCATACCTGCAACTGTGCGGCGCCTCTGCGCCGCCAGTCGCGCTTACGGCATACTGCATGCCGATGCTTAGACCTGGACGTCCTGATGATTTCGCCTACCCTGCGCCTCGCCCCTCTTTGCCTGAGCCTGCTGCTCGTCGCCTGTGACGACGTGAGCCAGGTGATGCCGCCGGACGCGATTCTGCCCGACGGTGGCCAGTACCGCGGCGAAGTGGTCGATGGCTTGCTGCAAGGCCCGGGGCGCCTGGATTACCGCAATGGCAGCTGGTTCGTCGGCTCGTTCAAGGACGGCATGCTCGAAGGCGCCGGCGAATGGCAAGGACCGGGCGGCGAGCATTATCTGGGGGATTTCCACGAAGGCATGTTCCACGGTCAGGGCACCCTGACCTACAGCGATGGCAGCCGCTATCAGGGCGGCTTCGAGCGCAACCGTTTCAGTGGTGAAGGCCTGTTGGAACAGGGTGGCCAACGCTACCAGGGCGAGTTTCTCAATGATCGTTTTCATGGCCTGGGCAGACTCGAAATGCCCGATGGCAGTAGCTTCCAGGGCCAGTTCGTAGCGGGCGCGCCCGAAGGCCAGGGCGTTCGTACCGATGCCTATGGCAACCAGTACAGCGGGCTGTTCAGCCAGGGGGCGCTCAATGGCCAGGGCAACTACACCGGTGCCGATGGCGATAACTACAGCGGCGATTTCCGCAATAGCGAGTTTCACGGCAAGGGCCGCTACCAGAGCGCCGACGGCGATGTCTGGGCCGGCGAATTCGTCGATGGGGTGATGCAAGGCAGCGGCGCCTACAACAGCAGCGACGGCAGCCGCTATCTCGGCCAGTTCGAGGACTGGCGCTACCAGGGCGAAGGCCTGCTGACGCTGGCCGATGGCACTGTCTACCAGGGCCATTTCTCCGCCGGTGAATACAGCGGCAAAGGCACCCTGACCCTGGCCGACGGCACGCGCCAGAACGGCACCTGGCAGCGCGGTCGCCTGATCCGCGACGAGCAAGGGCAACCTGTTGCCGACACCCTGGAATTGGGCCTGCTGCAACAGGGGCGCCTGCTCGACGACACCATCGCGGCCATTCCGGCCTCCACACCGGCGCGCGAACTCTACGCCCTGGCCCTGGCCGGCGATGGCAAACAGAGCGTGTTCATGCGCGAAGCCGATTACGTCAGCCAACTGATGCGCGAACGCTTCGGTGCCTATGGCAGCGTCACGCTGGTCAACCACCGCGACCATATGGCTGACCGCCCACTGGCTACCCGTGAGAATCTCACCCGCGTCGTCCAGGCACTGGCCGAGCGCACCGGCGAGGAAGACCTGGTATTCATCTACCTGACCAGCCATGGCTCGCGCCGGCATGAACTCAATCTCGACCAGCCACGCCTGCAACTGGCTGATCTGCCCGCCAGCGAACTGGCCGCGCTGCTCGCCCCGCTGAAGGATCGCAACAAGGTAGTGGTGATCTCGGCCTGCTATTCCGGCGGTTTCATCCCGCCACTGAAAGACGAGAAAACCCTGGTGATGACTGCCGCGCGCGCTGACCGGGTCTCCTTCGGCTGCAGCGAAGAGAACGATTTCACCTATTTCGGTCGAGCCCTGTTCGCCGAGGCACTGGCCGAAACCGACAACCTCGAACGTGCCTTCGAGCTGGCCAAGGAACGGGTCGCCGAGCGCGAGCAGAGCGACGGTTTCGAACCCTCCGAACCGCAGATCTGGGCACCTCGTGGGGTGCTCCAGAACTGGCGCAGCCTGCGCCAGAGTCAGGCCGAACGCGCACTCAGTGCAGCAGCCAGCCCCACCGCAAACGAATAGCGACTGCTAAGCTCAGTTGTAACGGACAAGAGACAATCGAATGCACCTGACCCCGCAGCACATCCTCATCGCCGGCGCCACCGGCCTTACCGGCGAACACCTGCTCGACCGCCTGCTCAGCGAGCCGACGGTGAGTCGCGTGCTGGCACCGACGCGCCGTCCGCTGGCAGCCCACCCACATCTGGAAAACCCGGTGGGCGACCTGGCCACCCTGTTGCCGACCCTGTCGGGCGAGGTGGATACCGCCTTCTGCTGCCTCGGCACCACCATCAAGCAGGCCGGCTCGCAGGAAGCCTTCCGCGCCGTCGATCACGACCTGGTGCTGGCCTTCGCCCGCCGCGCCCGTGAACTGGGCGCACGCCACCTGGTGGTGATCAGCGCGCTCGGCGCCAACCCGCAATCCTCGGTGTTCTACAACCGCGTCAAGGGTGAAACTGAAGAAGCGCTGAAAGCCATGGGCTGGCCGCAACTGACCATCGCCCGCCCTTCCCTGTTGCTCGGCACCCGACATGACTTCCGCCTAGGCGAACGCCTCGCCGCGCCGTTGCTGCGCTGGCTGCCGGGCAAGTACCGGGGTATCGATGCCTGTGCCCTGGCGCGCGCACTCTGGCGCCTTGCACTGGAAGAGCAGGACGGCATCCGCGTGATCGAATCCTCCGACCTTCGCCGCCTGGGACGCTGACTTCATGACCACCCTGATCGAGGCGCTGCAAGACGCCGACATGCTGGAAATCGATGGCCTGCATGCCTGGCAGTTCGAACTGGACGACGCGCTGCTGCAAAACCCTGATGCCGATGCCGAGCAACACCTGCTGTGGATCGAGTGCATCGATGGCCGCACCACCCGCCGCTGGCAGTTCAGCCTGAGTGCGGTACGCGCGGCCCGTCATGACGCCGGTAGCGACGCCTGGACGCTCGACGATGCCAATGGCAGCCACCAGCTGAAATGCTTCGCCGCCTTCCGTGGCGACAACCTCGACGACGAGGCCGAGCAATAGCTCCGCTGCTCTACACCTCCAAGCATGGCAAGGCGATGCTGAAACAGCTGCCCTTGCCCACTTCGCTCTCGCAGCTCAACTGCCCACCATGGCGTTCGACCACGGCGCGAACCATCGCCAGCCCCAGGCCAAGCCCCTCGGCCGCCTCGACATCGCCGACCCGGCGGTACGGCTGGCAAAGTCCGGGCAAGTCCTCGGCAGCAATGCCGCGGCCCTGGTCGATGACCCGACAGCGCACCCAGTCACCTTCGCGCAGCAATTCCAGCTCGACCCGGGTGCCGGACGGGCTGTACTTGATGGCATTTTCCAACAGGTTGAACAACGCCCGACATAGCAGGCCATGGTCGGCACTGACCAGGGTTTCGTCGTCATCCAGGCGGCGCACCAGTTCGATGCCCTTGGCCCGCGCCAGTGGCCAGGCCTGTTCGAAGGCATCCAGGGCCAGCGCCCCAAGCAGAGTCGGTTCGAAGCGATAGCTCTCGGATTCGGCGCGGGTCAACTGGACGAAATCCTCGGTCAGCCCCAGCGCACGGCGCACCTGCCCCTCTATCTGCCGCAACGCGCTGTCATCGCCCGGCCCTGCGTGCCGATGCAGATCCAGCAGAGCGAGGATCGCCGAGTGCGGCGCGCGCAGGTCATGCGATAGGAAACGCAGCATGGCGCTGCGCTGCGACTGCGCCTCGCGCTCGGCGCTCAAATCCACCAGCGCCAGCAGCCAACCCAGCGCGGCCTCGCCTTCGGCTGCGCGCATCGGCGCCACCTCCAGGCGCAGATGCAAACCGCCCAGGCTGCGAAATTCCACGCCACCCAGCTCACGCGGATCATCCGTCGTCCCGGCCGTGGGATGGCCGAGTTCGACCAGCAGACCGTCCAGGCGCTCGCCCAGCCGGGCGCCGCCGATGATTCGTCGCGCCCGTGCGCTGCTCAACAGCACCATCCCCTGCGGGTCGCACACCAGCGTTGCCACCGGCAAGTGTTCCAGGCCCTCGGCCATGAAGCGCCGGGTGTCGCGTACTCGCGCCACCGCCCGCTCCAGCGCCATGATGCGCCGTTGCAGGGTATCGCCGACGCGTGCGGGCGACGCTGCGCGCTCGGGCAACACGCGAGGTTCGACATCGAGCCTGGCCAGCTCCCAGCCGAAATAGGCCAACACCGCGCTCTGGCGCCGCCAGTGCCACAGTAGATAGGCCAGCAGCAGGCCCAGCAGACTCGCCGCTGGCGACCACCACCAGCCGATCCGCAACAGCCCCCAGGCCAGCAGCAGGCTTGCGCCGGACACCAGCAGCGTCAGCAGCAGGGCATGACGCAAGCGTGCCAGGAGCAGGGCCAACAACAGCAACGCCACCGGCAGACAGGTCAGCAGCGAGACGATCCAGGTCGGCGGCTCGACGATGCTGCGCCCCTGCAACAGCCCGTTGAGGATGCTGGCCTGGATCGCCACACCCGGCGTGACACCGCTGCTGCCAGCCACCGGCGTGACGTAGCGATCGCCCAGCCCCGGCGCACTGGCACCGACCAGTACGATGCGCCCTCGCAACAGGTTGTCCGGCACTTCACCACGCAGCACGCTCAGATAGGGCACGGCGGGAAAGTGCCGGGTGAAGGGAATACGGATACCGTGCTGACGCAGCCAGCCGGACTGCCGTACGCCTTCCGGCCACCCTGGCAGCCCGACGGCGGCATCTGGTTCGAGCTGCGCGAAAGCCTGCCAGGCCAGCAACGGTCGCAAGCGGCCCTGCGCCCCTTCGCGCAGATAAACCGAACGCACCACGCCATCGGCATCCGCCTCGACATTGATATGACCGAGGGCGCGCGCGCAGTCGCTCAGCGCCGGGAAAGGCAGGATTTCTCCCGGTGCCCGCCCCTGACGCGCGCCACCTTCGCGCAGCAGCGGTAACAGCACGTTGCCCGCACGGCAAACGGCCTCGGCCAGCTGGGCATCCGCTACCGGCTGGCCCGTTTCGGTGAAGATCACGTCGAGCAGAACCAGCTCGGCGCCGGCCTGGCGCAAGCGTTCGATCAACTCGGCATGCACACTGCGCGGCCATGGCCAGCGGCCGATGGCCGCCAGGCTGCGGTCGTCGATCTCGACCAGCAGCAAGCGAGCATCCTGCGCCACCGTCGTCCAGCCGAGCAGACGGTCATAGATCAGATTGTCGAGGGTGGTAAGCCGCCCCTGGGAGAGAAAGGCCACCAGCGGTAGCAGAATCAGCGCCAGCAGCGCCCATTCACGGACGATGCGCCGGAACAACTGACGGGACATGGAGAAAGCGCCCGGGTGCGCCTTCTCAGGGGGCATGCCGGTTCCGCACGGGGAAGTAGAGGATCTGATAGGACGAGGTCAGCCCCTCCAGGTCATCGTCGTCGAAGGCCGACAGGCGCACATGGTAGGTGTCGGCCGGCAGGCCACTGAACCTGACGCTCGGCGTGCTGGAAAACCGCTCCTGGCGGATGCGCAGGAACTGCTCGTCGCTGGCCAGTTGTACCCGATAACGGTTCGCACCGGGCAGGGGTTGCAACAACAGTACCCAGTCACCGGGCAGCGTATCGCGGCCGCCCTGCCCCAGCAGCCGAGGCGCCGGTAGCAGGTCGACCGGACGCAGTTCGCCCTCCGCCCGCAGATTCAGCCCCTGACGGGCCGCGACCAGCACGGGGGGCTGAAGATCGTGTTCACGATGGGCGGCGACACCGCCTTCGAGCACCTCGGAAAGGCTGCGCGTTTGGTCGTCTTCGACCCGCACGCGAAAATGGGTGCCGCGCACGCCCAGCACGCCCACCGGTGTCAGCACCTGATAGCGCTCTTCCTGATCAACGGCTGGAGGCTGTCGACGCACGTAGGACTCGACCTGCCCCTGGCGCAACACCACCTGCAGACGTTCGGGCGACTCTTCCCAGAGCAGTTCGACCTGAGAGCTGGAGGGCAGAACGATGCGCGAACCGTCGCCGCTGACCAGGCTGACGAAGGTGGCGGGCTCGGTGCGGACACCTTCGCCATCCTCGACCAGCATGCCTTCACTCAGTACCTGCTCGGCACCTCGCGCGTCGACCTTCCAGGCGCGTCCCTCCACGTACTGGACATAAGCGGGCAACTGCGGCGCCAGCGGGCCGACCAGCTCTTCACTCTCAGACTGGGCCAGCGCGCCCGCGCTGCCCAGTGCCATGCACAGCAGCAATGCCCAGCCGCTTGCGCTCACGCCTTTCGGCATCCACGCCATCTCCGACTCCCTTGCCACTCAGCCCAACTCCAGACGGTTGCGCCCAGCCTTCTTGGCCTTGTACAGCGCCCGATCGGCCCGACGCAGCGTCTCCATCCCCGGCTCATCGTCGGCAAGGGACGCCAGACCGGCCGAACAGGTGATTCGCAGACGCCGGCCACGGATATGAAACGGCGCCGCCTCGATAGTCTCGCACAGTTGCTCGATGACCCAGCTCCCGTCCGCCTGGCCCGTATTCGGTAACAGGATAGCGAACTCCTCGCCACCATAACGGGCAAGAAAGTCGCTATCGCGCAGGCGCGAGGCCAGCAGACGGGCAATCAGGCGCAATGCCTTGTCACCCGCCGAGTGGCCGAAGGCATCGTTGATCCGTTTGAAATGATCCACATCCAGCATGGCCAGTTGCAGCTCGCCGCCGTGACGCCGGCAGTAGGCCGTCGCCTCGGCCAGGCGCTGTTGCCAGGCCCGGCGGTTGGGCAAGCCGGTAAGGACGTCGGTCAGCGCTTGCCGTTGCTGCTGACGAGCCACCCCATCGAGTCGCTGCAGGCGTTGCCGGCAGTCGTCGAGTTCAGACTGCAGATGCACGATGCGCGCCTGCAACGCCAGCTCGGTGTTGTGTTGCGTATCCGGCCCGTTGAGCGCCTCCAGCAACCGGCGCAAGCGTGCATGCTTCGGATCGAGCAGGGACAATGCACCTGTCCCCGTTATCGGCGTGATAGTTGCCATCCCCACCTCCGTGCGCGATCAGTCGCGCCCGATCAGGCGGTGACAACCAGCACCCAGGACAGCGCCGAGCAGCGGCGCGACCCAGAACAGCCAGAGCTGGGCGACGGCCCAGTCCCCCACATAGAGCGCGACCGCAGTGCTGCGTGCGGGGTTGACCGAAGTATTGGTCACCGGAATGCTGATCAGGTGGATCAGCGTCAGCGCCAGGCCAATGGCCAGCGGCGCGAAACCGCTGGGCGCCTTCCCGGAAGTGACGCCCAGGATGATCAGCAGAAACAGCGCGGTCATCAGTACTTCACAGACCAGCGCCGCCAGCAGCGGATAGCCGCCGGGCGAATGCTCGCCATAACCATTGGCGGCGAATCCGGAGCCGAGCAAGTCGAAGTCCGGCCCGGCAGCAGCGATCAGGTACAAAGCACCACCGGCCAGCACACCACCCGCCACCTGGGCCAGCATGTAGGGCAGCACGTCGTGCGTCGGAAAGCGGCCAGAGGCCCATAGCCCCAGGGTGACCGCCGGATTGAAGTGAGCCCCGGACACGTGCCCCAGCGCGTAGGCCATGGTCAGCACACTCAGGCCGAAGGCCAGTGAGATACCCAGCAGGCCTACGCCGAATCCCGCCAGGACGGCCGTGCCGCATCCGCCCATGACCAGCCAGAAGGTGCCAAGCATTTCGGCGCCGTATTTCTTCATTTTCCTTGCTCCCGTTCGAATGCCATGCATCGCGGGGCAGCCTTTCGCTGCCGCGCGTCCGTCAGGTACGGCTGGTAATCGGGGGACAGCGCCTCCCTGCGCCCCTCCGGCTAGTCGGCGACGGCCTCCCTGGCCAGCCGCCGCAAGCGGAACTCCGTCAGCCGCTTCCCTCGACTACGGAGCGCGGCCCATCCCGGGCCGGTTCAATACAGGCTCCCTGCCTGGACATCCACTCCGGATACCCCATCGATCCCTGAACATGGGCCGTCAAAAGACCCAGCGCGGCTCCACTACTTCCACCTGGTAGTCATCGCCAATCACTAGCAACCGGGCACGCATCACAGGACGCGACCAGACCCTCTCCTTCGGGTTGCCCACCGACTGCAGTGGCAATGCCGCTTCCGCCTCGTCCGACGCCAGAGCGCACAGGGACAGGATCAGCGGCAGAGCCGCACACCCCAATAACAACAGCGCAGCCCCTGCTCGCATCAAAGTCCCTTTACCTCTCGACATTCGACCCACTCCCTGGCAGCCCGATACGAACCCCGCGAACAGCTGCGGGACTCCCTCCACGCCGTGGACTCTAACAAGCGAGTCCGGCGATTTGAGGGATCGGTCACATTTCTTCAGAATCGGGGGAGAATTCGTCGCCACCCGGGCGATCACAGCAGCAAAGGAATGGAGGACAGGCCATGCGCGTGGCGATACTGGACGACGAGACAGCCGAACTGCAGCGTCTCGAGCAGACTCTGCAAGGCATGGACGGCCCACTGGGTGAGCCTTGGGCCCTGCACTGCTTCTCCCGCGGCGAGGAACTGCTGCGCCAGCTCAAGCGCGAGACCTACGACCTGCTCATCCTCGACTGGCAAGTACCGGATATCAGCGGCCTGCAGATACTTGAGTGGAGTCAGCAACATCTGGAGGATTCGCCACCGGTGATCATGATCACCAGTCGCGATGGCGAGCAGGATGTGGTGCGGGCCCTCAACGCAGGCGCCGACGACTACATCTGCAAACCCTTCCGTGCGCACGAACTGCGCGCCCGCATCCTCGCGGTGACGCGCAGGCGGGGCGCTATTCGCTCTACCGAAGCCGAGCGCAGCCAGTTCGGCGACCTGCTGTTCGACGACGCCGAACTCAGCGTCAGCCGCGGCGGCAAGCCCGTGACCCTGACCGAGCGCGAATACCGCGTGGCCCGCTGCCTGTTCAGCAATCTGGGCCGCCCCTTGTCACGCGAGTACTTCTACGAACGCTTCTGGCCGCACGAGGAGGTGCATTCCTCACGCCCGCTCGACACCCATATCTACCGCCTGCGCAACAAGCTGGGTCTGGCTCCCGAGCATGGCTGGCAGTTGCTCACCATCTATGGCTACGGCTACCGGCTGGAGCGGGCTGGCGAGGAGTGAGAGCCGATCCGGGGTTGCGACAACGAAATTCGTAGGGCGGGTGCAACCCGCCAGCCATGTAACGGCTGGCGCGCACGGCGCCCCTGCTGGACAGTCAGCTCCGTAATGCCAGCGCATCCACCATCCCGGCGGCGATGGCCATTCCCACCAGTTCCGGCAGCGTCTCGGCCTGCATGCGCTTCATCACCCGCGAGCGATACAGGTCGACGGTCTTCACGCTGATATCGAGTTGCTCGGCCACCTCGCGGTTGGTATGGCCGCGCACCAGCGGCAGCAACACATCGCGCTCACGCGGGGTGAGCTGCTCCAGACGCGCCTGCACCTCGGCCAGACGCGGGTCGCGACGCGGCTGCGCAGGGCGGCGATCCAGCGCCTGCTGCACGCTGTCCAGTAGCAACTGCTCGTTATAGGGCTTCTCGATGAAATCCACCGCGCCGGCCTTGAATGCCCTCACCACGATGGGCACGTCGGCATGGCCGCTGACGAAGATCACCGGCAGGTCGATGCCGCGCACGCGCATCTCCTCCTGCACGTTCAGCCCCCCCATGCCAGGCATGCGCACATCGAGCAGCACGCAGGCATTGGCAGTCGGATCGCAGGCCTCGAGAAAGTCGCGACCACTGGTGAATGGCACACCGGCCAGCCCCACCGACTCCAGCAGCCAGAGGGTCGAGTCGAGCATGCCCTGGTCGTCATCGACCACGTAAACCCGTTGTTGCATCTGTGTGCAGCTCCTCTTGTTGTTATCAGTGACTCAATTCACGTAGGGCGGATCAGGACGCCGACAGTTGTAGGGCGGACTCAGGAGCGAAGCGAACAGTCCGCCGTTTTTCAGCGTCCCATACATCCAACGGCGTACTGCTACGCGAGTACGCCCTACCGATGAGTACGCCCTACCTCGGATTACCTCTCGCTTTCCTCAACCCTGCCCAGTGGCAAACGACACTCCAGGCACAGCCCGCCGCCCTCGACCGCAAACGCCTCCAGCGCGCCGCCAAAACCTTCGACGATGCTACGACTCATGGACAGGCCAAGCCCCAGGCCATCCGCCTTGCTGGTGTAGAACGGTGTGAACAGCTTGCCCATTTGTTCCTCGCTGACACCCGGCCCCTGGTCGATCACCCGGATCGCCAGACTGCCGTCACGCTCATTGGCCTCCAGTCGCACCTGCGAGGGCACGCCCGGGTGCAGGTCACGGTTGGCCTCGATGGCGTTGCGCAGCAGGTTGAGCAGCACCTGTTCGAGCAGAACGCGATCAGCGAATACCGACGGCAGATTGTCCGGCAAGCCATCGCTTACCGCCACCTGCGCGGTACCCGCTTCCCAGTTGCACAGGCGCACCGCCTCGCGTGCTACCTCGGCCAGATTGAGCGCCTGCATGCGCCGCTGCCCCTTGCGCAGGAAGGCGCGCAGACGCTTGATCACCACCGAGGCATGATTGGCGTGCTCGGTGATGCGCGCCAGGCCCTGGGCCACCTTGTCCACGCCCGCTGGATCACCGCCAACGCCTTGCAGGTAGCGCTGGCTGGCACTGGCATAGTTGACCACCGCCGCCAGCGGCTGGTTGATCTCGTGGGCGATACCGGATGCCAGCTCGCCCAGGGTGATCAATCGCGTGGTGTGCGCCAGCTCGTCCTCCAGGCGCCGCTTGTTCTCCTCGGCATGGATACGCGCAGTGATATCGCGCGATACGCTGACCACCTCCACCACGGCGCCGGTGTAGGTCTCGCGAATGGCGCGGCTGGCCGTCTCGAACCACAGGTAACGCCCATCGCGATGGCGAATGCGAAAGGTCATGGTGTGGTAACCGTCCTCTTCCAGTGCTTCACGCGCCCGCTTGGCCTGCTGATTGAGCTCCTGCGGGTGTAGCAGGCTGTCGACCGCCATCCCACGCAGCTCTTCCGGCCAGTACCCCAGCAGTGTCCAGCTGGCAGGTGAGGCATCGAGAAACACGCCGTCCGGGGTGTGCCGGGAAATCAGGTCGGTGGTGTTCTCGGTGATCAGCCGATACAGGCGCTGAGCCCGCGCCGCCTCGCGGCTTTCGCGCACCTCGCGGGTGGCTTCGCGGCAACGCGCCAGCACACGCTGCTCCACCTGATCCGGGATGAAGCACCAGATCAGGATGCGTTCGCCGTCCTGCGCTTCCACCGACTCGATGGCACGACGTTGCTCCAGGCAAGCGCGCACCAGCGGCAGGTGGTTGACCGGCAACAGCTCGCCAACCTGAACCAGCGAGCGCTCCCCCAGCAACGTCTGCAGTGCCGCATTGCTTTCCAGCAGACGCGCATCGGCATCGAGCAGCAACGCCGGCTGTGGGTCGGCCGAAAGCAGCGGTGCGCTACGTGCCAGCCCCGCAGCCAGCTCGACCATCTGCGCGAGCATTTCGCGCAGCCACGGCAACCATTCCAACCCCGCCGCCTCGTCGACCTGCAGCAGCAGTACGCCGGGCTGGCCGGGTTGCAGCTCCAGGGCCAGCGCCTGACCGTGGTGCAGTGCCGCGCGGCGCAGGCGTCCGGCCAACCAGCAGGGCAATTGCCGCAAGGCGTCGAAGGTCAGTGCAGGTTGCTCGCCGAGTGCCGCGAACAGCGCCTCATCGCTGGCCTCCAGCGGGTCGCCCATACCCGGCGGCAGGCGCGGCCCGTCGTCTTCCTGAGCATAGGTGCGGCTGGCCGGCTGCCAGGCCAGGTACCAGGCCTGGCGCACCTGCGCACAACCCAACAAGGCACGGCGCAGGGCGATGGCCCGCTCACCCAGCGGCGGCGCCTCACGCTGGATGCGCAGCCAGGATTGCAGGGGAACGGCGGAAAGACGGGTGTCGAGACTCATATAGTAATTATTCTATAAAACCTTGGTACAACTTCCATAATATTTTCAAATCACCTATAAATAATCGCCAGATAGCTTCGGTAATGCCTGCATCATTACCGGAATAACCAGAGCTAACAATCAGCCAAAGGTGTCATCGCCATGTCGATCTATGAACAGGGCCTCAGCCGTGCCCCTGTCAACCACGTCGCGCTCAGCCCACTGAGTTTCATCGAGCGCACCGCCGCCATCTACCCGCATTACCCGGCCGTGGTACATGGTTCGATCCGCCGCAACTGGGCCGAGACCTACGCACGCTGCCGCCGCCTGGCCTCGGCACTGGCGGGTCGCGGCATCGGCAAGGGCGATACGGTGGCGGTGATGCTGCCGAACATTCCGGCCATGCTCGAAGCGCATTTCGGCGTGCCGATGATCGGCGCAGTGCTCAACACCCTCAACGTGCGCCTGGACGCCGAGGCCATCGCCTTCATGCTGCAGCACGGCGAGGCCAAGGTGGTGATCGCCGACCGTGAGTTCTTCGACGTGGTGCACTCGGCCATCGGCATGCTCGACCATCCGCCACTGGTAATCGATGTGGATGACCCGGAATACGGCGAAGGTCAGGCCGTCAGTGACCTGGACTATGAGGCGTTCCTCGCCGAAGGCGACCCTGAGTTCGCCTGGCAGTGGCCGGAAGACGAATGGCAGGCCATCAGCCTCAACTACACCTCGGGCACCACCGGCAACCCGAAAGGTGTGGTCTATCACCACCGTGGCGCCTTCCTCAATGCCATGGGCAACCAGATGACCTGGAACATGGGCAACCACCCGGTCTACCTGTGGACACTGCCGATGTTCCACTGCAATGGCTGGTGCTATCCCTGGACGGTCACCGCGCTGGCCGGCGTGCACGTGTTCCTGCGCCGCGTCGACCCGGCGAAGATTCTCACCCTGATCCGCGACGAGCAGGTCACGCACCTGTGCGGCGCGCCCATCGTACTCAATGCGCTGGTGAACATGCCGGCCGAGGCCAAGGCGGCCATCGACCATCCGGTCAAGGCCATGGTCGCCGGCGCCGCGCCGCCGGCCAAGGTAATCGGTGCGGTGGAAGAAATGGGCATCGCCGTGACCCACGTCTACGGCCTCACCGAGGTCTACGGCCCGGTGACCCTGTGCGCCTGGCACGCCGAATGGGACGAGCTGCCGCTGGAAGAACGCGCCACCATCAAGGCGCGCCAGGGCGTGCGCTATCCGACCCTGGAAGGAGTGATGGTCGCCGACCCGAAAACCCTGGAGCCGGTGCCGCGTGACGGCCAGACCATCGGCGAGATCTTCATGCGTGGCAACACCGTGATGAAGGGCTACCTGAAGAACCCCAGCGCCACCGCCGAGGCCTTCGAGGGCGGCTGGTTCCACACCGGCGACCTGGGCGTGTGCCACGCCGACGGCTACGTGGAAATCCGCGACCGCCTCAAGGACATCATCATCTCCGGCGGAGAGAACATCTCCACCATCGAGGTCGAGGGCGTGCTCTATCGCCACCCGGCAGTGCTGGAGGCGGCCGTGGTCGCCCGTCCGGACGAGAAATGGGGCGAGACGCCCTGCGCCTTCATCACCCTCAAGACCGGCCAGCTGGTCAGCGACAACGAGATCATGACCTTCTGCCGTGAACACCTGGCCGGCTTCAAGGTGCCCAAGACCGTGGTCTTCACGACATTGCCCAAGACCAGTACCGGCAAGATCCAGAAATTCGTCCTGCGCGATATGGCCAGGACGCTGTAACCCCCACCCGGCGCCCTCGGTGGCAGGCTGCCAGCCTGCCACCGCTGGTTCCGTTCGCCTGGCTACAACAAAAACAAGGAGCCGTAGCATGAGCCAAACCGAAACGAGTCACGCGCAGCGGTACGCACGCATTCGCAACCATCCCAAGTTCCAGGAGCTGGCACGCAGTCGCGCACGCCTGGCCTGGACGCTGACCGCCCTGGTGCTGGGCGGTTACTACCTGTTCATGCTGGTGGTGGCATTCTTCCCGCAGTGGCTACACACGCCACTGGAAACCGGCAGCCAGCTGACCGTCGGCATTCCCGCCGCCGCGGCAGTGATCGTACTGTCCTGGCTGCTCACCGGCTGGTACGTACGCGTCGCCAATACCCGTTTCGACGCGCTCAGCGCCGACCTGCTGGAGGAACTGCAATGAAGCGCCTCGCTCCGCTCGTCAGTGCCCTGCTCGCCCTCGCGCCCCTGGCTGCCAACGCCGCGCCGATGGTGGCCGAGAAGCAGCCGATCAACCTGCACGCCATCGCCATGTTCTTCGTGTTCGTCGTCGCCACCCTGATGATCACCTGGTGGGCGGCGCGGCAGACCAAGTCCACGTCCGACTTCTACACCGCCGGCGGTGGCATCAGCGGTTTCCAGAATGGCCTGGCGATCGCCGGCGACTACATGTCCGCCGCCACGCTGCTGGGCCTCTCCAGCCTGGTGTTCGCCAAAGGCTACGACGGTTTCGTCTATACCGTGGCGTTCTTCGTCGGCTGGCCGGTGATCACCTTCCTGATGGCCGAGCGCCTGCGCAACCTGGGCAAGTACACCTTCGCCGACATCGTCTCCTATCGCCTCGACCAGACCCGCATCCGCACCTTCGCCGCCTTCGGTTCGCTGACCGTGGTGTGCTGCTACCTGGTGGTGCAGATGGTCGGTGCCGGCCAGTTGATCAAGCTGCTGTTCGGCCTCGACTACAGCACGGCGGTAATGGTGGTCGGCGTGCTGATGCTGGTCTACGTGATCTTCGGCGGCATGATCGCCACCACCTGGGTGCAGATCATCAAGGCCGTGCTGCTGCTCGCCGGTGGCACCACCCTGGCCGGCCTGGCCCTGGCCGAGTTTGGCTTCAGCCTGGAAACCCTGGCGGCCCGAGCCGTGGAAAGCCATGCCATCGGCTGGAACATCATGGGCCCGGGCAGCATGCTGGCCGACCCGATCAACGCCGCGTCGCTGTCGCTCGGTCTGGTATTCGGCATCGCCGGCCTGCCGCACATCCTGATGCGTTTCTTCACCGTGCCCAACGCCAAGGAAGCGCGCAAATCGGTGTTCTACGCCACCGGGTTCATCGGTTTCTTCTTCCTCGTGGTGATGGTGCTGGGTTACGCGGCCATCGTCATCGTCGGTCGCGACCCGCAGTTCTTCGTCGATGGTGACCTGTCCGGCGCGCTGGTCGGCGGCGGCAACATGGTCGCCATGCACCTGGCCAAGGCCGTGGGTGGCAACCTGTTCCTCGGTTTCCTCTCGGCCGTGGCCTTCGCCACCATCCTCGCGGTGGTCGCTGGCCTGGCCCTGGCCGGCGCCTCGGCCATCTCCCATGACCTCTACGCCACGGTACTGCGCAAGGGCCAGGCCAGCGAGCGCGAGGAGATGCGTGTGACCCGCTTCGCCACCATTGGCCTGGGCATCGTCGCCATCGGCCTGGGCATCCTGTTCGAGAAGCAGAACGTCGCCTTCCTGGTCGGCCTGACCTTCGGCATCGCCGCCTCGACCAACTTCCCAGTGCTGATCATGGCCATGTACTGGAAGGGTCTGACCACCCGTGGCGCCCTGCTGGGCGGCTTCGCCGGACTGATCAGTGCACTGACCCTGGTGATTCTGTCGCCAGCGGTCTGGGTCGCGGTGCTCGGCAACGCCGAGGCCGTCTACCCTTACGATCACCCGGCGCTATTCTCCATGCCGTTGGCGTTCATCGTCATCGTCCTGGTGTCCAAGCTCGACAACAGTGCACGTGCAGCCCGCGAGCGCGATGCGTTCGACGACCAGTTCGTCCGTGCACAGACCGGCCTGGGTGCGGCTACCGCGTCCAGCCATTGACCCAACGGGCCTCCCACGGGCGGCCCCTTTGTTCCATGACCCGCCGGAGCCTCGCTCCGGCGTCCCGTTATGAGGTGACCGATGCCCGAATTCAACGCCCCGCTGCGCGACATGCGCTTCGTCCTCCATGAAGTATTCCAGGCCCCCAGCCTGTGGGCACGCCTGCCGGCCCTGGCGGACACCGTCGATGCAGACACCGCCGACGCCATCCTCGAAGAAGCCGCCAAGGTCACCGGCAGCCTGATCGCCCCGCTCAACCGCAGCGGAGACGAGGAAGGCGCACAATGGGAAGGCGGCGACGTGCGCACCCCGGCTGGTTTTCGCGAGGCCTACGCCACCTACACCGAAGGCGGCTGGGTCGGCCTGTCCGGTAACCCGCAGTACGGTGGCATGGGCATGCCCAAGATGCTCGCCGTGGCCTTCGAGGAAATGCTCTACGCTGCCGGTTCCAGCTTCGCCTTGTACTCGGCGCTGAGCTCCGGCGCCTGCCTGGCCATCGATGCACACGCCAGCGAAGCGTTGAAGACCACCTACCTGCCGCCGATGTACGAGGGCCGCTGGGCCGGCTCCATGTGCCTGACAGAGGCCCATGCCGGCACCGATCTGGGCATCATCAGAACCCGTGCCGAACCACACGCCGACGGCAGCTACCGCATCACCGGCAGCAAGATATTCATCACCGGTGGCGAACAGGATCTGACCGAGAACATCATCCACCTGGTGCTGGCCAAGCTGCCGGATGCACCAGCCGGGCCGAAAGGCATCTCGCTGTTTCTGGTGCCCAAGGTGATGGTCAATAGCGATGGCAGCCTGGGCGCACGCAATGCGGTGAGCTGCGGCTCCATCGAGCACAAGATGGGCATCAAGGCCTCGGCCACCTGCGTGATGAACTTCGACGGCGCCACCGGCTACCTGATCGGCGAGGTCAACAAGGGCCTGGCGGCGATGTTCACCATGATGAACTACGAGCGCCTGTCCATCGGCATCCAGGGCATCGGCTGCGCCGAGGCGTCCTACCAGTCGGCCGTCAGCTACGCTCGCGAACGCATCCAAAGCCGCGCCGCCACCGGCCCGGTGAACCACGACAAGGTCGCCGATCCGATCATCGTCCACGCCGACGTGCGCCGCATGCTGCTGACCATGAAGGCGCTGAACGAGGGTGGTCGCGCGTTCGCCTGCTACGTTGGCCAGCAACTGGATCTGGCCAAGTACGCCGAAGACGCCAGCGAGCGGCAGAACGCCGACGCCCTGGTCGCCCTGCTCACACCCATCGCCAAGGCGTTCTTCACCGACAACGGCCTGGAGGCCTGCGTGCACGGCCAGCAGGTGTTCGGCGGCCATGGCTACATCCGCGAATGGGGCCAGGAGCAACTGGTGCGCGACGTGCGCATCGCGCAGATCTACGAGGGCACCAATGGCATCCAGGCGCTCGACCTGCTCGGGCGCAAAGTGGTGGCCAATGGCGGCGCCGCACTGCGTCTGTTCGCCGGCGAAGTCCGTGACTTCGCCCACGCAAACGAATCGCCATACGGTGATCGCCTGGTGGAAGCACTGGAACGCCTGGAAGCAGTCAGCGGCTGGCTGCTGGAGCAGGCCAAGGCCGATCCCAACTCGGTCGGCGCCGCTTCAGTGGAGTATCTGCATCTGTTCGGCTATGTCGCCTACGCCTACATGTGGGCGCGCATGGCGGCCGTGGCGCAGGGCAGGCGCAGTGAAGACGAAGCCTTCTACAGCGGCAAACTGGCCACCGCCGAGTTCTTCTTCGCCCGTCTGCTGCCGCGCACCCTGAGCCTGGAGGCGAGCATTCGCGCCGGCAGTCAGCCCCTTTACGGCCTGGCCGCCGAGCAGTTCTAAACGTAGGGCGGGGGCAACCCGCCACCGCCAAACAGGCGGGTTGCACCCGACCTACAGGATTGAGCGTTCGCGCGGCGTCAAGCCGCGCTTTTTTATTCAAACCTCGGCTGCGTAATGTTCAGCCGACGAGGAGCCTCTATGCGTGAAGTCGTAATCGTCGCCGCCTGCCGCACCGCCATCGGCAGCTTCCAGGGTGCGTTGAGCCGTATTCCTGCCCCACAACTGGGCGCCGTGGTGATCCGTGAACTGCTGGCTCGCACCGGCATTGAAGGCGAACAGGTCGACGAGGTGATTCTCGGCCAGGTGCTCACCGCAGGCAGTGGGCAGAACCCGGCCAGGCAGAGCGTGATCTTCGCCGACCTACCGCACACGGTGCCAGCCATGACCCTGAACAAGGTCTGTGGCTCCGGCCTCAAGGCAGTGATCCTTGGCGCTCAATCGATCCAGTGCGGCGACGCCGACATCGTCATCGCCGGCGGCCAGGAGAACATGAGCCTGTCACCCTACGTCATGCCCGGCACCCGCAACGGCCTGCGCATGGGCCATGCACAGCTGATCGACAGCATGATCCAGGATGGGCTGTGGGATGTTTTCAACGACTACCACATGGGTATCACTGCCGAGAATCTGGCCGAACAATACGGTATCGACCGCGCCGAACAGGACGCCTTCGCCCTGCGCTCACAACAACGCGCCCAGGCCGCCATCGAGGCAGGCCGTTTCACTGACGAGATCGTCCCGGTAGACATCCCGCAACGCGGCCGTGAACCACTGCGCTTTAGCCAGGACGAGCAGCCGCGCGCCGGCACCAGCCTCGACAGCCTGGGCAAACTGCGCCCGGCGTTCAAGAGCGATGGCACGGTGACTGCCGGCAACGCCTCGACCCTCAATGACGGTGCCGCCGCCGTGCTGCTGATGAGCGCCGAGAAAGCTGCCGAGTTGAGCCTGCCAGTGCTGGCACGCATTGCCGCCCATGCCAGTGCCGGGGTCGACCCGGCCGTGATGGGCATCGGCCCGGTATTCGCCAGTTGCAAGGCGCTGGAGCGCGCCGGCTGGAGCCTGGAGCAACTCGACCTGATCGAGGCCAACGAAGCCTTCGCCGCCCAGGCCATCGCCGTCGGCCGCGAGTTGCACTGGGATAGCGCCAAGGTCAACGTCAACGGCGGCGCCATCGCCCTCGGTCACCCCATCGGCGCCTCGGGCTGCCGCATCCTGGTCAGCCTGATCCACGAAATGCAGCGCCGCGAGGCCCGTCGAGGCCTGGCCACACTATGCATCGGCGGCGGTCAGGGTGTGGCCCTGGCCATCGAACGCTGAAACAATCACCGCCACTGCACAAGAACAAGAGAAACCCCATGCGAACCCTGACCACCCTGACCGGCAACAGCCAGAAACTCGACGGCGGCGCCATGTTCGGCAATGCGCCCAAGGCGCTGTGGCAACGCTGGATGCCCGCCGACGAGCTGAACCGTATCGACCTCGGCTGCCGCGCCCTGCTGGTGCAGGAAGCCGAGCGCAACATCCTGGTGGAAACCGGCATCGGCGCTTTCTTCAGCCCCGAGCTGAAACAGCGCTTCGGCGTGCAGGAAGATCGCCATGTGCTGCTCGATAGCCTGCTGACCGCTGGCCTGAGCGATGCCGATATCGACATCGTGGTGCTCACCCACCTGCACTTCGATCATGCCGGCGGCCTGCTCGCCGCCTGGCAGGCCGATCAGCCGCCACGCCTGCTGTTTCCCAATGCGCGCTTCGTCACCGGGCGCCGCCAATGGCAACGGGCACGTCAGCCCCACGCACGTGATCGCGCCTCCTATGTTCCGGAGCTGCTCGACCTGCTCGAAGCCAGCGGTCGCCTGCACCTGATCGACGAAACGACGCACTGCGAACTGCTCGGCCCGGACTGGCGCCTGCACTGGAGCGATGGCCACACGCCCGGCCAGTTGTTGCCGGAAGTGGCCATGCCAGGCGGACCGGTGGTATTTCCTGGCGACCTGATTCCCGGCGCACCCTGGGTGCATTTACCGATCACCATGGGTTACGACCGCTTCCCCGAAGGCCTGATCGAGGAGAAGGAAACGCTGCTGGCCGATCTCCTAACTCGCGGTGGGCGTCTGGTATTCACCCATGATCCGGATGTCGCCATGGGTCGGGTAACGCAGGACGAAAAAGGTCGCTACGGGCTCGATGAAGCGGCGAACGCAGCACATCTGCTGGCAAACTGACGCCATCAGGTCTTGACGTCTCCGTCATGCAGCGCGAGCATGGCCGCTTGTTTCAGCCGTGGTCGCGACCACAGTAGCGCCCCAGGGACGGATCGCGCCTGCTGGCCACAGCCCTCCGACAGCCCTGGGGAACCGCTTCATGAGCCTGGCCTCTGTACGCGCCTTCTTCGCCGCCAAGGCGCCCGACATTCCGATCATCGAATTGCAGACCAGCACCGCCACCGTGGCGCTGGCCGCTGAGGCCCATGGCGTTTCGCCGGGTCAGATCGCCAAGACCCTGGCCTTTCGCATCGCCGAACGCGACGTGCTGATCGTCGCCCGTGGCGATGCGCGCATCGACAACCGCAAGATGAAGGAATGCTTCGGCGCCAAGTCGCGCATGCTCGATGCGCAGACCGTGGTCGAACTGACCAGCCACCCGGTCGGCGGCGTCTGCCCTTTTGGCCTGGCAACGCCACTGAGCGTCTACTGCGATCGCTCGCTGCTGGCCTTCGAAGAAGTACTGCCGGCAGCCGGTGCCACCCACAGCGCAGTACGCATATCCCCGCAGCGCATGGCCGAACTGGTCGATGCCGAATGGATCGACGTCTGCCAGGAAGTGGAAACCGAGGCGTTCTGAGCAGTCGGCACGGGCCGCCCTCATCAGGCTGACGACCTTCAGCGCACTCCGCTCAAGACCGCCATCAAACCGAATCCGGGATGATCGATGCGCTGGCCGGTCGGCAAAGTACCCAGTCATGCAGTAGCACGCGCAACTCGTCGAACTTCACTGGTTTGGCCAGATAGTCGCTCATGCCGGCAGCCAGGCAACGCTCGCGATCGCCGCTATGACTATGGGCGGTGATCGCCAGCACTGGTACGTCAGCGCACCCTGGCAGCGCACGCAATGCCCGGCAGGTGGCGAAGCCATCCATTACCGGCATCTGGCAATCCAGCAGCACGGCGTCGACGCTCTCCTGGCGCAGTAGCTCGAGGGCCTCGGCCCCATTATCGGCGGTGCGCACCCGATATCCGAGTTTGAGCAGCATGCCGCGCGTCACCAGTTGGTTGATCGCATTGTCCTCGACGATCAGCACGGTGCATTGCTGAGCCTGGCGCTGCAGCACAGTGCCGGTTCGCCGTAGCGGGCGCGCCATGGCACTCGCCGGCTGCTGTGGCGGTAGCGTCAAGGGCACGTCCAGGCGGAAGCGGCTACCGACGCCAGGCACTGACTCATGTTCCAGCGCACCACCCAACAGGTCGACCAGGTGCCGACAAATCGCCAGGCCAATACCCAGGCCGCCGTACTTGCGGGTCATGGAACCATCGAGCTGATGGAAACGCTGGTAGAGGTGGCTGTCACTGAGCTCGAAACCGATACCGGTATCGCTCACCAGCACACTCAACGGCAGGTTGTTGCCGATATGACCGCCGGGGCCGACCTGCAGGGTCACGCGGCCTTCGTTGGTGAACTTGATCGCGTTGTCCAGCAGATAACCGAGCGCCTGGGCCAGTTTGGCAGCGTCGCCTTCCAGGGTGTCGGGCAGACTGTCATCCAGCTCCAGTGTGAACGTCAGACCTTTGTCCTCGGCACGCGGCGCATACTGGGCGCGCAAGCCATCGAACAGGCCACGCAGGCTGAATGTCTCGCGCCGCGGGTAGAGCTTGCCGGCCTGCAGCTCGGTGAGGGCGAGGATATCGTTGACCATGCGCATCATGTCGCGTGCAGAGGCCGCCGCGGTCTTCTGGTATTGCTCCAGCTCGACGTCCATCTTCACCGTCTGCATCAGTTCCAGTGAGCCGATTACACCATTCATCGGCGTGCGCAGCTCATGGGTGACGGTGGCGAGAAATTCGTCCTTGAAACGGTTGCTGTCAGCCAGCTCCTGGTTCAACGCCTCGAGCTTGCGCCCGGCATCCTGCAGGATACGCGTGCGCTCTTCCTTCATCGCATTGATACGGTCAGCCAGCGCCAGCGAAAGCAGGCCCACCTCCAGTGCCGAACCGATCTGGCTGGCGTACATGGTGAGAAACACGTTGGGCAAATAGCCCAGCACCATCAGTGTGTTGACGATGCCGCCGGCGAGAAAGGCGGTCCAGGCGAAGATGAAATAGCGCGCCACGCGCATGCCACGTAGCCAGGCGAGAATGCCGGCCGAAAAGATCAGTACGGTGAAACCCAGCGCCAGGTAGGTCGCCAAGCGCAGCGCCGTGGCGTAGCTGATGGTCAAGGCCAGGATCATCACCAGCGCGCCACCGCCCATCAGCAGCATCAGGCCACGGTCGACCCAGGGGCTGTGCTCGGAGGTATGCAGAAAGCTGCGGGCGAACTGGCAGCCGAACAAGGCGGCCGAACCGATCAGAAAGGGAGTGGCGGCGTTGGCCCACCACGGGCTGTTGGGCCAGAAGTATTCGATGCCCGCGCCATTGACCGACACCTGGTACAAGCCGAACGAGGCGATATAGAGAATGTAATAGAGGTAGCTGGTATCGCGAACGCTGAGGAAGATGAACAGGTTGTATACCAACATCACCAACAGCACGCCGTAGATGATGCCAAGCACGTAGATGCGCCCCGGCTGATCTTCCAGGTAGGCATTCGGCGCCCACAGCGTCAGCGGCGCCTGAATCGAGCCCTGGCTCTCCAGACGCAGATACAGACGCTGAACCTGCTCTGGCTGCAGATTCAACTCGAACAGGTAGTTGTTCTGCTTGATCTGCCGGCTGTCGAACGGCAGCGCGTCGCCCGTACGCTGGGCCAGCTGGAAGCGCCCCTCGGCATCGGACAGATAGAGTTCGATGTGATCGAGCGGTGGGTAGCTCAGTTCCAACAGCCAGTTGCGCGCGCCCTGGGCCTCCTGCGGCTGGTACTCAAGATCCAGGCGCAGCCAGAACACCGAGCGCGAATAGCCGGCATTGAGCACAGGCTTGTCGTGCAGCCGGAAGCTGCCTTGCAAGGCCGGCGAGGCGACGTCATCGATGCTGGCATCGCCGCGTACATCTTCGAAGACATAGATCGCCTGCCCCAGAGGCAGGCTACGGCTGTGCTCGTCGAACACCAGGGCGCTGGCCAGGCCAGGCATCAAGCAAAAGAGACAAAGCAGGAGGTAGCGCATGCGGCCCGGCCAGAACCCTCTACGACGTGCCGGGAGCCGCCCGCTCACCGCTTCGCACGCCGTCCTGGGCAGAGTTATCGTTAGCGCCGCACTCTAGCACAGGCACTGAAAATCGGCGTGAGGCCACACTTGATCCAGCCGACAGTTTTTTCATCGCGCGGCGCCCTGCCGCAGCCGACCAGGCGGTCTCGTCGTGGTGATTTGGTGGTAAGCTCGCCCGCCATGAACATGACCCATTCCCGCCCCGTAGTGCTCTGCATGTCCGGTCACGACCCCAGCGGTGGTGCTGGCCTGCAAGCCGATATCGAAGCCCTGCTGGCCCAAGGCTGCCACGCCGCCCCGACGGTGACCGCCCTGACCGTACAGGATACCGTCGACGTCTCCGACTTCCGCGTACTCGACCGTGACTGGGTGTTGGCCCAGGCCCGCACCGTGATCGGCGATCTGCCCGTGGCCGCCGTCAAGCTCGGCATGCTCGGCTCGGTCGAGATGGTCGATACCGTGCTCGACGTGATGAGCCAGTTGCCTGGCGTTCCGCTGGTTTGCGACCCGGTGCTGCGTGCGGGTGGCGGCGGCGCACTGGGCAAGGACGAAGTCGGCTACGCCATGCGCGAACGACTGTTCGCCGCCTCCACCATCGCCACGCCGAACCTGCCGGAAGCCCGCATCCTCGCCGAGCTGCCCGACGGCAGCGCCGACGAGTGCGCCGAGAAGCTCCTGCCGTTCATCGAGCACCTGCTGATCACCGGTGGTCACGGCGACGAGACCGAAGTGCACAACCGCCTGTATTGCCGCGATGGCAGCCGCCACGACTTCACCTGCCCGCGCCTGCCGGGCAGCTACCACGGCTCCGGCTGCACACTGGCCAGTACCCTGGCTGGCCGCCTGGCGCTGGGCGAGGAACTGGTCAGCGCCGTGCGCAGCGCTCTCGACTACACCTGGCGTACCCTGCGTGACGCCGAACAACCCGGTCGCGGCCAGTACATCCCACGACGCCTGCCGCTGGATTTCTCGCAATGAAGAACCTGCGTGGTCTTTACGCCATCACCGACACCCCGTTGCTGGCCAACGGCAAGCTGCTGCCTTATGCCGAGGCGGCTCTGCGTGGTGGCGCGCGCCTGCTGCAATACCGCGACAAATCCGGCGACGCCGGGCGACGCCTCGACGAAGCCCAGGCCCTGGCCGAGCTATGCAAGCAACATGATGCCACCTTGATCATCAACGATGACCTGGAGCTGGCCGCACGCCTCAATGTCAGCCTGCATCTGGGTCAGGGTGATGGCTCTCTGGCCGCCGCACGCGCTCGCCTCGGCGAGGATGCCGTGATCGGCGGCACCTGCCACGCACAGCTGGAGCTGGCCGAGCGCGCCGTCGCCGAGGGCGCCAGCTACATCGCCTTTGGTCGCTTCTTCAGCTCCCACACCAAGCCCGGCGCCCCGGCCGCTACCGTGGAGCTGCTGGATGAGGCGCGTGCACGCTTCGCCCAGCCCATCGTCGCCATCGGCGGCGTGACCCTGGAAACCGCTCCCGGCCTGATCGCCCGAGGCGCCAGCATGGTCGCCGTGATTCACGCCCTGTTCGCCGCGGACTCCACCACCGAGGTGGAAGACCGCGCCCGCGCCTTCGCCGCGCTGTTCGTTTGATCCATTTCAGAGAGAACTTGCCATGTCCCGCTCCGAGATCCTCTTCGCCAACGCCCAGAAACACATCCCCGGCGGCGTCAACTCGCCGGTGCGCGCCTTCAAGAGCGTCGGCGGCACGCCGCTGTTCTTCAAGCACGCCGAAGGCGCCTATGTGACGGACGAGGATGACAAGCGCTATGTCGACTATGTCGGCTCCTGGGGCCCGATGATCCTCGGCCACAGCCACCCGGACGTGCTCGATTCGGTACGCCGCCAGCTGGAGCACGGCCTGTCCTACGGAGCACCAACCGCACTGGAAACCGAGATGGCCGAACTGGTGTGCAGCCTGGTGCCGTCGATGGACATGGTGCGCATGGTCAGCTCCGGCACCGAGGCGACCATGAGCGCCATCCGCCTGGCCCGTGGTTACACTGGACGCGACAGCATCATCAAGTTCGAAGGCTGCTACCACGGCCACTCCGACAGCCTGCTGGTCAAGGCCGGCTCCGGCGCTCTGACTCAGGGCGTGCCGAACTCAGCGGGCGTGCCGGCGGCCTTCGCCAAGCACACCCTGACCCTGCCGTTCAACGACATCGACGCCGTGGCCGAGTGCCTGGCGCAGGTCGGCCAGGAAGTGGCGTGCATCATCGTCGAACCGGTGGCCGGCAACATGAACTGCGTACCGCCGGCGCCGGGCTTCCTCGAAGGCCTGCGCGAGCAGTGCGACAAGCACGGTGTGGTATTGATCTTCGACGAGGTGATGACCGGTTTCCGCGTCGCCCTCGGTGGCGCCCAGGCGCACTATGGCGTCACCCCGGATCTGACCACCTTCGGCAAGATCATCGGCGGCGGCATGCCGGTCGGCTGCTTCGGCGGCAAACGCGCGATCATGGAATGCATCGCCCCGCTCGGCCCGGTCTACCAGGCCGGCACCCTGTCGGGTAACCCGCTGGCCATGGCCGCCGGCCTGACCACGCTGAAGCTGATCAGCCGACCGGGCTTCCACACCGAGCTGACCGATTACACCACGCGCATGCTCGACGGCCTGCAGCAGCGCGCGGATGCAGCCGGCATCCCCTTCGTCACTACCCAGGCAGGCGCCATGTTCGGCCTGTACTTCAGCGGCGCCGACGACATCGTCACCTTCGCCGACGTAATGGCCAGTGACAGCGCGCGCTTCAACCGCTTCTTCCATTTGATGCTCGATGGCGGCGTTTACCTGGCGCCGAGCGCCTTCGAGGCGGGTTTCACCTCCATCGCTCATGGCGAAACCGAGCTGAAGCTGACGTTGGACGCTGCTGAACGCGCCTTCGCCGAACTGAAGAAAGCCTGAACCTGACCCAGGCTGGCGGCCAACGTGCCTCCAGCGCCTGCCAGCCTGGGTAAAGACTTTGTAAGATTGCGCCGACTTACTCCATAATGAGAGGGCCGGCGTGCTCTACGACCGGCTGCTTCCGTAACCCGCCCCGAACCGTTGAGGCACCGCTATCCAGATGAACCGCACCGGCCGCACCCTGTCTCTGGGCTGCCTGTTGCTTTTCCTCCCGCTGTTTGCACTTGCAGGCGGCAACTCCCTGCTGATCCCTGCCAGCGGCAGCTGTGCGCTGAACGCGACGCCCGAAGACATGCCCGATGCCCTCGCCAGCTGCCAGGAAATGGCACGCAGTGGCAACATGCAGGCGGCCTACGAGCTGGGCGAGTACTACTACGACGGCAAACGCACCCCACGCGATTTCAAGCAGGCGCTGACCTGGTTCGAACGTGCTTCATTGCAGGGGCATGCCGAAGCCCAACTGCGCCTGGGTACCATGTTCTTCCGCGGCGAAGGCGTACCGGCCAACAATGTGCAGGCCTACATCGTCTTGAAGATGGCGTCGGTCAACGGTTCGGACGAAGCGATGGACAGCGCCGATCTGGTTTCGGCGCAGATGCGTCGCGATGAGCTGGAAATTGCCAGCCAGGTACTGGGCCAGATCTTCCGCAGCTACCTGCTGGAATTGCAGACCGCCGAAGGCCGCTCGCCCTTCTCGCCGCTACCTTGATCGTTCGCATCGTTTCCGGTGCGCGCGGCGCACCCTACTAAAGCGCTCTCACTTCTCTGGCATTGGCATGGGAAACGGCATTACGTTGCCACCGCCCTTGGCCTCGCTGATCTTCGCCGTGCCCAGTCGTTCTACCTCGTCGATACGAATGATCGCGTGCATCGGCACGAAGCTGCGCACCACCCCCTCGAACTGCGCCTTGAGCTTTTCCTCGCTGGGATCGACCACCAGTTGGCTGCGCTCACCGAAGACGAATTCCTCCACTTCCAGAAAGCCCCACAGATCGCTCTGGTAGATCTGCTTGGCGTACATTTCATACACCTGGCCCTGGTTGAGAAAAATCACCTTGTAGATGGGGTCGCGCTTGCTCATGAAGGCTCGAAGTCAGGAAAAACGGGGCACGCAGGATAGCACAGCACGCCCATACAACGCCGCTGCCCGCTCAGCGGATCAGCATCAAGGACGAAATCCCATGCCTGCATTTCAGGTGCTTTACGCCATATTACTGGCCACACTGCTGGCACTTTCCGCTCAGGCAGCGGAGCAGGATTGCTCGGAGAACGCGTTGCGTCGCCCATTGGTAGACGCGCTTGTCTCCCGTGGCGACTACGCGGACGCCATCGCGCGCCTGGAACAGGTGCAGCGGCAACAGGACGCCTGCCTCTACGACACCCTCGATGCCAACTGGTACTGGCTGCGCAGCGACCTGTCACTCGCCTACCTCAAGGCTGGCCGTGAACAGGATTGCCTTGTGCTGCTGGGGCGCTTGATCGATAACCCGTCCAGCCCATGGGACATCCAGCAGCATCTGGAGCAGGATGATCGCCTCCAGCACGCCTTGCGAACCAATCAACGCCTCTGCCATGCAGCACACGAGAAACGCCTGAGCGCCTATCGCGCAACGCCCTGCCCACAACCTGCCGAGGGAGCAATAACCAGCATCACCACCGTTTCTGGTAGCTGTCTGGTGCTGCTACCTGCTCCTGCTGCACAGTCCTGCCCACGCATAGAGGAATGGCGCGCTGGCCAGCGCCTGCGTCAGCTGGTTCCTGCCGCAGGCGACAACGACAGCCCGCTGGCTGACACCTCACGCTGCTGCAGCATCCAGACCCTGAGCATGAATGCCGACGGCGACCAGCAGCATCTGCGCCTGCAAGGCGAAGGCCGCGACTGCTATGGCGGCAGCGCCTATGACCTGATCGACGCGCTGTATCTCTTGCACGATGACCAGTTGGTGCTGGAGCAAGATTACTCACGCACCCGTTGAGCGGTAGCGCCACCTCCGGCACACGCCTATAATGCGCGGTCATTTTTTAACCACCTCAGACACTGCCATGACCAAGAAGCTCTATATCGAAACCCACGGTTGCCAGATGAACGAGTACGACAGCTCGCGCATGGTCGACCTGCTGGGCGAGCATCAGGCCCTGGAAGTCACCGAGCGGCCGGAAGAGGCCGACGTCATCCTGCTCAATACCTGCTCGATTCGCGAAAAGGCCCAGGACAAGGTGTTTTCCCAGCTCGGCCGCTGGCGCGAGCTGAAGCAGGCCAATCCGGATCTGGTGATCGGCGTCGGCGGCTGCGTGGCCAGCCAGGAAGGCGCGGCGATCCGTGATCGCGCGCCCTATGTCGACGTGGTCTTCGGCCCGCAGACCCTGCACCGTTTGCCGGAAATGATCGACGCTGCCCGCGTGACCAAGACCGCGCAGGTCGACATCAGCTTCCCCGAGATCGAGAAATTCGACCGCCTGCCGGAACCGCGCGTCGACGGCCCCAGCGCCTTCGTTTCGGTGATGGAAGGTTGCAGCAAATACTGCACCTTCTGCGTGGTGCCCTACACCCGCGGCGAGGAAGTCAGCCGCCCGCTGATCGACGTGCTGATGGAAATCACCTCCCTGACCGAGAAAGGCGTGAAGGAAATCACCCTGCTCGGGCAGAACGTCAACGGCTACCGTGGCGAGACGCCGGAAGGCCGCATCGCCGACTTCGCCGAACTGCTGCATGCGGTGGCGCTGGTCGACGGCGTCGAGCGCATCCGCTACACCACCAGCCACCCCCTGGAGTTTTCCGACGCGATCATCCAGGCCCACGCTGAAATCCCGCAGTTGGTGAAGTACCTGCACCTGCCCGTGCAGTCCGGCTCGGATCGCATTCTGGCGGCGATGAAGCGCAACCACACCGCGCTGGAATACAAGTCGCGCATCCGCAAGTTGCGCGCCGCCGTGCCGGACATCCTGATCAGCTCGGACTTCATCGTCGGCTTCCCCGGCGAGACCGAGAAGGACTTCGAGCAGACCATGAAGCTGATCGAGGATGTCGGTTTCGACTTCTCCTTCTCCTTCATCTACAGCTCGCGCCCTGGCACACCGGCCGCCGACCTGGTCGACGACACACCGGACGAGGTGAAGAAGCAGCGCCTGGCCCTGCTCCAGCACCGTATCAATCAGAACGGTTTCGAGAACAGCCGACGCATGGTCGGCACGGTGCAGCGCATCCTGGTCAGCGATTACTCGAAGAAAGATCCGGGCATGCTCCAGGGCCGCACCGAGCAGAACCGCATCGTCAACTTCCGCTGCGACGACCCACGTCTGATCGGCCAGTTCGTCGACGTGCACATCGACGACGCCCTGCCCCACTCCCTGCGCGGCACCCTGCTCAGCGAGTCGAACCTGCACTAACGCCCCCGACCAAAGCCTGATCCGCCTACGCTTTCCCAGGTAGGCGGACAGCGTTATGCTTGCCCCTCACTCCCAGCCGAATGGCAGTCAACACAAGACCTTGAACGCTTCCCTAGAACCCCATCGTTTCACCCTCGAACCTTTCGAGGCCCGCCGTTTCGCCAACCTCTGCGGCCAGTTCGACGAACACCTGCGTCTGATCGAAGAGCGCCTCGGCCTGGAAATCCGCAACCGCGGTAACCAGTTCGAATTGCTGGGCGATGCCGAGAAAGCCCAGGCCGCCGAACAGTTGCTGCGCAAGCTGTACCGCGAGACCAAGGCCAGCGAACTGTCACCCGATCTGGTGCACCTGTACCTGCAGGAGTCCGGGGTCGAAGAGCTGGTCAACCCCAGCAATCTGCCGCAGGTCACCCTGCGCACGCGCAAAGGTGTGATCAAGCCGCGCGGCGCCAACCAGCAGCGCTACGTCAAATCGATCCTCGACCACGATATCAACTTCGGCATCGGCCCGGCCGGCACCGGCAAGACCTACCTGGCCGTAGCCTGCGCCGTCGATGCGCTGGAACGCGAACAGGTGCGCCGCATCCTGCTGGTGCGCCCGGCAGTCGAGGCCGGCGAGAAGCTCGGCTTCCTGCCAGGAGACCTGGCACAGAAGATCGACCCCTACTTGCGCCCGCTGTACGACGCGCTGTACGAAATGCTCGGCTTCGAGCATGTGGCCAAGCTGATCGAGAAACAGGTGATCGAGGTTGCTCCACTGGCTTACATGCGCGGCCGTACCCTTAATAACAGCTTCATCATTCTCGACGAGAGTCAGAACACCACCGTCGAGCAGATGAAGATGTTCCTCACCCGTATCGGTTTCGGCTCCACCGCCGTGATCACCGGCGATATCACCCAGGTCGATCTGCCGCGCGGCACCAAGAGCGGCCTGACTCACGTCATCGACGTGCTGCGTGACGTACCGGGCATCAGCTTCACTCATTTCAAACCCAAGGATGTGGTGCGCCACCCACTGGTGCAACGCATCGTCGAAGCCTACGAGCGCCACGACAACCGTCTGCACGGCAAGGTCGACGACAACGATGCTTGAGCTCGACCTGCAGCTGGCCAGTGACGGCCAGCACCCGGATGAGGCGCAATTGCGCCGCTGGTGCGAGCTGGCGTTGCGCCAGCGCACGGCGGACTCCGAGCTGACCATTCGCCTGGTCGACGAAGCCGAAGGCCGCGAGCTGAATCACACCTGGCGGCATAAGGACTACGCCACCAACGTCTTGTCCTTCCCCGCCGAGATTCCCGATGGAATTCTCGACATTCCGCTGCTGGGCGACCTGGTGATCTGCGTGCCGGTCGTCGAGCGCGAAGCCGCCGAGCAAGGCAAGACGCTGGAGGCGCACTGGGCACACCTGGTGATCCACGGCTGCCTGCACCTGCTCGGCTACGACCATATCGAGGAAGAAGAAGCCCTCGAGATGGAAGAACTGGAACGACAATTGCTCGCCGAACTGGGTCACCCCGACCCGTATGCCGGCGACGAGTAACCTCTCTCCTTTTAAGGAACCCCGAGTAAACGCCATGAGCGAAGATCGATCGAGCAACGAGCAGAAGTCCTGGTTCAACAAGCTGACCCAGGCTTTTGCTCATGAGCCGAGAAACCGCCAGGAACTGCTGGAAGTCCTGCGCGAAGCCCACCAGAACAAGCTGCTCGACAGCGAGGCACTGGCCATCGTCGAAGGCGCCATTCAGGTCGCCGACCTGCAGGTACGCGACATCATGGTGCCGCGCTCGCAGATGATCAGCATCAAGTCCACCCAGACGCCACGCGAATTCCTGCCTGCCATCATCGACGCCGCGCACTCGCGCTACCCGGTGATCGGCGAAAGCCTCGACGACGTGATCGGCATCCTGCTGGCCAAGGATCTGCTGCCGCTGATCCTCTCCGGCGAAGAGCCGGACTTCAACCTCAAGGACATGCTGCGCCCGGCCACCTTCGTGCCCGAGTCCAAGCGCCTCAATGTTCTGCTGCGCGAGTTTCGCGCCAACCACAACCACATGGCCATGGTCATCGACGAGTACGGCGGCGTCGCTGGTCTGGTGACCATCGAGGACGTGCTCGAGCAGATCGTCGGCGACATCGAGGACGAGCATGATGTCGAGGAAGACGGCTACATCAAGCCGCTGCCGTCCGGCGACTTCCTGATCAAGGCGCTCACGCCGATCTACAGCTTCAACGAGAGCTTCGGCAGCGAATTCCCCGATGATGAGTACGACACCGTTGGCGGTCTGGTGATGAACGCCTTCGACCACCTGCCCAAGCGCAACGAAGTCACCGAGATCGGTGAATTCCGCTTCCGCGTGCTCAACGCTGACAGCCGTCGCATTCACCTGCTGCGCGTAACACCGCTCAATCGCTGAATCCGGTGCCTCGCCATGGTCGCAACTGCGGCCATGGCGAGCGGCCCATCTGCAAAACACTGCCACGAAATTCCCCGCTGGTGCCTTCCCGAGGCACTGATTCCGCTCTACCCTTGCGCCACCGCTTTCCTAGGACTTGCCCATGCTGCAATGGATGACCCGTTCGGGCTGGCCTGGCCATCTCGCCGCCCTGGTTGCCGGCGCCGTCGCGCCACTGGCTTTCGCCCCTTTCGATATCTGGCCTTTGGCTGTGCTATCCATCGCCGTGCTGTACTTCGGCCTGCGCGAGCTGCGCCCGGGACAGGCGGCCCTGCGCGGCTGGAGCTACGGTTTCGGCCTGTTCGCCGCCGGCACCAGCTGGGTTTACGTCAGCATCCATGACTACGGCGCCGCCTCACCAGCTCTGGCGGGCCTGTTGACCCTGGGCTTCGTCGCTGGCCTGGGCCTGTTCTTCGCCTTGATGGCAGCCCTCTGGGCACGCTGGATACGTCGCAGCGAAGCACCGCTGGCCGACTCCCTGGCATTCGCCGCCCTGTGGCTGGCACAAGAAGTCTTCCGTGGCTGGTTCCTCACCGGTTTCCCCTGGCTCTATGCCGGCTACAGCCAATTGAGCGGTCCGCTGGCCGGCCTGGCGCCGATTGGCGGCGTATGGCTGATGTCCTTCGTTCTCGTCCTCGCCGCCGCACTGATCATCAACCTCAACCAGTTGCGCCCGAACAAGCCGCGCTACGTCGCTGCGCTCATTCTGCTGCTAGCGCCATGGGCGCTGAGCCTGACACTGCAGGATCGCGACTGGACACAAGCCGCTGGCGAGCCGCTGAAAATCGCGGCAGTCCAGGGCAACGTGGAACAGAGCATGAAGTGGGATCCGGCGCAGTTGAATGCTCAACTCGCCCTGTACCGCGACCTCAGCTTCAGCGCCAAGCCGGTGGATATCCTGGTATGGCCGGAAACCGCGATCCCGGTGCTCAAGGACATGGCGCAAGGCTATATCGGCGTGATGGATCGCTTCGCGCTCGATCGCCAGAGCGCCCTGATCACTGGCGTGCCGGTACGCCAGAGCAATGCCGAGGGCGAGTTGCGTTATTACAACGCCATCACCAGCTTCGGCGAAGGTCAGGGCACCTACCTGAAGCAGAAGCTGGTGCCATTCGGTGAGTACGTGCCCTTGCAGGAAGTGCTGCGCGGGTTGATCGCCTTCTTCGACCTGCCAATGTCCGACTTCGCCCGCGGCCCTGCGGGTCAGCCGCCACTGTTGGCCAAGGGATACCGGATCGCACCGTTCATCTGCTACGAAGTGGTGTACCCGGAGTTCGCCGCTGACCTGGCCGCGGACAGCGACATCCTCCTGACCGTGAGCAACGATGCCTGGTTCGGCAGCTCTATCGGCCCGCTGCAGCACCTGCAGATGGCACAGATGCGTGCGCTGGAGGCCGGTCGCTGGATGATCCGCGCCACTAACAACGGCGTGACCGTGACCATCGACCCGCACGGCCGCGTGCAGCAATGGCTGCCGCAGTTCCAGCAGGCCGTGCTGTATGGCGAGGTGGTACCGATGCAGGGGCTGACGCCCTACCTGAAATGGCGCATCTGGCCGCTGGCGATTCTCTGCACCCTGATCCTGGGCTGGGCACTGCTGGCCAGTCGTATGGCCAAGACGCTGTAGGATCGCTACCCCGTAGAGCGGCCCGGAACGCCGACCGCTCGTAGCATCAGCGAACAGTCCGCCAGGCATGCCGGACAACCTCAGTGGCGTACTGCCTGCGGCGAGTACGCCCTACTCCCTCTCACCTTGCCCGTACACCAGCGGATAGGCCGCCAGGCCAATCGCCTCGTTGAGTAGCATGCTGCTCTGCCAGATCACCCGAGACTCCGGCAGCCAGCCACCCAGCGGCCGCTCATAGCCGGCACTGAGAAAGCCCATCGGGGCGGTGATCACTTCGAAACCCGCCTGCTCGAAACACCAGCGCGCCCGCTGCATATGCCAAGCCTGGGTCACCAATACCACGCGACGCACGCCCTGCGGCTGCAGCAACTTGGCACTAAGCGCGGCGTTCTCCCAGGTGGTGCGACTCTCCTCCTCCAGCCAGCGAATCGGCAGACCATAGTCACGCTGCATCGCGTCGGCCATCAACGCCGCCTCGCTGGGCGGCTGCCCATAATGCAGGCCGCCGGTAGCCGCCATGGGCAAGCCTGAGGCCCGCGCCAGCCGCGCCGCATAGCGCAACCGCTCCAGCGCCATCAAGCCAGGCTGATCGACACCGCCCCAGCCCGGATCATTCTGCTCACGCCCCGCACCGAGAATGACGATGGCATCGGCACGCTGCGCCAGCGTCGTCCACTGTTCTTCAGCCAACACCGGCTCGCGCTCGAGCAGCCCGGCGCTCCACTGCATCACGGCCGGCAGGCTCATCAACCACAAGCCGCCAACCCCCGCAGCCAGACAGGCGGCAGCCAGGCGTGGAAACGAGCGGCGCAACCACCAGGCCAGCAGGATCAGCAGCAGCAGAATGCCTGGCGGCATCAGCAGTTGTTTGAGGATGTAGCGAATCGGCATCAGGCACCTCCAAGGGCGCCCAAGCCTAACGGGGATTGCCGCTGCGGAACAGCTTCGAGCCACAAGCCTGACACGCTTGTGCATCCTGCCCGCGATGCCAGCTCACAGGCGTACCACACAAGGCGCAGCACAGCGCCTGACGACGCTTGAGCAGTGGTTTGACCTTGTTCACCGGTCGACTGGCGCGCAGTGGTTGCCGCTGAATCAGTGCCAGTTCTTCAGCGGCAGCATGCCAGCCACGCAACCAGTGCAGGTCACGATTGAGGTAGGCACGAATCAGCTCCAGCTCGGCGGGACTAAGGCCATCGAGCTCCAGATCGCGCAGCGGCTCGGCATGCAGGCGACTGGCGGTGTCGGCCTCCTCGAGTGCCAGGGCGAGTCGATGCAGCAGCCGCTCATACAGACCGCCACCTCGCTCCACCTGTCGTGCATTAGCCATTCGAAACCTCGCAAGGCCCAAGACTCGCAGCCCTTGAGTCAAGCTTAGCGAAGGCACCGCAAGCAGCCGGCTGCCGCGACCAACGGCGGCCACGGGGCAATCTGGGTTTCCCTCGATAGACGGCGCTCATGTATGCTACGGCGTTTTCCGCAAGCCCCATTCCTTCAGCGCCAGAGCCATGCACGAACAGTACTCGCCCCGTGAAATAGAAGCCGCCGCGCAGTCCCACTGGGACGCGCAGAAATCCTTCGTCGTCAGCGAACAGCCCGGCAAGGAAACCTTCTACTGCCTGTCGATGTTCCCCTACCCCAGCGGCAAGCTACACATGGGGCACGTGCGCAACTACACCATCGGCGACGTGATCGCCCGCTATCAGCGCATGCTCGGCAAAAACGTCCTGCAACCGATGGGTTGGGACGCGTTCGGCATGCCGGCGGAAAACGCCGCGATGAAGAACCAGGTCGCGCCGGCCAAGTGGACCTACGAGAATATCGAATACATGAAGATCCAGCTGAAATCGCTGGGCCTGGCCATCGACTGGACACGTGAAGTCACCACCTGCAAACCGGACTACTACCGCTGGGAGCAGTGGCTGTTCACCCGCCTGTTCGAAAAAGGCGTGATCTACCGCAAGAACGGCACCGTCAACTGGGATCCGGTCGACCAGACCGTACTGGCCAACGAGCAGGTCATCGACGGCCGTGGCTGGCGTTCTGGCGCGCTGATCGAAAAGCGCGAAATCCCGATGTACTACTTCAAGATCACCGCTTATGCCGATGAACTGCTGAGCAGCCTGGATGAGCTCGATGGCTGGCCGGAACAGGTCAAGACCATGCAGCGCAACTGGATCGGCAAGAGCTACGGTGCCGACATCGCCTTCGACTACGACGTCGCCAGCATTGGCACCTCCGGCCAACTCAAGGTCTACTCGACCCGCCCCGACACCCTGATGGGCGCCACCTACGTGGCCGTGGCCGCCGAGCACCCGCTGGCCCAGCGCGCCGCTGAGAACAGCGCCGAGCTGCAAGCCTTCATCGCCGAATGCAAGGCCGGTTCCGTGGCCGAGGCCGACATGGCCACCATGGAGAAGAAAGGCCTGGCCACCGGCCAGTTCGTCATCCACCCACTGACCGGCGACAAGCTGCCGGTATTCGTCGCCAACTACGTGCTGTGGGGCTATGGCGAAGGTGCGGTAATGGCCGTGCCGGCGCATGACGAGCGCGACTTTGAATTCGCCAACAAGTACGACCTGCCGATCAAGCAGGTCTACACCGGCGAAGGCAAGGACTACGACGCCACTACCTGGCAAGCCTGGTACGGCGACAAGGATGGCCTGACCACCATCAACTCCGGCAAGTACGACGGCAAAGGCTTCACTGAGGCTTTCGACGCCATCGTCGCCGACCTCGAGGCCAGCGGCCACGGCGCCCGCAAGACCCAGTTCCGCCTGCGCGACTGGGGCATCAGCCGCCAACGCTACTGGGGCTGCCCGATCCCGATCATCCACTGCGACGCCTGTGGCGACGTACCGGTGCCGGAAGACCAACTGCCGGTCGTGCTGCCAGAAAACGTGGTACCGGACGGTGCCGGTTCGCCGCTGGCCAAGATGCCCGAATTCTACAGCTGCACCTGCCCGAAATGCGGCAGCCCGGCCAAGCGTGAAACCGACACCATGGACACCTTCGTGGAATCGTCCTGGTACTTCGCCCGCTACGCCAGCCCGCACTACGACAAGGGCATGGTCGACCAGAAAGCCGCCAACCACTGGCTGCCGGTCGATCAGTACATCGGCGGCATCGAGCACGCCATCCTGCACCTGCTGTATGCGCGCTTTTTCCACAAGCTGATGCGCGACGAAGGCCTGGTCACCTCCAACGAGCCGTTCAAGAACCTGCTGACTCAGGGCATGGTGGTCGCCGAAACCTACTACCGCACCCTGGAAAACGGCGGCAAGGACTGGTTCAACCCGGCCGACGTGGAAATCGAACGCGATGCCAAGGCCAAGGTCATCGGTGCCAAGCTCAAGAGCGACGGCCTGCCCGTGGAAATCGGCGGCACCGAGAAAATGTCCAAGTCGAAGAACAACGGCGTCG